>Ga0335069_10001574_pt1 | contig 36489 bp, 31 predicted proteins | sample Lox_Sample_11_FD_206714 | JGI IMG/M metagenome (GOLD analysis project Ga0335069, IMG submission 206714) | Soil microbial communities from Loxahatchee National Wildlife Refuge, Florida, United States - Lox_Sample_1.1 | ecosystem: Environmental > Terrestrial > Soil > Wetlands | place: USA... | reverse complement strand
GCTGACCTTGCCTGGCAAGGTCCGCTGATTCCCCAAGCACCATTGCAGCCTCCTGTGGCGCATGGAATCCCATCGAGTTCTCGGCGGCGATGTAATCGAGCCGCCATTGGGCGGTGCGCTGCAGTTCGAGTGCGGGCTTGAGCTGCTCGGCTGTCGCACCCCTGGCCTTCGCGGCGTTGATTGCATCGAGAAGATCGGTGACTGCGACCGCGGCGCGCTCAAGCAGCTCGTGATTGCGAGTCTGGATCGTCTCGACGCGCGCCCTGATCTCGGATTCCTCCACGTGATGACACGTCTGGCAAGCCCGGTTGATGTTGAGAAGGGGGCTCCGGACCCAGTGGTCTGAAATCTTCGTCGCCCCGTCCCGCATGTAAGGCATATGGCAGTCGGCACAGGCGACGCCACTTCGTGCGTGGACACCCTGGCTCCACAACTCGAACTCGGGATGCTGCGCCTTCAGCAGCTTGGCGCCCGTTTCCTTGTGCTCGAAGTCGTAGAACGCAGAGCCATCGGGAAACTTCTGCTCGTTCCAGAACTTTTCCTCGTCACGGGCCCTGAGCCCGTCTCCCCAAGGGAACGTCAGCGGCATCTTGGCGCCGCAGTAATACTCCACGTGGCACTGGCCACAGACGTAGGACCGCATTTCGGTTCGCGTCCCGTCAACGTTAGGGTCGTAGGGACGATCGCGCTTCCCATCGCGCCACTGCTGAACGGACGGCAGCTGAGGCACGGGGGCCGACGAGTTGGCGAGCTTCTGGATGCCGTCGATGAATCCGGGACGCGTCACGCGCAGCTGCATCGTCTTAGGGTCGTGGCAATCGACGCAGGCAACCGGATGCGCGTGCCCCATCTCGTTCAACCGGGCGTGCGTCTCCTGGTATGTCATCTTGTAGGTCGCGTCCATGCCGGTCTTGGCGTCGCCATTTCCGAGCTTTCGATACAGCGGCATGATCGAGGCGTGGCAATGCAGGCAGGACCCCGACTGCGGCTTGGTCAGCCGCTTCGTGCTCTCCTGGTCCTGCAGCATGTAGGCATGTCCACGGCGATCGCGATAGTCGATCGAGAACGCGTAGCCCGCGAAGATGCGCGTCAACCAGGGGTCGCGCTCGGCTTTCTCCTGCGGCAGCGCCTCGCTGCCTCCGTGGCCTCCAAACGTCGTCTTGGTCTGAAGCGCCGTGCGCTTGTAGGAGTCGTATTCCTTCGGCCAGTTCACGCCCCACGTGGCGGGATCGGTTGTGTCCTCGGTCACCTGGGCGAGGGCGACGAACGGCTTCTTCGCCTCCAGCTGTCGTTCCCGGACATTCAGGAGTAGCGCCGTAACAAGCGCAGTCGCAACTGCAACCGCGATGCAGAGCCCGAGGAGGATCCAGCGCGAGCGTTTTTCGGTTGCGAGCGGCATGACGGGAAACCTGCTTACTTTGAGATGGGGGAATCGAGTCCGCGAAGGTCGGACGGACGCTCAGGTCCGCCGAGGCCCGCGGTCTCTCCGTGTCCGGCAGCTGCGTGGCAATGAACGCACCGCAGCGCTTGATCCGGCCGGTCCGGGTACGCAATCGACACGAGGTCGTGCACCAGGTCGCCGTGACAGCGCAGGCAGTTGTCCTGCAATACCTGCGCGTTCCTGGGCTTGATCATGATCGGTTCGTGGAAATCCTGGAGCGTGAAGCCCTTCGAGTGGTGATAGCCGTTCAGGCCCTTCGTCAACCACTTGCCGAAGAAATCGTGAGGGAGATGGCAGTCGCCGCACGTGGCGACGGCATGGTGACTGGACTTCTGCCAGTCCCGATACTCGGCCTGCATGATGTGGCAGTTGACGCAGACCGTGGGATCGTTCGACAGGTAGGAGAGCGCTTTCGCCTGGTAGGCCGTCGTGGCACCCACGCCGAGAAGCAACCCGGCCAGTATCGCGAGCGCTGTCCAGAGATTGCGGGTCGCAGGCATGCCGAATTGCGCCTCGCTGCAGGCGATCGCCGGCGGCCCCGAGGGCTGATTTCTCTAGAGCGACTCCAACCAAGCCCCGGACGCGAGGCCGGCCTCGATAGCCTAGCCGTCCGAACCACCCGACGCATACGGGAAGAACGCAATCGGCGCGGGAACCGTTTGAGCCGTGCGAGGGCCCGCGGGAGGCGGCGTTCGCTGTGAGTCGCCCGTGCCCGTTGCACCGGACTCGTCCACCGCAACGCGCTACCGGAATGGCCGTCCGTCGTCCCAAACGATGGCATTGGATCGGCGAATGACATTCTCCAGCCAATGATGCAAGGTCGCCGGATCGGTGATCTGCCACCGGGCGGCAATGCGTTCGCCAATCGCAACCCCGAAGCCACCCAGCATCTCCGCCTGCGCAAAGGCATGCAGATCGGTCAGGTCATCGCCGACGGCAATCGGAGTGCGACCAAGGAACGGATGGGACTTCATGAACTGTCGAAGCGCGGTCCCCTTGTTGATCCCTGCGGGCTTCAACTCGAGCACATACAGTCCTTCCTGAACGTGGTAGTCAGGACCCAGCCGGCGAGCGATCGCATTCACTGACTGCCTGAGTTCATCGGCTCGGTCCGGAGAAGCGCGGTAATGAATCGCGAGAGCGTTCTCCTTGTCCTCGAGGTATAGACCAGGGTCATCCCGCGCCAGCACCTCGAGCTCCCTGCGGGCCTCATTGAACACCGGCGGCGCGCTGTCGCGCCTCTGGATGGCGCCGTCGCGAAACCTGATTTCAAGCCCGTGAGTTCCGGCCGCAGGTATCGACAATGGCTCGAACAGTTCCACCAGAGTTGCGAGCGTTCGACCGCTGAGCAGCGCGAGGGCACCGTGCAATGCGCGCGACAGCCGATCGAGCAACCGCAGCAATTCCGGCGTGGGCCGCGGCGACCCCGGACGCGGCGATATCGGCAACAGCGTGCCGTCGACGTCCAGGAACAGCGCCGGGTAGTCGGGTATCGGCGGCGTCATTGACTGTTGGCGAGCAGTGGCACGCGCGCCTGCGGCGCTCGGGCCGCGAGCCTGTGCCGACGGCGGATCTGCGCGGCATCAAGCAGCATCCGCCCGGCCCAGCGATAGACATTGTTGTGCTTGACAGTGTTGCGCATCATCCGCATGCGGTCACGGCGCTCGTCGCGCGGCATCGCAATTGCCAGCTCAATGGCCGTGGCGGTCTCGATAGCGTCGTAGGGATTCACGACCAGCGCCTCGAAAAACTCCCGCGCCGCCCCGGCAAATGCGCTCAAGATCAGCACGCCATCCTCGTCGTCGCGCGCCGCGACGAACTCCTTGGCAACGAGGTTCATTCCGTCGTGCAGACTGTTGACAAGGCAGAAGTCGGCGGCGCGATATAGCTCGAAGACCTGAGCCGGCTCCTGATGCTGGGCAACGAGGATGATGGGCTGCCACGACGCGCGTCCGTACCGCTCATTGATCTCGGCGACCCTCGCGCGGGTCCGCTCCTGGAGCGACTGGTAGGCCGGTAGCCGGCTCCTTGAAGGCGAGACGACCTGCAGCAGCGTGATTCGACCGCGAAGGTACGGGCGGATCTTCAAGAGATGATCAAGTGCCTCGAACCGCTCCAGGATGCCCTTCGTGAAGTCCCACCGTTCGATGCCGAGGCCGAGCGTCGTCGCCGGCGCAATTCCGTATCGTTCGCGCACCGCCTGCCGGCAGCCGGCGACCGGCGCCGTGGTGGCCTCGAGAAGCGGCGGCCATTCGATGGAGATCGGATAGGGCGCGATCTGGCACTTGTGATCTCGGATCCCGACCGTCATCCGCTCGTGATCAATCTGGCCCTCGACGTACCGGTCGACCGACTCCAGAAAATTGAGGCAGTGATTCCGCGTGTGAAAGCCAAGGATGTCACTCTGCAGGAGCCCTGAGATCAGATCGCCTTTCCACGGGCATACGCCGAACGTCTCGGCATTCGGCCATGGGATGTGCCAGAAGTGGACGATCGTTGCGTCCCTGCGCCGTCGGCGAATGAGCGCGGGAAGCAAGGCAAAGTGATAGTCCTGCACCAGAACGACAGGCGACGCGGCTCGTGTTTCATCGGCCACAACGTCTGCGAAGTGCTGGTTGACGGCGACGTAGTGTCGCCAGTCCGACTCTCGGAATTCCGGTCGGACGTACGCGAGGTGGCATAGCGGCCAGAGACCTTCATTTGCGAGTCCGTAGTAGTAGCCGGCTTCCTGCTCCTCGGACAGCCACACGCGCCGCAGTCGATAGGCCGGTGCATCGACCGGCACACGGATGCAGTCGCCTGCGTCGACCACCACACGGTCGGCATCGCCGCTGCCATGGGCGATCCAGGAACCCTCGCAGGCCCGGACGACCGGTTCCAGCGCCGTCACCATGCCGCTGGCCGGGACATGGACCTGCGGATGCCCTTCGGCGTCGAACGTGTGCACATACGGCTCGCGGTTCGACACGACTAGGATCTGGGGTGACTCGAGATACTCCCGGACGACGTGCTGCAGGGCCTGTGGCGTCCAGTTCTCGTGAAAGTCAATTTCCAGGCGCTGGTCGTCTTCTGCCTCCCGCAGCACCTCGCGAAGACGCGAGAGCAATGGCAAGGCCGAGGATGCGGTCCGCGCATCGTCCTGGAACCTTCGCCCGCGCAGGTCGCTCAACAGCGCGCCGAGCCAGTGCCGGAACGCCCACCACGCCGCCGCGACGAACAGCAGGCTGATCAGCACCGCGGATACCGCGACCAGTGTCCGGACGTAGCCATGCACCGAGGCTCGCTGCCGGTCGATGAACCCAATGTCCTGGACGAGGACGGCCGAATACTTCCCGAGTGTCAAACCCGCGAGCGAGAACCGCGATACCTGGATCGACCCTCCACTCGTCGCGAGGCCGCGCGACGGGTTTGCCGCGGCCACGCCGCCGGAGCGGCAGTCGACGCCCTGTAGTGCCAGCGGAGTCGCGGCGACGACACCACCGTCCGCACCGCAAACGAGGATCGCGACCAGATGCTCGCGACTGGCCTCGTCGACAAGGAAACGCTGCAGCTCGGCCCCGTCACCAGATTTGACGATGCGGGTAAGGGGTCTCTCCATCAGGCGCATGATCGCCGCCGCCCGCGACTCGTTGCTTTCGAGCACCCACTGATTCAGGAGGGTGTCGATGAGTGGCATCGCCACGAGCGTCGCGCCGGTGACCAGCAGCACGACGGGCAGTGCGAACCTGAGCAGAAACGTTCGCAGCACTGGATGCCTCCTGGCCGCTACGCCGATTCCCACGGCCGGCTCAGTCGGATCGCCGAGCTGATCAGACCAACCATGCTGTAGGTCTGGGGCAGGTTTCCCCAGAGTTCGCCGGTGCGAGGATCGAGGTCTTCGGAAAGAATGCCGACGTGATTGCGGCGCGCGAGCACGGATTCGAACCGCTCGATCGCCTCGTGCCACCGTCCGGCGAGCGCGAGCGCGTTGATGTACCAGAACGTGCAGGCGATGAACGCGTTCGTCGGGACGCCGAGGTCGTCGGCATGCCGATATCGCATGACGTAGCCGTTCACGACCAGTTCGCGCTCTACCGCGGCGAGCGTGGACTGGAACCGGGGGTCGCCGGAGGACAACAGGCCGAGTTCAGGCATCAGCAGCGCGGTCGCATCGATCTCACCGTGGCCATCGAGCGTGCTGACGAACGCGTTGTGCGATTCGGACCACGCGCGATCGAGGAGATCGGTGCGCAGCAGGCTCGCGAGGTGCCGCCATTTTGTGCCTCGCTCGACCTGGCCCAGTGCTCCGGCAATTCGCGAGAGCCGATCGCAGGCTGCCCAGCACAGCGCGGCGGAAAACGTGTGGGGACGATCGGAGCCGCGGAATTCCCATGGACCGGCGTCAGGCTCGGCAAACGTCCTGATCGCCCTTGCACCGAGCGACTCGAGCCTTCGAAACAAGACGGCGTCGCCGGTGACATCCAGCCGCTCGTCGAAGAACAGCTGGGAGGCGGCGAGGACGACGGATCCGTAGACGTCGTGCTGTCGCTGCAGCGCGGCCGCGTTGCCCACGCGTACCGGACCGTTGGCGCGGTACCCCGCCAGTGATGGTGCGAGGTGCTCCTCCAGCGCGTCGGCACCGGCAATCCGGTAGACCGGGCGCAAGCGCCCGGACGCTCCCTGGCTCGCCGCGTTCTCGATGAAGTGTAGAAAGCCTTCCATCGTGCGTGTTGCCCCCAGTCGGTTCAGCGCCTGAACGACAAAGAATGCGTCCCGCAGCCAGCAGAAGCGGTAGTCCCATGTGCGCGCCGATCCGTCCGCCTCGGGAATGGACGTCGTTAGCGCAGCGAGCACGGCCCCGGTGTCCTCGTGCGTGCACAACTTCAGGGTAATGGCCGCCCGGATGACTGCGGCCTGCCAATCAAATGGGACGGCCAGGCCACGAACCCAGTCGGTCCAGTAGTCGCGCGTCGCGGCAAGCCAATCGCGCGCGATCAGATTCACCTGCTTTGGAAGCGCCTCGTCCGGCCCAATGACGAGCGTCACAGCGTGATCGAGGACGAACGCACGCCCTTCGTGAATGTCGCTCAGCGATGCGTCTGACGTCACTCGAAAGGCGACGTCATGGCTGGTGTAGCTGAGGTGATGGCTCCCGGCCGTAACGACCGGCTCTCGCGTACCGTATTCGACCATTGGGCGGACCTTGACCGCGATGACCGGCCGGCCGTGCACGGGCTCGATCACGCGCACGAATGTCGCCGGGCGGAAAGTTCGGTTGTGGAGCCGGAAGCGCGGACAGAAGTCGACGATCCTGGCCTCGCCGCCGTGGGTGTCCGTAAGCGTGGTTGCAACGATCGCAGTGTTTCGGACGTACTGCTGCGACGCTCGAGCCTGATCCTGCAGCCGTGTACTGACTGCGCCAATCCCCGGCGCCTGATGCTTCGGCGCCAATAGTGCGCAGAACACGGGATCGCCGTCCGGGCGCGGCCAGCACGCCCAGACGATGTTTCCGGGTGCATCGATCAGCGCGGCGACCTGGCAATTTCCGATGACGGCGAGATCGAGAGTCGTAAGCCCCGCGCCGATGGGCACCGCGCTTCGGTCACCCATCGGAATGCGCCTCCAAGCTCGGGCGGCCGGAACGACGTGTGCAGCGGCGCGTCCTGGCCGCTGCACACGCCGAACCGGACCATCAGCTGCGCGGCCCGGCGGGACCTTCGGTCGCGCAGAGCGGCGTGAACTCCTCCTCCGTCATGTAGCCCTTCTTCCAGAGCGATGGCGCGCTCAGGGTCGTCATGAGGTCGCTGTTCTTCGCAGCTTCCTGAATCGTCAGCTTGCCGTTCCCGCTTGTGTTGAGTTGGTGGAAGAGAGTGGTGCACTGTTGCTTCGTCCGCGGCTCGGCGGAGAGCGTTTGCGGACCGGCAAGCAGCGCAGCCCCAGCCAGCGCAAGGCCCAGGAGCATGACACGCGTGTTGGCATTCATGACGTCCTCCTGTGGGTCGACGCTCTCTGGACCCGCGCGGTGCGGGCACAGTTCCTCGCAGATGCGTCCGAAATTTGCGACGTCCGTGGCCGCAGGCCTCGTGTGCAGTGCGATCGGCCCCGTCGGCGCTTGGCGACTTCGCGGGTCACGAGACGCGCCTGAGCGGGGTTGCGCAGAATCACCGCGGACTCCAGGCATCCGCCTGCATCGACAGACGATCCGACGCGTCGCGTCTCGCCTGAGGCCGCGTAACGGTTCAATTCATGCGTCGGGCTGAGCGCGTGCGGTGGCAACGCTGCGGAGGGCCAACCGGCAGCCATTGCAGCGGCGGTCCTCTCGCGTTGTTTCTGAAGTCCGGCGCATCCGCCTTCGCCTTGCGGCCGCGCTCGCCAAGCGCGGGAAACGCGCAGGAATTTCGCCGTGACTACGGTAAAGTCGTCGACCTCGCCAGCGTCGCCGGCGCGCGGGAGACTTGCAATTGATGCGTACCCACACCGCTTACCGTGTGATCTGGATGCTGGGCGCTTGTGCACTTTTGTGGATGCGTCCCGCGCTGGGCGTCGAGGACACATTTACCGTCGATCCAACCCACACCTATCCGAGTTTCGAAGCAGACCACTTCGGCATGTCGATCTGGCGCGGAAAGATGACGCGGACGTCGGGTAACGTCGTCTTGGATCGGACGAGCCAGACCGGCACCGTCCGCGTAACCGTCGATCTCAATAGCATTGACTTCGGACTTGAGGCAATGGACAAGTGGGCCGTGGGACCGGAATTCTTCGATACGGCGAAGTTCCCGGAGGCGACGTACACGGGCAAGTTCACGGCATTCCGTGATGGAGTGCCAACTCGGGTCGACGGCGACCTGACGCTGCACGGGATCACGCGGCCGATCGCCCTGACGATCAACTCGTTCGTCTGCAAGCCGCATCCGATGCTTCACCGCGAGTGGTGCGGTGCCGACGCAAGTGCCACGTTCAATCGCGATGATTTTGGGCTGACCGCCGGCAAGAGCTATGGCTTTAAGATGGATGTGACACTTCGCATCCAGGTTGAAGCGATTAACGACGCGAAGTAGCGATGGCCGCGCGGGCGAACCGGGCAATCGCTGTCCGCGCCGCCGAGCCTTCACGCCCGCCGAACGGCGCGAAAGTTCAATTCGCGGTAGCGCGCTTGGCGGCGTTCGCGCATACCGGCCCTTACGAGGTGCAGGACCGGGGCTCACATCGGACGAGCGGTGCGAAACTTTGCGCCGCCGAGTCCCGGCCTGTCGCGGCACGCGGTTGCACAGGCTCATTGGCATGGCAACAATGAACGTATGGCTCGCTTGCGGGCCGTTATGGCACGCACGTCGAGGTGGGCTGAGGCCGCGATGCGCGGGTCACAGTGAGGGGTGTCGACGATGTTGGAAAAGATTCTGCTAATTGTACTGGCGGTAGGCTTCACTGCGCCCCTCGGGGCGGCGGCAGGCAGAGGGAGGGACGACACCGGCGTACCGCTGGAAGTCGTCGCCGGGGAAAGGCTGATGGTCGATGCCAGAGTGAACGGCCGCCCCGTCAAGGCACTGCTTGATTCGGCGGCAGAGGCGACCTTGATCGACCCTCAATTTGCGAGCGAGATAGGCCTCGGCGGCGGAGCGGCCGTCAAGGGGCAGGGTTCCGGCGCGAGTACCTTTGAGGCGCAGATCGTCGGCGGCGTGACGCTGTCGGCCGTCGGCGTCGAGCTGCGTGACCAGGAAGTTGCCGTAACTGATCTCGCGGATGTCAGTCGGCGCCTGCTCGGCCAGAAGCTGAGCGTCGTTCTGGGACGCGAGCTCTTCGACGCAGCGCGGCTCGAGATCGACGTTCGCAACCTCCGTATCCGCGCGCCCGCGAGAACGACCACTCCTCGCGGGCGACGGCTTGCGCTGGTATCGGAACACGGGGTCGAGACCATCCCGGTAAGCGTCGAAGGGCATGCCCCGGTTCGGGCGACGTTCGACCTCGGCAACGGCTCGCAGGTCCTCGTGAGCCGCCGCTACGCGGCGCGGCTGGGTGTCCTCACGGACGGCCGTCCCGTGAAGAAGGCCGACGGTGGCGGCCTCGGGGGCGCCTCGACCCGCGATGCATTCTCGTTCCGAACCCTGAAGATCGCCGGCCGGACCTTGCACGACGTCGAGGCGGCGGTCGATCCGCAGGATTCCGCCTCAGATCTCAATGTCGGGATGTCAGTCCTGAAGCAGTTCCTGATCACAACCGACTTTCATGACCGTGCAGTCTGGCTGCTGCCGTTTGATTAGCCGGACCCGGCGCTGCATCACGGTCACGTTTGGATCGGAGCGCCTGAAAATCAGTCCTCGGTAGTCGGCCAGATCGCCCGCGCCAGGCCACTGCCGCCCTGCAGCGCGACGGCTCTACACTCTCGTGCGACAAGGCTTCGAGCAGTTTCGTGTTCCCGGTCTGTTTGGTGAACTTGGTTTCCGTATTGCCTTCGTAATTATCTGGCTCGTGCCGGTCGAACTCATCGACGTTCTCGGCGGGCGACACAGAACGTGCGCGGCGTTCGAGGCTCCTTCCGTGGTCCGGCGGCGCCGGGTCGCCCGGCCGCTTCATACGCAGATGGACGGTGGGCGGGACGAGACCCGCCCACCGCACCCGCGCTCTGCCGACTAGTTTGCGGTGACTGTCGCACCGCCGGTGACCGAGCCATTCGCATTCGTGGTGACCGGCGGGGCCACTGTCGCACCGGCCGTCGCGCCGCCAGCCGACTGGGCCGCGATGTTCGGCATCGAGGCGGCTGTCGATTGCGCCACCGAGCCCCCGGTCTGCGCGGCGTGTCCAGCCTGGACCGTCCCCTGCGACGCGCCGCTCGCAGCGATGCCTGACATGGTGCTCTCGGAGCGATTCGCGCTCGCGGTCGCCTGCTGGCTCGAAGATCCCGCCAGCGTTGTCGCATGCTGAGGCGCGTTGGTCGAAGCCGGCGGGGTCTTGCTCGCGGATGCCGACTGCTTTCTGCCGTTCGGCGTCTCGGAGTTGGCGGGGGCCCGCGGCGCGTGGCGGCTTGCCTCCAGGGTTCCGGCGGCAGTACCGTTGGCGGCGGTCTGGATGCCACGGTGCGACCCGGCCAATGATCCGGCGAACGCGCCGCCCCCGGCGATACCGCCGAAAATGCCCGCCTGTGCCGACATCGAGCCCACCAGCACCGCAACCGTCGCAATGGATTTGACGTAATTCGACTTCATGGCTGTCTCCCATCATTTGACGCGGGACATCCGCGTCGCTTGATAGGAAAACGAGCGGGGCCGAACATTTCTTCCCGGGCACAACAATTATTTCTGGGATGGCGTCCGGACGGATTCGCCGACCAGTCCCGCGCCATAGACAGGCTGTGGACCGAGGCGGACCGCTTGTTTGGACAGCTCCTCCACGCCTCGCGCTCCGCAGGCATTTTCGTGCGCCGCGCATTGCGCGGCGAGGACTCCGGCGACGATTGGCGCCGCGAAGGACGTCCCGCGTACAGGCTGGTACCCGGCACCAACCGCCGCCGCAAGCATGTCGGCGCCGGGCGCAGCGAACCTCACCTGCGGACCGCGATTCGCCTCGAGTAGTACATGCCGTCGGGCATCGACGCCGGTCACGCCTACGACCCCGGGGTACGCGGCGGGATAGAGTGGCGGTGCAGCCGGGCCGTCGTTACCGACCGCCGCGACGACGACTTGCCCTGCCGCCTGTACGCGCGCGACGACGGCCTCGAGTGCGAGATTGCGCGGGCCGACGAGGCTCACGTTGACGACCTTCACGCCCCGATCTAGTAGCCAGCCGAACGCGCGCGCGACGGCGTCTACGGCTCCGCCGGTCGGTCGGCCGCAGAACACGTCGGCAGCGAACAGGTTCGCTTGCGGAACGGCGCCGCGAAATGCCGTGTCATCGCCCGCGATCAGCGATGCAACCGCGGTTCCGTGCATTGCCGGTGTCGTCGAATCACAACCCCAACTCACGACCACTGATCTGGCTAGCGATGGATGCGCCGTGTCTACGCCGCTGTCGATCATTCCGACGCTTGGTCGTGTGTCGGCGTGACGGCTTGTCGTTTGCTGCTCGGCGGGAATCGGAACCGGCGGCGGCTGCGCAGCGTCGCCGACGCCGAGGTAAATGTGGTTGTAGTCGTAGACCGTCGTCGGGTCAGACTTCCTGAGCTCCTTGAGGACGCGATGAATCGACTGATCCGCAGGAACCGAAAGCACCAGTACCTCGAGATCGAGCCCGGCTATCGGCTCGTGCCGCGCGATCGTGACACCGGAGAATCGGGGAAGCTGCTGCGCCCGTTCCTTCGGCACGAACGCAATGATCTCCCCGCGAACGATCAGGTTCCCTCCGCGGTCGCGATCAAGGACCGCGCGATTTGCGTTCAGGAGTTCCTCGATCCTCACGCTTCGGACTTCCGTGAGTGCGCCGCCGACGGCGCTAGCGGCAACATTCGAGACGTCGCGCGTGAGGTTGGTAACCGCGGGTGCCGAGGGCAGCGTAATCGGCGGCACGCGAATCTGCGCACGCGCCGGTGGGGCGGTGACGAGAAGTGCCGCAGCGAGTACGATCCCGCGGTACAGGAGGGGTGGCAACGTCGTAACGTAGATGCGCATAAGCCATTGAGCCGCTTGCAAATGCTACCATCCCTGGGCCGATTCCGGCGTCGAGTCGCGAAAGCCCGGACCTTCGGGAATAAACGCCGTCCGCGATACGTTTAATCCAAGAGGCCGGATGGACGATAGCGAGCGTATTAAGCGCGAACTCGTCGAGTTGATTCCGCGGTTGCGCCGCTTCGCGCGGTCGCTGACTCGCGATGTCGCCGACGCCGACGACCTCGTCCAGCTCGCCCTCGAAAAGGCGCTTGGACGCCTGGATCAGTGGCAACGCGGCACGAGGCTCGACAGCTGGATGTTCACGATCGTCCGCAACACCTGGCTCGATGAACTGCGCTCGCGGTCACGCCGCGGTGAATTCGGGCCGCTCGATGAGCAGCACGAACCGGCTGCTGTCGACGCGGCGCGTACCGAGGACACGCTGGCAATCCAGCAAGCCCTGGGACGCCTGCCGGAGGAGCAGCGCAGCTGCCTGATGCTCGTCCTCGTCGAGGGTCTGTCCTATCAGGAAGCGGCCTCGGCCCTCGGGATCCCGATCGGGACGCTGACGAGCCGCCTCGCGCGCGGCCGCGATGCATTGCAAGCCGTGCTCGGCACGGAAGCGGGTTAGGGATGCAGATCAGCGACGAACTGCTGATGCGCTACGCCGACGGTGAACTCGACCCTATCGAGCGGGCGCGAGTGGACGATGCCGTTCGAGCCGATCCCGCCCTCGGCCGCCGTATCACTGCCTTTCGCGCCCAGCGCGACCGGCTCGCCAGGGCGCTCGCCTCCGAACTCGAAGAGCCGGTTCCAGATCGTCTGCGGATGGTCATTGAGCGCGCCGCGGCCGTGGCGCCGCCAAGGATCGCTGACCTCAGTGAGCGGCGCGCCCGGAAGCGTCTCGCGGATCGGATTCTCGCCTGGTCCTGGCCGGAAGCAGGCGCGCTCGCAGCCAGCCTGTTGCTCGGCGCCTTGATCGCGCAGCAGGTAGGCCAGAAGCGTGCGGAGTCCACGTTGCGTACTTCGTCGGACGGCCTCTTTGCCGGGCCGACGATCGCGCAAGCGCTATCGACCCAGCTTGCGAGCAGGCAGTCCCCAACAGCGGACGTACGCGTCGGGCTGACGTTCGAGAACCAGCGCGGCGAGCTTTGCCGAACGTTTGCCGACCATGCGGCCAGCCTGAGCGGCTTCGCGTGCCGCATCGGGCGCGAATGGCGCGTCGAAATGGCGCTGTCAGGTGCTTCGAGTCGGCCTGGTGAACAACAAGGTGCCGTTCGCACCGCCGGGTCCGAGATGTCTCCCGATCTGCTCTCCGCAGTCGAGGCGCAGATACGCGGCGAGCCGCTCGACGCGACCGCGGAGGCGAAGGCACTTCAGAACGATTGGCGACCGCCGGGTCGCTAGCGGCGTATCCCGCGCAAGCGGGACCGGCAACACTGCGGGGCGGGCTGATCTGGCGCGCGCTCTTGATCGCTCGCCGCTCGCCCCGCAGCGTGCGAATGCGCACGCGTGGTGCTGTTGCCGGGTGGCGGCCGACCAACACGCCGGGCGCAGCAGCAACTCTCCACCAGAGCAGCATTCGGGGCTCCTCCCGCGACGCCGCCCATCAACGGAAGCGAGCCGGCACGAATCGTCCTTCGGCTCGCGCAGATCTCGTGACGATTCCATCCGCCGTCGCGCTTCTTGGGGCATAACCTTCACCTCGTAGCGCCGCAAGCATCATCCGGACGAAGGTAGCGCCCGCGTCCCGGATTCACGCGTGCGTGATGAGCCAGCCGGGCGAAATGGTCCGCCCGGAGATGCGCCATGCGCCCCTCGATTGCTGGTTTGGTATTTCCCACACTCCTCGGTTGCACGAACGTGACGCCGCTTCATGCGGGCGCATCGCGCGAATGCGCCGTTGTGCCTGCAATCGCAGCCGCAACTCACGCAGCATTGCCGACGGTCCCGGCAGAGAGGCCCGGGCCCGCGCCACATCCGGACTCCGGGCGGGCAGCGCTGCTGGCGGCCGGTGTCGGCCTCGAGATGCTGACCGTGCTGACGGCGAACTATTCCTACGTTCTCGTCAGGGTGGCCGCACACGGCCGCTGAGGGATGCGTGCGCACAGCTGGGCGCCGCCATGCCCAGACCGGGCGATGGCGTTGCAACTCAGGGCATAAGAAAAACTTGGGGAGGGTTAATCGCCACCTGCTGGTGAGCGCACTGGTGCGCTGAGACAGTCGCACCAGGTGCCGCGTGCACGAACAGTCGGCTTGCCGGCCGTCACGTCACCGGAGTGAAGCGGACGGATCATGTAACGAGGAGTGCGTCATGAGGCGGTTCCTAATCTTGATGGCGCTGCTGGCCGGCGTTCCGGCCGCGGGCGCTGCTGACCGGAATCCGGGAGGGGACCGGAATCAGGTGTATTACACACTCGGGCTCACATCGCTGGTCGTCGGGCCGGGAGGCTGCAGCTGCGACAACTTCAATCTCGGCGCCTTCGCCGGCGCCGTTGGTTGGCAGCCGATCCCTTACCTCGCGATCGAGGGGACGGGGCTGATTGGCGTACTCGACCAGACAAAGGACGGCGTCACGCTGAAACTTGATTCCGGCTTCATGGTGTCGGCTCTGCCGATGGTGCCGATCAACCGATCGGTCGCGATCTACGGTCGAGTCGGCTACGCCGAGACGCGGTTCCGGGCGAGTGTCAATGGATTCGACCTCGGATCGAACTCCAATCAGGACACCGGCTATGGTCTCGGCGTGCAGTGGCTTACGACGCCCGCTGGCGTGCGCAGCGAAGTCGGCGTGCGCCTCGAGGTGGACCGCTACTACGAGAAGCAGGGCGTCAAGGTCGACGGCGCGACGATCTCGTTCATTCAGCGTTTCTAGAAAGGCGCCGGCGCCCATCCGGGCCGTGGCGAGCGGGCAGGGAGTCGCCCGCCGTACGCTCGGATGGGCGCCTCGCGCTCGCCCCTTCGCGCGACGCTATCGAGACGATCGACGCATGTCGCTGCTACAGCGTGGCGCGACATCAGCAGTAGCAGAGCAGTCATCCGGGCCGCCGAGGAGACAAGCACACAATGAGCATTCCGCCATACCGATGGCGCGCATTGCCGACTGTGACCACCGTCGCGGTTGCCGTCGGCTTGCTGCTCGTTGGACCGATTGTCCAGCCGGCGTGGTACTACGACTTCGCCGACCATTCCACCTTCCTTGGAGTGCCGCACGCGGGCGATGTGATCTCGAACATCGGCTTCACGGTCGTTGGAGCTCTGGGCATCATGGCTCTCTGGCCTCAACGGAGCCACAAGGGCCTTCGAGCGGGCTGGAACGGCTATTTGCTATTTCTCATCTCGCTCATCCTCACGGGCGCCGGATCCGCGTACTTTCACCTGGCGCCCGACAATCAGCGGCTCGTGTGGGACCGGCTGCCAATCGCACTCGCCTGTGCGGGTCTGCTCGCCGCAGTGCGCGCCGAGACGCGCCGTCTGCCCGAATCGGCTGATGACACGATCTGGTTCGCGTTCATCGCAGCGCTCAGCGTTGCGTGGTGGTACTACACTGGCCGAAATGGTGCACCGGGGGATCTACGCCCGTATCTCGCGCTGCAGGCCCTGACGATGGTGCTGATCCCGCAGTGGCAGGCGATTGGTCGATCGGCGAATGCCGATCGGGCCTGGTTTGCAGCGGCGTGCGGCGTCTACATCGTCGCGAGGCTGTGTGAACTCGCCGACCACCAGATTCATGAGGCGCTCGGATTCCTGAGCGGCCACACGTTGAAGCATCTGCTCGCGACTGCAGCTGCGACCGTTGTCGTTGTTCGGCTGCAGCGCCGCTGTGCGGTCCATGGTGGCTTGCGAGGCGGAGCACGTTCCGCGACAGCGGCGACAGCAGAGTCCTGACCGTCCTCGCCTGGCGCGCACCGGGACAGGCGAGAGACGAGCATTCGAGGCCAGGACGCGAAGTCTCGGATCCTCCCGGATATAGGCAGCTATCGGCTCGACTCCGGAACAGAGCCTCGGGCTCGGTCGGGGTTCTGCAGATCGTCGAACAGATGGCTGTTGGCTTCGGGCAGCGGCCCGACGCCGCAACCAGCGAAGCCCAAACCCAGCACGCACCGTTTGCCCAATCGAACGTACGGGATCAACCCGTCGACGCCCACACGGCCCGGCTCGGGCTTCCACTCAAACGAGCCTGGCATCCTGCACTTCGGGCGCATCGATCCGGGCTCATCGGAGGCGTCGCAATCCTTCGGCTTGGTCGGTATCACTGCGGAACGAGCGACGCGCTCCGCCTCGCGCTCCCAGTCGATGCGCCGGTTTCCGTGGACCGCACCGTCATCCGGTGCTTCGGCACCCGGCAGGGAGAGCGTTTGCAAAGGATGCGCCGGAATTCGCGCCGTTGTTCGTTGCCTTGAAGCGTAGGCCTTTAGACTCGCCAGCGTCGGCGTCGGGATCAGCTGAACGGGCAGACGGTCGTCGGCCGGCAAGACATGCGCGTGCCGGCTCCGTTCGGATACCACGAGCACCAGTGTCATCGCGTGCCCGACGAACACAATTGCTGCGATGGTCCACCGGCGTATCGCAGTCCGTGCGATCGCGACCAATTGCGGTTCCTGATTTTTGGCCCCAGACTCGGACAACGCTTGCAGGATGGGGTTCCCGGCCTCCAAGCTGCTGTCCAAAAATGACTTCGAGAGCGCTGAGCTCGGCATCAAGCTCGTCTGCTCGGGTTAATCGAGGTCGAGGGCCCTCGCGGCCGTATGGTGGACCGCCGCTTTAGGGAAAGGACAGAGCAGCTGATCAGCCGCAGCGCGACGTAGTGGCCCGCCACACCGGTCGAATGCAAGTCAACGCGCTGTGGCCGTGCATATATAAGAGTGGCCGGAGGAGCGAAGTGACATAACCGGAACCGACTGCGGCGACAGTGCCGGTCGAGGGCCGCGTTGAGTGCACTGGTGACGCAATAGGGCGATGGAGCGATGCTGCTGGATACGAGAGCAGGAGCTCGAGGAGGTGAGAGTTGCGAACCTTCTCAGTACGACCGCTACAAGCAGCCGATGCTGACCAGTGGTTGGAACTTCGCCGTCAGCTGTGGCCGGATTCTCCCGCGAAGGAGCATCGCGCGGAGATTGATGAGTTCATCACCGGCCGGGCGCTCGAACCGGCGGCAGTGCTGGTCGCCGATGACGCCGACCGGCTGATCGGGTTCGTGGAGCTGTCGATTCGCCCTTGCGCCGAAGGGTGCGTGAGTAATCGCGTGGCCTATCTCGAAGGATGCTATGTTCTCGCGCGCGACCGGCGCAGGGGCATCGGCCGCGCGCCTGTTGGCGCCAGTGAGCAGGGGGGCCGTCGCGACGGATGCTCCGAGTTCGCCTCGGATGCCTCGCCGACGAATGCCCAGAGCATCAGTGCCCACTTGGCGCTCGGATTCGACAATCTTCGGCCGGTGATCTGCTTTCGAAAGAACATCTAGCGGCTCGTGGGCGCCGCATCATCGTCCGGATTTCGCAGACTTACCGCGCCTCTCGCACCGCCCGCGCGACGGCCCCGAAAAACAGCACCTGCTCGTCATAGAGCGACGGCGGCGTTTCGGCGTGCTCCCAGACGGACCACTGCACGAGCACCAAGTGCTGCGCGCGATCAATCGCAATCGCCTGTCCGTAGATTCCGAGCGCCCAGAAGGTATCGCGAGCCGTGTCGTTGGCGCCCTCGGGATCCGGGCGATTCACGTCGACGCCCGAGTACCACCACTGGTAGCCAAACTGCCCGTCGGGGCTCGACGGGGTTACTGAGCCCCGCGCTTTGGTCCATGTGACCGACTGAGTCAACCAGTCATCGGGGACCAGGACCTGGCCGTTCGGAAGATGACCGCCGTTCTCCACGAACAGCGCAAAGCGCCCCCAGTCGCGGAGGGTCGCGTTGAAGCCGTGACCTCCCATATCGACCTTGCCGGGGACGAGCGCTTGCCATACGCCGTCAGCTTCCATCGGAACGCGGCTCCACAACCGCGTTTCGAGGAAGTGCGCGAGCGTCGTATGCGCGGCGCGCTCGAGGACCAGGCCGAGGAGCCAAGCCCCGGCCGTATTGTACGACCACGCGGCGCCCGGTGCGATGCCCGGCAGGCGATGAAGCGATTTGAGCAGCTGCATGATGCATGGATACGGCTGCGCCGCCGCTTCGCACCGAGTCAAAGTGGCGAAGTCGGACCTGGGATCGCCGTACTCCTCGTTCCAGGCTACGCCAGACGTATGCTGCAGCAAATGGCGAACATGGACGTCCGTCCACGCGCTTCCCCGCAGCTCCGGAACGTACTCGGTGACGGGGACATCCAGTGAGCGGATCAGGCCTTCGCGAATAGCCATGCCGACCAGCACCGACACCACGGACTTCGCGACCGAACGCGACGTCCAGAGCGTTCGATCCGTGTTGCCATACCCGTAATGCTCGTAGAGGATCCTGCCGCTCTTGAGAATCAAGAGACCGGTGACGCTCTGGTGCTCGAGGTAGTCCTCGAGAGTGAACGTCGTTCCATCCATCAGGTAGTGAATCACCGGAAGCGGCGTCGTGGCCCGCGGCAGTTCCTGCGCAGCAGCTCCGTTTGCGTGGAACACGTCCCCGCTATAGAGGCGATAGGAGTTTCGGAAACCGATGACCCTGTGAGCCTGGTCCCAGGAAAGCATGTCCCGCGCCGGCGGGAGCTCGCGATCGAATGGTTGAGGACAGGCAACAAGCCCTAGCTCAAGACATGACGGCGGTGCCACAGAAGGCTCGGCCGCCATCGATCCGCCAGGCGTGTTCCCGGCCGCAACCGCCAATGCGATGCCGGCAATGCGCGCCGCAACCGACAGAATTGACCACCCATCACGCGCGCTCAGGGCTGCACTACTGCCCAATCCTCGCCGCCGCAGGTGTGCGCTCCGGTCAATCATTTCGGTGGGACCGGGTGCCCGACATTCCCGCAACACCCTCGAATGATGGCCGGCGGGCGCACGCGCGGTGCTGTCGCAAATGACGTTCGCGAGAAGCAGGTCAACCAGCGTGCCGGCGCTTGCACCAGTGCCGCCGATGATGTCAGCCACGAGCTTCATACCGCTCTCCGCGAGGTCCTCCGCGATCTGGACCAAACATTCTTGTCTTAGAGGGGGCACGTGGCGAGCGGGTCGGTCCACCGCGCGTCTCCCCCTCTACTCCCATGCTAGCGCGCGGCTCGGCAGTCTTCCTGTGGGAACCCGATGCGCGGCGATTGCGCCGCCGAGGGGGTCGCGTCTCCGTTCGTTCGAACCCAGGCCGGATATGGCGGCGGTGGGCGCGGCTCAGAGGCGATTTAGACCTGCGCTCAGATGCACCACAGGGCGTCCGCTCCGTTACCGTCGGCGTCCAATCGATTGAATCACCGAGACGCATGCGCAGTCGCGCCGAAAGAGAGTCCGTAGCGGTCATCGCAGTCGCCGCCGCACCGCTGCTGCGTTGGTCTCTTGCGCTAGGCGCCCAGGCGAATCCTTTAGCGGCGCCTGAAGTGGCGCAGCCGCAGAACGCTATCAATCAATGAGCGCTCCCAGCTAGCATTCGACCGGTGGGCGTACTGTGGCACTCCTTTCGGCTCTCGCTGCCGGTCTTCGGGCTCGTCCTGGTCGGCTACGTAATTGCTTCTGTGCCGTGGTGGCGGGTCAGCTGGTCGACCCTCGTGTCACGTCTCGTGTTCGCCGTGATACTGCCGGTAATGCTGTTCCAGATGATGAGCCACCCGCGCGAGTTGCCGGCGACGGACGGGCGCGTCTTGATCGCGTACTTCGGCAGCTGCCTGATCGTGTTCTTCATCGGTCGCGGAATCGCCGCCTGGGCCTTTCGGATGGACGGCGTATCGCAATCGGTTTTCGGTCTGGGCGGGATCTTCTCCAACGTCGTGCTGCTCGGACTCCCGATAACGCGCATTGCCCTGGGGGACGAGGCCGTCCCGGTCGTTGCGCTCCTGCTCGTTTTCAACGCGCTCACACTGTGGACGCTGGTCAGCGTCTCAGTCGAATGGTCGCTGCACGGGGCGCTGAATCCGCGCGGATTTGCAAAGACCGCAGTTAATGTCCTTCGAAATCCTATCGTCCTGTCGATCGTCGCCGGAACGCTGTTTGGCCGGGCAGGGCTCTCGCTTCCTTCGCTGATCGACAAGGCACTGGGGTTCATCAGTGTAATCGCGGGGCCGGTGGCGCTCGTTGCGCTCGGCCTGGAACTGGCGGGGTTTGCGATCCGGCGCGCGTGGACTCGGACCATCGCGCTCTGCTCCGTCAAGCTTGTCGTACAGCCGCTGGTCGTATGGGCTCTCGCTCTCGCGATAGGGTTGCCGAGATTGGAGCTCGAGGCGGTCGTACTCGTCGCATCGATGGCTGTTGGCATCAACGTCTATCTGATGTCGCTGCGCTTCCAGGTCCTGCAAGGGGAAATAGCGAGCAGCATCGTGCTGTCGAACGCGCTTGCGGTGCTGACGACACCGCTGGTGCTTGCCGCGTTGCACGCGCCCTGAATCGACAAGTGGCGAGCAATGCCGGCACGGCCGCGCGAACTGTTGGTGACCTACGTTCCGTGGGCAGCAGATCGGCAGTCCATGGCGACGCAAGATCCGTTGCCGATGCGGCCGTGATCCTGGGGCCAGCCTCGTACGACCGCCCGTGAGCGGTGAAGCTGCACCGCACCGTGCCCTGCCTGAGCTCCCGCCAATCATCAGCAGGCGCGTGCAATCCTGCCGGACCGGAGCGATACCGGATCGCCGTGAGACCGTCGGAGGCGACGCGCAGTGGGGTTTCGCGGAATCTGGACTAGCGGGGCCCGGCCGCCGCGAGCCGACCGGCACCTGTTGCCGCCGGGACGGAGCCCGGGGGCGACGCTGCGGTATCCATCGCTGAGTCCAGCCGAAACACAGCGACGGAGTCGACCAGGAATGCCGCCTGCTGCTTGAGCGACGATGCCGACGTCGCCGCGTCCTCGACGAGCGTCGCATTCATCCGGGTCGCCTCGTCGATCTGCGCGATCGCGAGGTCGATCTGCTCGACACCGCTGGTCTGGCTGGCGGACGCCTCGGCAATGGCGCGGACGATGCCGCTGACGCGGTCGATCGCCGTAACGATTGCTTCCATGCTGTGGCCGGCAGAGTCGACAAGCTTGGCGCCGCTGTCGACGGTCTGGACCGACGCGCCGATCAGCGCCCGGATTTCCCGCGCTGCCTCGGCGCTGCGCGCCGCGAGCGTCCGAACCTCGGCGGCAACGACCGCAAACCCGCGACCGTGGTCGCCGGCTCGGGCGGCCTCGACGGCGGCGTTGAGTGCGAGGATGTTGGTCTGGAACGCCAGGCTGTCGATGACGCCGATGATGTCCGCGATCTTCCGGGACGACCCGGCAATGTCGCTCATCGTCCGGATGATGCTCGAGACAACCTGGCCGCCGTCGCGCGCAACTTTCGACGCGTCTGACGCGAGCCGGTCGGCTTCGTGCGCCCGCTCGCCGGCTCCGCGAACGACGCCGGTGATTTCGGCCATCGACCTTGCCGTCGACTGCACGCCTTGTGCCTGCTGGTCGGTCCGACCCTTGAGTTCAGTGTTTCCATCCGCGATCGCGCCGGCGGCCGTGTCGATCTCCTCCGCCGACGCCTTGATCTGCCCGACGATCTCCTGAAGCCGGTCGGCGGTTCGATTAGAGAAGTCCTTCAACTTCGCAAATGTCCCGCGATAGTCGGCGGAGATCCGATGTGTGAGATCGCCGTCGGCGAGCGCCTCGAGCATCTGCGACACGTCCTTCAAGCTCGCCTCGGACGTCTGCATCAGGCGATTGATGCCGCCGATGAGCGCCGCATAGAAGGCGTTCTGTCCGCCGGTTTGCTCAGGAAGAGCGATTCGCCGGTCGAACTCGCCGCGCGATGCCGCGTCCACGATTGCCGCGACCTCGCGCTCGAGTGCCGCCTGTTCCGTGCGGTCGTTCCATTCAAGTACGCAGCCGACAGCTCGGCCGTCCTGCGTCCGGACAAGGTCGCTGGTCACGCGGAAGGTGCGGCTGCCGAGCGAAGCATCGACCCGCCCTCCGGCACGCAGTTCGCCTTCGTGCGAACCGGCGAACCGCTGCAGTGGCAACCCTTCGATCGAGTTGGCGGCGGTTGAAGCGGCGACGTCCGGAACCGCTACGCGCAGATGCTCAGTCAGGGAGCGATTGGCATAGGCAACCGTGCCGGCTGGGTCGACGACCATGATGCCGGTGGAGCAGTTGTCGAGGGCGTTACGAATCCGCAGGCTTTCCTCGGCGATCCGGCGGTCCGCGGCCAGCCGCGCTTGGAGCCTGCGCTGCGAGCGGATGACGAAGAAGACGGTCAGTGCGCCCGTCAGGATCGTCGCGATGATGACGGCGATGCGCTGCAGTTTGGCCGACTGGATCGCCTGCTGCATGACTGCTGCGTCGCGCGCATCAAACTCATCGGCGATACTCTTGGTCAGCGCATCGGCTGCGCGCACTGGATCCCGCAGCTTCATCAGCGTCGGTAGGTCGCCGCTCTTCTCGAGTGAGCCGGCTAGGCTTGCGAGGCTGGGAACCGCATCGCGAAGCACCGTCGAGTCGGCGCCGGCACTGGCGAGCTCTTGCATGTGGTGGAGCGACGACTTCAGGGCGTCGACAGCGGCGCTCCCGAGCGTGCCCGAGTCTACGGCGTCGCCGACGCCGAACAGGAACGCCTTGTAGTCCGCGCGCGCTTCCTGTGCGAATACACGCAGTGGTCGCGAACGATCGAGCGCCGCCGCCCGGTATGCATCGGCGATCGTCTGGCCTATTAGCACCAGTAGGATAGGCAGTACGACCGCAAGGAACTGCAGTGCGATCAGCCTGTTTGCGGGCGGCTGCGTCGGAGTACTCACCGGAGGACCCTGCGCGCGCTCGTCAGAACTTGCCGACGACAGTGACGCCGCCAGCCGGCGCCGAACTGACGTAGCTGCAGCCGCCGGAGGTCTGCTTCACGTACGCCACGGCCTCCGCATCGCTCGCCTTGATCGGTGGGGGGTTCGTGCCGTCGCGGAACGATTTCTTCGTCCAGATGCTTCCGTATTTTGCGAGGTCGAGCTTCAGCACCTTGCCGAGAAATGCCGTTTGTGCCGAGCCGTTGTCGGCCGGCGAGAGCTTCACGGATCCGGCGAATCCCTTCTCGCCGAGGAAGACGTCTTTTACCTCGGCAGCCTGAAGCGTCACGTCGGAATTGCAGATGACGTAGACGTCGTCGCCGAGGGCAGCGCCGGACAGGCCTGCGAGAACGAGCGCTACGCCGAGTGCGATTGTTGGCCGGTGCATGGTGGTGTGTCCCGATTAGAACCGAACCGCGTACTGCGCGAGCACTTCGTTGTAATCCTCGGGCAGCCCGTACTGCACGTCGGACACGCGGAAGTCGAGCGTGTGCGTGTTCGCGAGCTCGAACTTGATAGCCGATTTCGGATTGATGTCGAACCGCACGCCGGCGGCGCTTCGGTAGTACGATGCACCGAACTGCTGCTCAGCGAAGTACAGATCGTTCTGGTCGAGCGACGCGCGCTCGTAGCGAACGTACGGAACGCCCCACGCGCCGCGATAGCCGAGCTGCGCGAACCACGCCGTGCTGCGTTTCGTGCCGGGCGGACCGTTCAGGTTCGTATCGTGGAACACATACGCCTCGGCGATGTGCTCCCAGCTATCGGTGTCGTACACGGCCGCTATGCCAGCGACGCGCAGCTGCGTCAGGTTGTTCGTCTGGGCACTGTCGACCTTGTCGGTGAATGCGGATGCACCGACCGTCAGGCCGTCCAGGGGGCCGCCCGTGAACTGGTACGACAGTCGCCCGCCACCCATGACCGTGCCGTGCGCGGTGCCGGCGTTCTGCATGAAGACCGTGCCGCCGCTGTCCTGCTGCGCATTTCCAACGTACAGGTCGTACAGCACGCGGCCGTCGCCGGCACGTTGGGCGCCAGTCAGCCAGGCGCCCACGGTGTGCGAGGGCATGACGCCGCCATGGTCCTCGAAGTTCAGGAACTTCGGTCGGCGCAGCGCGTCGGCGAGCCAGACGCCGTGGTGGAGCGCCGTATTGATGTAGCCGTACGGCGTGTGGAAGCGGCCGATCCACACCGTCGCGGCATCGCTGAACTGGTAGCCGATCTGGAACCGCTCGAGGTCGGTGCCGACTGAGCCGTCAGGGCCGACTTCAAAGATCAGCTCGGACAGCGCGAGCACGCGGTCACCGAGTTTCGGCGTCAGGTAGAAGTCGAGACTGCCGATGTTCGCCCCGCGATAGTTCGCAAAGTAGGGGTTGTAGTTGCCGATTCCAACGTCGGCGAATCCATGGATCGGCAGGCCCGTCGTGTCCTGCTGGCGCGTAGCATTCGCCGCCTCGATCTGCTGAACACGATGCTCGACTTCCGCAACCTGCTGCTGCGTCGCGGGACCCGTCGAGGCCGTTTGCGTGGCAGCGACCGTGCCGCCCTGCCGGGATTCGAGCTCCTGCACCCGAGCGGTCAGCGCCTCGATCATCTTGATGCTCTGATCGAGCTTCTTCTGCAGCACCGCGATGGCGTCTGCATCATTGCCCGCGGCAATGGCGGATGCCGGGACCGCCAGCGCGACGACCGAGACGGTCGTCAGCAGCAGCGCGCCAAGTGTGTGCCTGGGAATCGTGAACATAGTGCCTCTCAAGTAAGTCGGCGCTCAAAGCGCCTTTGACCAGTCGCGGGTATCCGGCCCCAATGCCGTCTGCAGGATCCCGTGCGAATCAAACACGACGACGCGTGAGTCATGCATCACGTGATCGTCGTACTTCCAGAAATCGAAGCCCAACTGGCGCGCGAGCTCCGCCGTCGCGTCGCTGGAGCCGGTCAGGAAATGCCAGTTGCTGCGGGTCAGGTGACGCACCTTCCGGTACTGATGCCACGCCGCAGCATCGTCGTTTGCCGGGTCGTAGCCGACGATCACGAAGTCGGCCGCTTCGCCGCGCCGGTCAAGACGCTCCTGGATCGACTGGAGCGCGGTCATCGTCAGCGGGCAGATGCGGTGGCACGTGGCATAGGCCATCGTCAGGACCACCCGGTGCCCCTCGAAGCCCGTCAGCTCGACATCGCGCCCTTCGTCGCTCCGCCAATGACCCGGCAGTTGCTGGAGCCGGACAGCGTCGCTCGCGGACGCGCTACCCACGGCAGCCCAGCAGATCACCGCGGCCACGAGCGCGGCCACCGCGACAAGATTTCGGCCCGCGCGTCCAATCGTGCGCATTAGCAGACGCCTCAGCTGCGAATTAACCTCGATTCGCTATCGGCGCCGCATCACGGTCAATTAAGTCGCACGAGCGCCGATACGGGAGATGTGTGACGTGGGTCACGCTCAAAGCGGCAGCCTTGCGGCAATCCCCCATGGAGAATTGCTGGCAATCGACGCTTCAGGCGCGCGTCAGTCCGCTCGCCGCTTCGCCTACTCGGCCGGCGCGGCGCGCGGGCCGGCAGCGGGCGGGGCGAGGCGCCGAAAGTACCCTTCCAGGTCGGCACGGTCGGCGTCCGGCAGGTTGATTCCGAGCGGCATGCGAAGTGCCCCGGCCTCCGGCGACAGCCGGAATAGCACTTCGTCGACGAGACTGCCACGACGAGACGGCTTTAACGCAAGCTCTCGCGCGAGCAGCGCCTCATCGGAAAACGGGATTCCCGGAGCCGCGCCGGACTGGTGGCACGAAATGCACAAATTGAGCGCCGCAGGGCGGTCCGACGCGCCAGTTGGATCCGGGGCGCGCGTTCGCCCGACGGAAGGCTCGCGATCGGCAACCTCGGACCCGCGATGGCTTGCCGCGATCGGCGCGGATCCGACGCCTGCGGCGGCGAGTGCCGCATGGCTGCGGCGACGCAGGTAGCTGCAGTAGCGATCCGAGTCGGACACAGTCGAGTACGAGTTCAATTCGAGTATTGCCGGGTCGCGCTTCCCGATCTCCTCGAGCAGCGCGTGCTGCAGCGATTCCGTGGCAGACGGCGGCATCGTGAAGTCGTAGGTGTCCTTCTCGAGCGCGAGCGTCCAGTTCCGCGTCGACTCCGAAAGCAGCGTTTCGGCGAGGAATCGAATCGTCGTCGCGGCATTGGCGTCGTCGATCTTCGCCACGGTGGCTTGGGACTGGTTGGTGCGGTTCAGGCGATTTCTCTTAGACCGTGCCTGACGCTGGTTGGCAACGGAGGTGTGCGTGGCGAACAAGTCGAATACCCTGGCCGCCGCTTGCGACTGAGCATTCGGGTAGAAGTCCCGGAGACTTCCGCAGCCGCTCTCACTCGCCCCAAGCAGCGCATAGGCGTAGGTCTCGAAGTCCGGTCTCTCGCCCAACGCCCTTGCGATCGACCTGAAGGCGAGTGCGCCGAGCAATGCGGATAGTTCCGCGTTCGGAGGTTCTCCCGCCGTTCCGCCGTAGCGCGTCGCGCTGCCCGGACGGAAGAATTCAGGGTCGGCAAAACGCGCGGCGCCCAGCAGGTGGCGGTAGCGGGGGTGCTCTGCTTGGCGGGCGAGAAAGGACTGCAGACCCGCGCGTTCCTCGGGCGACAGCGCGGCGTGATAGCGCTCGCCGTACGCCCCGGGCCAGCTCGGAAATGTGTCCCATACGGGGCGGGCGGGCGTCCCATGGCACAGCCGGCAACGGTCCGGATTCGGTTCCGAGAACACGACCGGGCGCGCCTCCTCCGTGCGCTCGGGAAACTCGATCTCCCGGAAGCGGAACGTGCGATCGGAGTCGTTGTACTCCATCGTCTCCACCGCGCGATATCCCCGCTGCCCGGACTCGCCGTTGAATGTGATCACGAGGCGCGCGTCCTCGCCGTACATCACGATCCGAGGGCTGGCGAAGCTCGCACCCTGGAGACTGCGGCTCGAGAACACGACGGCGTAGCGGTAGCGAAGCGAGCCGGGCAGGGCGGGAATCAGGTCCTCGACCGAACGGATCCCGCGCTCCTCGACCATCGATCGAAGGTCAGCAAAATCAAAGGCATGTGCGCTGGCGCCTGCCAGCACTCCGATACCACCGAGGAGAAACGATCGAATCCACATGTTGTCGATGCATCCTCGCAGACACCACTATCGAAGCGCGCCCGGGCCGGTTCGGAGTGACATGTATCGTCATCATCGGCCCGGGACGCGTGCTCTTGAGTCGCGGGGCGACCAGCGCACCGATGATTGCGGCGGCCGACGCCCGCAGTGCCCCGCGAGCCCGCCTGGTCGCGATCGTCGCTGGCCGATCGGATGCACACACGGCGCCATGTATAAGAGTGCCGCGCGCGCCGTACGAAAGGCCGCGGGCGCACCGACCGCTTCAGTGAGCAGCGTCATCGGCATCCGCCGTCCGCACTCGCTCATCCGCTTTCGTGCGTCCGATCTATACTGATCGCGCCGCCTTGGCTGCGCGGACCGAGGGAGGGGATGGACCAGAAGCAGTTTTCGGAAATGGTTGCGCGACTCGAGCGCGAGAGCCGCGAATCGCCCGGCGCCTACAAAGTCAAGGTCGCGCTCCTCGCGCTGCTCGGCTTCGGAGTGCTCCTGCTGGTGCTGCTGTTCGCGTGCCTCGGCATTCTGCTGCTGGTCGGCCTCGCCTTGCTTGCGCTGGTCGCCGGGGGGAAGGGCATCCTGATCATCGTGAAGTTCGGCAAGCTGTTGATCTTGGCGGCCGCGCCGCTGTGGATGCTGCTCAAGTCCTCGCTCTCCGCCTTGTTCACCAGGTTCCCGGCTCCCGGCGGGCGCGAGATCCTGCGTACCGACGCGCCGGCCTTATTCGCTGCCATCGATGAGATGCGCGCCCGGATGAAGGGGCCACCGCTCCATCACGTACTCATCAGCGAGGACATGAACGCCGCGGCCGTTCAGCGTCCACTGCTCGGGCTATTCGGCTTCCCACGCAACTACCTGATTCTCGGCCTTCCGTTGCTCGAGAGTCTTTCGCCACACGAAGCGCTTGCGGTGGTCGCGCACGAGTACGGCCACCTGTCCGGAGCCCATGCGCGCTTCGGCGCGTTCATCTACCGCCTCCGCGGCACCTGGCGAACGATCCAGACGCTCGCCTCGCAGTGGAAAGGAGTCGGTGGCCGTGCCCTGCGTCGGGTCATCGAATGGTATGCGCCGTTCTTCAACGCGTACACGTTCGTGCTCGCGCGTGCGAACGAATATGAGGCCGATGCGGCGTCTGCCGAGCTCGTCAGCCCTGCGGTCGCGGCATCCGCGCTGAAGCGCGTCAATGTCGCCTCAGCGCACTACGGCCAGTTCTTCGAGCAGGTCTTCTCGGGCGTTCGCGACAGCGTGGCGCCACCGGCCGACGTTGCCGAGCGCTGGGCGAGGAGTGCGGCCGTAATGCCGGCGCAGCCACTCGCAACACGCTGGCTGTCCGAATCGCTCAACCGAGAGAAGTCGGCGTTCGACACCCACCCGGCGCTGCGTGCTCGTCTGGAGGCGCTTCCCGGGCAAGCTGAAGTCGTCGAATCGCTACCACCGCCGCTCGCGGAAGCGTCTGCGGCAACGGTGTGGCTCGGCGCTCAGGCGGAATCAATCCGGGCGGTACATCAGGCCAACTGGCGGGAGCGGGTACGCGAGCAATGGGCGAATCGCCACAGGAAGCTGCAGGAGAAGCTGACGCGGCTGGCCACGCTGAAAGACATGCCGACCCTCGATGCCGACCTGACGATGGAACGGCTGTGCTTGCAGGTCGACCTCGAGCCGGAGGTCGATCACCTTCCGGCGCTCAGCGAGTTCAACGCCGCGGTACCGAATCGGGCGCCGACGCTCTACTTCGAGGGGACCTTAAGGCTCGATCGTGACGATGACGGCGGCATTGCGCTAATTGAGCGTGCGATGGATCTTGACGCAGGTGCCGTGAAGCCCGGCTGCGAGCTTGCCTTCAGATTCCTGATGCGGCGACGCGAGACCGAGCGCGCGGAGCGTTTCGCGGAGCGCTGGCGCACGCAGCATGCATGGGAAGTACGGCGCACGGCCGAACTGGGCCGCCTCGATCCAGCGCACGAGCTCGTAGCCGCGCAACTCCCCGAAGAGACAATGCGCAAATTCCGGGACAACATCGAACAGAGCTCGGCCGGCATCGCCCGGGCCTGGCTGGCGCGACGTGTGCTGCCATCGGATGAAAGCGTGCTGACCTACGTGATTGGCGTCGAATTGACGCGCTGGGCGCGATTCCGCTCAAGAGGGCCCGAAATCGTCAAGCGCCTCGCTGCCCTTGAGTGGCCCATGCACCTCTTTGTCTGCACAGTCGACGGCAACAAGGCGATCGGGACGGCGATCAAGGCGTTGCCCGGCGCGGAATTCTACGTCGCAGGCTGACGCCGGTTGGCGAGCAGCACTGGGGCGACGGCCAACCGGAGCTCGCTGCGAAGATCGCTTTGTTCGGATGGCGAGTCGGCTTCCGACGCAGCGATTCCAGTACGTGGTCGCTGCTAGTGAAGCGGAATCCGATAGATGTTTCGGCGCGTCTCCCAGCGGACGAACGCGTAGGTGCTGGGGTCGGCCGCGAATGCCAGAGAGCCCTCATCGTGCGGTATCAAGTTGGTCGCCGCGGACAGCGGTCGCGGGACCGCACCCGGAATGCCATCGGCGCCGACGGGGAGGGCGATGGTGCGTCCGTGGCGTTGCGTGTCCTCGCCCGCGCCGACCTCGAGGTACAGAAACCTTCCGTCCCGCGACCATCGCGACGGCCACCAGCCGGCCGCAAGCTGGCGCGGCGCACCGCCCCCGACCGGCGCAAGGTAGACGGCGCCCGGGCTGTCCTTGCTCGGCATGTCAACAATGGCCGACGCTCCGTCGGGCGACACGCTGTCAAATTCGAGGATCGGCTGGTCCAGCAACCGCTCTTCGACACCTGTCGACGGTGTAATCCGATGCAAAGAATTCTGCTGCTCGCCGAGGCTTCGAAAATACACGCGCCCCTGGCGGTCGAATGCGGGCTCGTCGCCGCCGCGCACCAGGCGGTGGGGAGGTTCGTGGCGATCGAGAGGCGCAATCCATATTTCCGGCGGTCCGTCGCGCTTGGTGGTGAAAACGACCTGCCGCTCGTCGTGCGAGATGTCGTAGCTGGTGACCCGGAATCCGGCGAGGAGCAACTCCCTTTGTCCCGTCGTGACGTCCAGGCGCGAGAGATTCGACGCGTCGATCGAGCTCGTCGCCGCCAGAAAGTAGAGGCGATGCGCATCGTCCGACAGCCACGGCAGCCAGACGATGCTCGGCGTCGTCAACACGCGCTGGCCGCTCCCGTCGTGAAGCCAAAGCGTGCTCTGTTCGCGGCCGAGTGAGGTCAGCAGCGAATGGCCGTCGGGCGATGCGGCCACGGTCTCCTCTTCCGTAGGACCGAACGTGATCTGCTGTGGTGCTCCGTCCGGGAAGCGCTGCCGCCACAGATGCGAGTGCCCCGCGGCCTGTACCGCGAAATACATCCACCTTCCATCGGGCGACCACGCCGCGGACTGGCATTCGCCCTCGGGGCCGACTTGCGTTCCCTGTGTGCTGCCATCGAACGGCACGAGGCGGCAGCGCTGCCAATCGCCGTTCCTTCCCATCTCCACGACAAGCACCGAGTGTCGGTCCGGTGAGAGATACGAGAAATGGGCCATCGCGCGCTCATGGCCCGGCAGGTAGATCTCGCGGTGCTGCGAGCGATCGTCGAGAGACGCCACGATGCCCAGGTGGATGCCCGTCTTGAATTCCGAATACATGACCTCGTGCGGACCGACGAACGTCAGGCCCGATGCGTTCGGCAGCAGACGTGTCGGCTCACCTCCGGTGATCGGAACGGTCCAGGTTTCCCACGTCGTGCTCACCGAAGGCTCGCGGATGACGGAGTAAGCGATGTGCGTCCCGTCGCCCGTGAACGTTGGCCCGAAGATCAATCCGGTACCGTGAGTGAGCTGGATCGGATCTCCGTCTGGCAGCAGTCTCAGCCAGATTTGCCCGGAACTCAGGAAAGGCCCGCCGCCCCGGATGTAGGCGAGCAGGCGTCCGTCAGGCGACAGCGCCGGCGCCGTCGCGCCATCGGCGACATCGGTGAGCGGCTCATACTCGGCCGGCACCGTGACCGGGTGATTCCGCGTCGCGACCACCAGTGCCGCGAGGGCGATAGCCGCGATGGCGACCACGGCCAACGCGGCCGTGATCCAGCGGCTTCGCGAGGAATTCGAAGGGCGCGTCGCGTTCGGTTCGACGGGCGGCCGAAGGTCAGTCGTCGGCTCGACGCGGGCAGCCTGGCCTGCGGCCACCCGGGCTCGTGCTCGTGGAACGACGCGCACGGGCGCGACGAACTTGAATCCACGCCCGGGGATCGTGAGGATGAATCGCCGTTCGCCCGCTTCCTCGCCGAGTGCCCGGCGCAGGGTCACGATGCACTGGCTGAGGTTGTTCTCCTCCACGACCGCGCGCGGCCATACCGCCTTCATGAGCGAGGAGCGTTCGACGAGCTCTCCGGCGCGCTCGACGAGGTGACGCAGCGTATCGAAGGCCCGCGACGGCAAGGCGATGGGCTCGCCGGAAGGCGCCACGAGCACCTGCAGCGCCGTGTCGAGGCGAAAGCCCTCGAATTCGTAATCGGGTGTGCTGATCTCGTCCATGCCCGTCGACAATGATGCTATGCGATGCCGACAGAGCGCGCTGCGTCCGGTACGCAGTTCATAACTTATTGATAGATAGAGTCATTTTCCCGCCTGATTGGCGTGCGCCCGTCGGTTGATCGTCCCTGACCCGGCTTTGTCATCCGCGGTATGCGCCCGATTCACGACGATTCATCGCGCGACCAACGCGCTTTCACGCGAGTACCCGTATTCCTGCTGCTGTCTCCGCGACCGACGGTCGCGGTATTCAACACTACACCTCGAGGAGCATCGCGATGAAGCAGGTAAAACTGGTAGGAACGACGGCCGCGGCCGCCGTCGTCGGCGTCCTCGGACTCATGGCCAGCAATTCCGCCAATGCAGGTTGCCCGACCTACACGCCGGCGGTCAGAGCGCCGGCGGCCGCACACCTGACCCCGGCGGTCTACCACCCGGACGGCGGGCTGGGCGGGGCATTCGTCCTCGCGGGAGACTTCGGGGCGCCCGCAATCGTCGGGCTCTGGAAGATCGAGTTCCTCGCGAAGGGCAATACCAATGGCATCCCCGACGGCGCCCTGATCGACTTCGGCACGGCGCAGTGGCACGAGGACGGCACCGAGATAATGATCTCCGGCGGTCGCAACCCGTCCGACGGTGACGTCTGCATGGGCGTGTGGCAGCAGGTCGGGCGCTCGACTTTCCGCCTGACGCACATCGCGCTCGCGTATCACGCTGGCGCGTACGTTGGTCCGGCAACGATCCTCGAGCGCGTGACCGTGGACCCCTCTGGCGATTCATTTCGTGGCACCTTCACGATCACGCAGTACGCCACGACCGCGAGCCCCGGGGCGGAATTCGACGAGAACACCGTCGTTCCGCCGACGCCGATCCGCGGCGTGATCACGGGCACCCGCGTGACGGCGAACTGAGCGAGCAGGGAGCGCACCTCCGCACGCAGTGGCCGTGCGGAGGTGCGCACCCATCCCGACTCGAAGCCAGATGATCAGCCGCGTGCTTTCGGCTCCATCAAGAGCGTCAGCACGTCGTTAGCAATCACGTCCGGCTGGATGAACGCGAGGGAGTAGATCTCGCGGATGGTCCCGGTCCGGTCAATCAGGAACATCTTCAGCATGTGGTGCGTGACGCGCGTCGGCCGCCCCTGCGCGTCCACCTCGACGGCGACGTCCTGCCCGAAATCATCGAGGACCGGCAGCAGCGCCTTGATCGACCGCGCCGTCATGAACTGCCAGTCGATCGCCCCATTCGGCACGACCATGCGCGCGTAATCGGCGAGCGCGTGCGGCGTGTCGTGGGTCGGATCAATGCTGACGCTCACGAAGCGTACGTTTCCGGACACGCCGGGAGCTGTTGCTAGTCGTGCGCGCAACCGATGCATCGTCCCGTAGGCGAACGGACAACCGAGTGCGTCGGAGCAATTGGCATAGAAAAACGTCAGCAACGTCACCTTGCCATGCGTCGCCTGTGAAAGGTGGCGAACCCGCCCGAAGCGGTCGAGCAACACCGCGTCCGCGACCGGCTGGATCCGCTGCAGCCGGTATTGGCCGGGCGCTGGTGGCACGAAATCCATCCGCGGAGGCGAAGCGGCGACCGGATCGACGGCGCCAAGTGCCGGCGCCGCCACCCCCATCGCGCACAGCGCGATCCGCGCTGCGAACATTCGCGCCGCGACTCGATCAGTCACGGCCCACCACGGCCAGTTGCGGCACCGGCGCCGCGGTGAACTTCATGTGGTGCGGACGTCCGAGCTTTTCCTTCGTGAAGTCGATCTCAAAGGCCTTGGCGAGCGTGTGGCCATCCCAGTTGAACGCTCGCAGGAACTGCTCGTTGTCCGCGCCGCCCTTGTCCCACAGAGAAAGCAGGCTCGACGTAATGTAGACGCGCTTGCCGTCCCAGCTCTGCGAAACCATGTTGACCTGCTTGCCCGTGTGGAGCTGGTAGGTCTCCTTGGGATGCTGCGGATCAGTGAGGTCGAAATAGTGGGTCATGCCGTCCATGAACGTATTGACCCAGAGGCCCTTGGCGTCGGCGCGAATCGAGATGTCAACCGGCAGCGGAATCTTCGAGGGGTCGCCGATCGTCGCAACGTCCTTGGCTTCCCAGTCGCCCTTGGCGTTCTGCCGCACGAGCCAGAGCTTCGAGGTCAGCGCGGTTGCAGTGATGGCCCAGTTCTGATCCGGCGCGAGCGCCCAGCGAATCTCGAGCGGCGCCCCCGGTACGCTCAGGACCTGCTTCGCCTCCATCGTCTTGAGATTCCAGACGACCATCGTCTGGCCGAAGTGCTTCATGGCCTCCGGATCCGCAACCACCTGGCCGAGCGGTCGCATGTAGTTCTTCCAGCCTGCGAAGCTCGAAGTCAGCATGACATTCTTGGCCGGATTGATGGCGATGTCGTAGCCGTATCCGTCGCCGGCAACGCCGCCGATCGTGCCCGTAGGGATCATGTATTTCGCGACGTACTGGCCCTTGTTGTTGTAGGTCGCAAGACCGGTGACGCCTCCCTTGTCGGATGCGTTCGACAGCATGCCGATCAGCATCCGGCCGGGCAGGGCGTAGAACGTGTGGGGACCGACGAGCCCGGTCTTCGCCGGGAGGTCCGTGATCGTGCGCACGAGCGCCGGCTTGCGCGGGTCCTTGCCGACGTCAAAGACGTAGATCTTGCTGTCGTCGAGGCCGCCGGCCCAGAGGTAACGGCGGTCGTCCGAGAAGCCCATGTGGTGGGCCTCACCCCGACTGCCGACCGAAAGGCTGTTGACGACCTTGCCGTACGACTTTGACTTTGGGTTGACATCGATCGTAACGAGCTTGTCGGAGCCGTCCCCTAGCCCCTCGACGCCGAGCGTCCAGACGTGGATGTAATCCTCCTGGCCCTTGATCAGGCCAGCGAGATAGGGCGAATTGCAGGTCTCGTCGGCGCGGGCAGCCGAGACGGCAACCAGCAGCGAGACCAATATCGCCGTGGCGAGCGCCACGGTCGATGAGTGAACCAACGATTGATCCTGGTGCATGCGATCCTCCTGAACCCGCAACGCTGCGATGCAGCGAAAACCGTGCGTGGTGCAATTTGACTGACGAGACCTAGATACCGCTTTGACTTCGGTCGAGCGGCGAATCGCGATCTCGCACTTTACTCCGATCCGACTGCCGCAAAAGCCGCGTCGGGCGACTCCGCGCAGGCCTGTCCGGGGCCGGCGCCCGACCCCCTGGCGTCAGGATCGCGATTCGACGGCCGGGCTACGCATGCCTTGGCACCGTTCCCGGAACGCGCGCCGTAACCCAATGTCTTGTGCTCGAACAGCATGACAGTGACTGGTGGCAGCTCGCCGGACACGTCGGCCGCGGGGTGGCGGACGTGCGCGGCCAGCTGCTCGCCGTTGCGGCTGAGCAGCCGGACCAACAGCCCGTCCTCGACGGGCGCGGGCAGCGCCGTGACGACGGCAGTGCGGACCGCGTGACCGTCGCCCTCGAGTGCCGAGCCGTTGCACGCCGCGGCAAAGAATCCCATTGCCAGCCACGCGAACAGGAAGCGCGGACGACGCTCCTTGGCCGTCCAGCCGACGACCTCCGATTCCTTCACCTCGAACACGATCATCACCTCCAGTACATTGACTTCGTCAATCGACTGCCCGCATCGAATCGGACCCCAGGCGAAATCAGGGATGAAGAACCTCGGTTCCACCCGCGTTACGCGCCGACAGCGTCGATGCGGCCCCGCCGTGCGAGGACTCCGTCACGTGCTGGTAGTACGCATTGAGCGTCGGGGCGTTGACGCTCGTCACCGCACCGGCGATGGCGTCACGCTCGCAGCGTTCCGACACCCGCGACGTGTAGATCGGTCGATTCTCGTCGCTGTCGCAGACGACCCGTGCGGCAACCTTGATCCGCGAGAAAAGCGTCGCGGCGCCCGCCGGCTTCGAGAGGTCAAGGTCGCCGTACGCGACGACCTTGGTCCGGACCTCATCGGCCACATTGGCGGCGAACGCCGGCATGGTCGCCGGCAGCATCAGGCCTAGGGACAGCGCGTAGATTGCGTTTGGCATCGGATGATCTCCTCTACTTGAAGAAGTACGGATCGAGGACCCGGACTTCGGTGATGGACGTGATGGGCAGGTTGTTACGGCCCGCGGCGCGCCGGATCGCTTCCGGCGTGGGGCCGTCATAGATGCAGACCGTTCGTTTCTTGTCGAGGCTCACGTACGAGTGCAGCCAGGTCACCCGTTCCTGGTCGTTGTTCGAGGCCACGGCTTCGCAGGTGCGAGCACCGGCCTCGTCGGTCGGGATGTGCAGGCCTTCGACGAATCGCCGTTCAATCAGGTATCGCGGCATGGCACGGAGTCCTCCCGTGATCGCCCGAACAATTCGGACGGTCGACAGGTTAGGGGTGCCGGTCTCAGGGGAGATCGGGAGCTCTCCCCAATTTTTCCTGAGCCGCTCCCGGCATCAGTTCGTGCCGTGGTGGCGTGATGGACGCTGGATTCGCTATGTCGCGCGCTGGGCGCCGAGCCGCGGCTCCGGACCGCGTAGTCCGAGTCGCGTTGCGACGACGGCAGCCTCGCCGCGGGAACGGACCTGCAGCTTCGCGAGCACCGCGGAGACGTGGTGATCGACGGTCTTCTCGGACACGAACAGCCGCCGCGCGATGTCTGCGTTGCGCGCACCCTCCGCGATCAGGCTGAGCACCTGCAGCTCGCGGCGCGTGAGCGAGTGCGGATTCCGCTTCGTCCGCTCCTGGGCGCCGCGCGGTATCCGGCGCACGCCGATCGACCGAAGTTTGCGCCGCGTCCGACCCGCCATCGGCGCCGCACCGAGCTGCTCGAAGATCTGCAGCGCCGTGCGCAGCGCCGCTTCGTCCTTCGACTCGGCGAGTGCCATGGCGCGCTCGTACGGACATCCGAGCGCCTCCCATTCGCGG
>Ga0335069_10001573_pt1 | contig 36523 bp, 22 predicted proteins | sample Lox_Sample_11_FD_206714 | JGI IMG/M metagenome (GOLD analysis project Ga0335069, IMG submission 206714) | Soil microbial communities from Loxahatchee National Wildlife Refuge, Florida, United States - Lox_Sample_1.1 | ecosystem: Environmental > Terrestrial > Soil > Wetlands | place: USA... | reverse complement strand
CCCTGCCCAAGCGTGGCTCGCTCCAAGTTATCCTGGACCTGCTCGCCGAAGGCGCGGTCCTGGTCTATGTGCTCGACCAGCACGCGGGTGGCAACGACGGGGTCGTCGTGGACTTCCTGGGCCAACCTGCCGGCACGTTCAAGAGCCTGGCAGTGCTCGCCCTTCATACCGGGGCGCCGGTCGTTCCAGTCTGCGGCTGGCGAGAGCCCGATGGCCGGCATGTCCTGCGGTTCGAGGACCCGGTGCCGCTGATCGAGTGCGACGATCCCGGCGAGGCCATCCGCCGCAACACTCAGAGCTACAGTACGGCCCTGGAACGCATGCTCCTGCGCCACCCCGAGCAGTGGATCTGGATGCACCGCCGCTGGAAGGCCGCCGCCGCCAGCCAAGTCACCCCTGCTCCAGCTAGCTAGCTAAGCCGGAGCGGGGATGGCTGTTAAGTGGCGGGTGTTTCCGGAGGCCCTCCCCTACGGCACAAAAACTCGGAAGTAGCAGACCGGGTTCGTGGCGGGCTGCGGGTCCGTGAATCGATATTCGCCTGGTGTGGCCTCCGTCGTGGTCCCCACCACCGCCCAGTTGCTCAGCGGCAAAGCAAGGTTCGTGGAGCAAATGACGGTGAGAGTCATACCCGGAGTGCCTGCCGCCGACAGCACCATGTTGCCCCCGGCAGAACTCAAAATGCCGGTGAGTTGAATGGGGCCAGGACTCAATGTGGTCATGGTCGCGTCCTGCCCAAAGGCGACGCCGCCCGAATTTGAAGCCGTAACCCGGTAATGATAAAGCGTGCCCGGTGCCAGGGACGCGATTGGCAGAGACAGGGCCACCGGCGTGCTGCCGGAGGCGAGGAAGTTAGTGGCGGACGAGAGGCCATACGCGGTGGTCAGGCCGTATTGGAAGCAGCAAGCGGTTGCGCTGCCTTGCGGGGTGACGGTGGCGTTGAGCGTGCCGGAGCGGGCAGTAATGTTGGACGCGCTTAAGGTGCAGACCGCAGGCAGGGCCAGGTCCACCACCACCAAGACGGCTGGTGAACTGGTCACGGCGCCCGCAAGGTTGGTCAGGACAACGCTGTAGGTGCCCGAGTTGTTGGTTTGGACGTTTGTCAAAGTCAACGTGGCACTGGTTGCCAGGGGGATATTCGCGCCGTTGTAGGCCCATTGGTAACTGATGGGCGCCGCGCTCGTGGCGGCGACGGAGAATGTCGCCGTCACGCCATCAGGATTAGTGCCCACACCAAGGGTCTGGCTCGTGGGCTGGAGCGTGATGACCGGGGGGACGACCGCGACCAGCGTGGCCACGGCACTGGTTGTTGAACCGGCGATATCAGTTACCACCGCCGTATAGTCGCCGGCATTGGCCACTTGAACGTTCGTCAGCGTCAGGGTTGAAAGAGTGCTTCCGGCGAGGTTAGCTCCGTTGAACTGCCATTGATAGCTGAGGGGGGCGTAACCATCAGCGCCAACAAAGAAGACCGCCGTCTGGCCGGTTAGCACCAGCGAGCTTTGCGGCTGCGTGGTGATGGCGGGGGGCGCGAGGAGGGTGATAAACACGGTAGCTGGGTCAGAGGTTTGAGAGCCGTTGTCCGCCACGAACCTGAAGCTGTCCGCGCCGCTGTAGTTGGGTGTCGGCTGATAGAGCAGGTTAGGCCCGGTGCCGCTGAAGGTGCCGTGGGCCGGGGAGGTGACCACAGTATAGTTAGTGACGGGAGGGACGGCGAAAGCGGTGCTCAGCGTAATGGGCAACGCGGCATTCATTGCGTTGGTCAGGTTCTGGCTTAAGGCAACGGGGACGGGGATGAAGTAGAGGAGGCTGGTGTTGGTGGTGCAGAGGTGGAGGTCGCCGGCGAGGGTGGCGATCTCGTTGGTGGCTAGCGCACGGGTGTAAATCCGGGCTTCGTCCAACATGCCGGTGAAATGGTTGGCGTTGGCGAGGGCGTTGACGCCGATATAGCTGTCGGAGCCCAGCGTGTAGGAGATTTGCTGTCCTCCCACCCACTGGGAGGCTACCTTGGCCCCATCCAGGTAGAGGGACTGGTATTTGGCAACGGTGTCGAACGTGTATGCCACATGGTGCCAGCCCGCACCGGCCAGGGTGGCACTGTAGGGGACGATTTTGACAGTGTTTCCGTTGTAGAAGTATCCGGCGAGATAGCCGGAGGCATCGAGGATCAGGGCGGCGCTCTCTCCCAGCGAGATAACTTCCGAGCCACCGTTAGCGGGCGTGGTGAGATTCACCCACGCCGCCAGTGTGACACTCGCCGGCTGGCCGAGCAGCCCGGTGATCTTCATGTATGAGTTGGAGTTCGTTCCATTCAGCCGGAGCACGTTGCCGCGCATCGGGTCTGCCACAGCCTGAAAGCTGCCGTTTAGTTGGCCATTGTTTCCGGCCGTTGGACTATTGTTCTGCGCCAGGGTAGCCGCGGTGTTGGTAACATCGAAGGTGTAGTGTCCGGCCAGGTTGGTATCGTAATTCAGGGCGGTCAGCGTGTCATCTACGGCTTTGATGGTGAGCGTGGCATTCCCATTGAAATGCGTACCGGTGGCAAAGGAGAGGCCACTCAACGCGGCGTTGAGGTTCATCAGCGATCCGCGGAACGTCATGTTGGTGTCGGCCACTCCATCGCCCGCGGTAAACGCCAGGCCGCCAGTTCCGTTCAATGTGGCCACGCCGTTGGTGGCCCATAGTGTGAGCTCGATCGGATTTGCCCCCGAATCGGGCGCACTAATCGAGATGGCGTTCCCGTTGGCAGTCGAGAATACACGCGCTATGTCTTGGGTCGCCGTCACTGTCGCCGGCATCCAGGCGACGGGGACCTGGTGCACGTGTGTGATGGTGACGGCAACCAGTCCTGTGGCGTACAGGCTGCCATCAAAGGCGGTGAAGGTGAAACTATCGCTGCCGAAAGCGTTGGTCGCCGGCAGGTAGGTGACCGCGCCGCTCTGAGAGTTGAGGGTGCCTAGTGCGCCGTTGGTGGGCCGGGCCAGGATTGCATAGACCAGGTTGCTGCTGTCCACATCGGTGGCGGTTAACACCAGGTTGGTCGCGGTGTTCTCCAGGACGGTTACGGTCTGGTTGCTCGCTACCGGCGGGCGGTCCACATACGTGACCGTCAGGCTCACCGTTGCCGCGCTGGACGTCGTCGTGCCGTCGTTGGCCTTGTAGGTGAAGCTGTCGCTGCCGTAGTAGTTGGTCACCGGCTTGTAGGTGAAGCCGCCAGTGGAGTTCAAGGTCAGGGTGCCGTGACTGACGGAGGTCATCAACACGGCAGTCAACGTGTCACCGTCTTGGTCAGTGTCGTTCGCAAGGACACCGGGAGCCGCGATGGTCAGGGTCACGTTTTCGGCGGTGGTATAGCTGTCGTTGTTGGCGACCGGGGCGTGGTCAAGAACGGTCAACGTGGCGGGGGCGCTGGGGACGGTGCCGCCGGCATTTGTGACTTTTACGTAATACGTGCCCGCATTGGCGGTGGAGACATTAGGGATGGTTAGTGTGCTATCGGTGCCGCCGCTAACTGAGCCGCCGTTGAAATACCACTGATAGCTTAAGGAAGTGCCGCTGGAGGCAACCACGGCGAAGCTGGCAGTGTCCTTTTTGTAGACACTCGTGCTCGAAGGTTGGACAGTGATGACGGGCGGGGGGCTGCCCAGGCAGGTCGTTGCCAGCAGGGTACAGCCCAGCCACAGGCCCATAAAAGCCCTTTTCCGCATGGGCTGTGCGCGCGCCCTGTCTTGCATCAGTCCAAAAAGCAGCCAATCCTGTGCCGTTCTTAGAATCGATAGGTCAGCTTGACGCGGAACGTGCGGCCGTTCTGCGGAATGGTGTCCTGCAGGTGGAACCGGGTTGCCGGATCGGCGTATTGCTGGTCCAGCAGGTTGTAAACGCTGGCTGAGACTTCCAGGTTCTTGATCAGGTTCTGGCTGAACAGGGTGAAGTTCAGAACGCCAAAGCCGTCCACGTCCTCGCCGGCCACCGTTTCACCGCTGGTGGTCGTGTAGAAGCTGTGGCGGCTGCTGGTGTACTGGAATTCCAGGCTGGCGAAGATCTTGTCCCTGAAGACCGGCACGCTGAGGTTGAATTTCACCAGGTGTTCCGGCGAGTCCGGCAGGTTTTGGCTGCCGGACAGGTCGGCGGTGTGCTGAAGACTATAGCTCATGCGCCCCCTGATTCCCGAGGGCCAGATGCCTTCCAAGGCCAACTCCACCCCTTTTCCTTCGGCATTGATGTTGCCGAAGCTGCCGTTCTGGAAAACGATCAAATCGTTCATCCGGTTGTAGTAGCCGGAGACCGAGGACCGCAGGTGGTTACCGATGCCCTGCTCGTAGATCAGCTCGTAGGTCGTAATGTGCTCCGGCGAAATGTTCTGGAACCGCGGGTCGCTGAGTTCCAGGAAGTTGGGGGCCCGGAAGGCGGTGCCATAAATGGCCTTGAAGGTGGACTTCTCCAAGGGGCTGTAGATCAAGGCCAGGCGCGGATCCCACGCGGGCTCGAAATCGCCGTACTGATCATAGCGGATGCCCGCGTTGAAGTGGAGATTGGTGCGGATGGCGATGTCAGCCTGGCCGAAGATGCCATAGCTTTGACGGTTGGTATGCACCGAGGAGAAGGTCTGCTGCGTAGCGGGGTCGTACACGCGATCGCTCTGCCAGAAATCATCGCGGTATTCGGCGCCAAAGGTGAGGACATGGACGTCCCACAGGCGCTTGTTGAGCGCCAGGTCGGTGCCCCACCACTGGCCGTTCTGAGTTTCCTTGTAGAGGAGATTGTTCGGCGCCGTCCCGTAGGGATAGCCGAAATCAATGTCGTTCTGGTCATAATAGACCTGTGCGGTCACATCCACGACGTCGGTGAAATCGTGGGCGTATTTCAGATTGAGAAAGCTTTGCTCGTTTTCCGTGTTGAGGCCCGAGGCATTGAACGTGGTGAAGTACTGAGCCGTTGGATTCTCCTTCTTGCGCCAGTTGAAAGCGCCCTCCAGGGTCAAATCGTGATACCCCAGCGAGCCGAAGCAGTTGGCGTATTCCTCACCGTCCAGGCCATTGACAACGCCGAAGTTCTGCGCCGGGGTGTCGAACTGCTTGTAAAAGAGGTGGTCGGGGCCGGCGCTGTCGTAGAACGAACCCGAGAGGAGAAGTTCAATGCCGTTGGTGAAGGCTTTCCCGAACGTCGCGCGGGCCTTGTAAGCGTCGAACGAGCCGTATTCGCCGGAGACTTCGAAACCGTTCACTTGGGCGGGCTTGCGCGTGACAACGTTGATGACGCCGAAGAAGGCGTTGTTGCCGTAAAGTACGGCGAACGGGCCGCGAATCACCTCGACCCGGTCCACCAGGTCTATGTCCAGGATGAAATCGTTGCCGATGGCGGCGCCGTCGGTCAGGTCGTTGTTCACGCGGTGACCGTCCACGAGCAGGAGGACCCGGCTGTTGAAGTCGCCCAGGTTGACGCCGCGCGTTCCCAGAAACGAATAGTCCCGGTCATAGGAGACCTGGAATCCCTGTACGCTCTCCAGCACGTCGGCCAGCGTCCGGTAGCCGTAGCGCTTGATCTCGTCCGAATACACGACCGTGATGGAGGAGGGCGCCTGGGTAATCTTCTGCTCGAACTTGGAGGCGCCATAGACGGAGGGCACCTCGATGTTCATCAGACTCTCCAGCGGGAGAGCCGTCAGGTCATTCGTGCCGAGGTCGCTGACGGTCTCGCTCGCCTGAAGGCAGGCTGCCAGGCCAAGCACCAGACCCGCGCACGCTCCCTGGAGAGCCCGGGACGGCCCGAAACGGGCCATGGTACGGCTCAGGAGGCAGCGCTCAGGTCTGCTAAGCTTCATGATATGAGCGGAGAGATCGACCCCGCTTGACGCCCTTTAAGCAGATCCTGTTCCAATCTGAGGCTTGACAATCCCAGCCAAATCGCCGGTGATGGCGGGAAAGTTGTCCGACTCATGCGTCACGCAGCGATAGGGGTCCTGGGGCTGGTCGTGGCCGCGCTGCTGCTCAGCTATGACGGCAGCGGGCAGACGCCGGCTACGCCCTATCAGCTCAAGGCCGCCTTCCTGTTCCATTTCGCGGAGTTTGTTGAGTGGCCGCCGCAGACGTTTACAGATCCATCCTCACCCCTGGTGATCGGCATCCTGGGGGAGAGCTCCGTGCGCGAGGATTTGGAGCGGACACTGAGGGGCAAGACGGTGCGAAATCATCCTTTGGAGGTTAAGGAGATCCGCACCCCGGTGGACGCGGCCCACACCTGTCACGTCCTGTTCATCACGGCAGCAGAGAGGAAGCGTGTGGCTGAGTTTCTTGCGGGTTTGCGGGGCGCCAGCGTGCTCACCGTGAGCGAAACTGAGCGGTTTACGGAGAACGGCGGGATGATCAACTTCGTATCCGAGGGAACTAAAATCCGCTTCCAGATCAATGATCAGGCGGCGAAAGATGCCGGGTTGAAGGTCAGCTCAAAGCTGCTGAGCCTGGCTTCGCGTCCGGCACATTAACCTCCGTAAAGCTAGATTACATCGGGGCGGTTTGCTCTCGGCACTGCTTGGCAAACCACCAACGCGAGACCCGAACGGATTACAGTTGGCTGCAGAAGGTGCTCTGAATACGAAAGATAGCCGCGACCGCAGCGGGATATGATGCTCAGGCGGTTACGCCAAGACTCGTTTTTGTGCTGTTACGGTGTGTGTAGGCAGGGTATCCGGCAGATCCCAGGAGCGACGCTTATTTGCGAACACAGAGGTTTAAGTCACATTAAATCGCTTACATGCCTGAACCGGCTCTGTCTCATTCTCGTCTTTGGCATGCTGCTTGCGGCTATGCCGGCGACGGTGAAAGCAAGCTCGAACAGACTAACCCCTGAACAATTTCGGCCAGGATTGGGACAGCCTCGGGCCGTAAGGCCTTTCGGCCAGCTCGCTGTCACATGAAGGCCTTCAGGGACCTGGGGATCCAGCACAAGATGCAGGTTTTGAACCTGCTGATCGGCGGGACGCTTCTTCTGGTCGGCCTGGCCGCACTCTTTGCGTTTCAGGTTCTGTCCTTCCGTTCCAACTTTCAGCGCGACACAGCGACTCTGGCCGGGGTCATCGCTAATAACAGCACCGCAGCCTTGCGCTTCAAAGACGACCAAGCGGCGACGGAGGTGGTAGACTCCTTGCGCGCAAAGCCGACCGTCATCGCCGCCAGCCTGGCACTGCCCGATGGCAGTTTATTGGCTAGCTTCGGAAAGGCTGAGAGTGCGGCGGGGCAGGCACAGTTTCCACCCCCCGGCGAATCGCGCTTCGTGGGACGCCAGTTGCTTACCACGCAGCCGGTCATGCTCAACCGGGAGCAGGTCGGCACGCTGTACCTTCGTTCGGACTACCGCCGGACGTTAATGGAACTGCTGCGTTTCTACGCTAAAGTCCTGGCGGGAGTTGTCCTCTCCTCCACGGCTCTGGGAGTATTCCTATCGAGCCGGCTGGGGCGGACGATTACTGGGCCAGTCCTCCAGTTGGCGAACACGGCCAGAATCATAGGCGAGAAGAAGGATTACGCGATGCGTGCCGTTGTGGGTTGCCGGGGGGACGAGGTCGGGCGCCTGGCGGAGTCCTTCAACGAGATGCTGGGCCGGATTCAGAGCCAGGACGCCGCGCTGAGCCTTTCGCAGAAGAAGATGGAGGCGTTGATCAACTCCATTGATGGGATTGTCTGGGAACGCTCAGCGGACAACCTGCGGTTTACTTTCATCAGCCGCCAGTGTGAAACCATCCTGGGATATTCGCCCGAGACGTGGCTGGCGCAGCCGAACTTCTGGTCGGAGCGTCTTGACCCGCAGGATGCGGCCAAGGCGCTCCGGAACTGCCAGGAGCTAACTGCGAAAGGTCATCCCTACACCTGCGAGTACCGCATGATCGCCGCGGATGGCAGGACAGTATGGATCCGGGAGAGCGGAACGGTGCTGGCCGGCGATGGCCATGCTGCGGCGGTGCGCGGCATCCTGCTGGACATTACGCGCCAGAAGAAGGATGCCGAGGAACTCGACAAGCTCAATCGCAAGCTGATGGACACCTCGCGCCAGGCCGGCATGGCGGAAGTTGCCACCGGCGTGCTCCACAATGTCGGCAATGTTTTGAATAGCGTGAGCGTGGCCGCCACGGTGGTCGGGGACCGGTTGCGGCATTCCAAGCTGGACAACCTGCGGCGCGCTACCTCCCTGCTGCGCGAGCAGGACGGCCACCTAGCGGAATTCCTGACGTCCGACCCCAAAGGCAAAGTCCTGCCGGCTTACCTCTGCACGGTGACGGACCAATTGGCCGAGGAGCAGAAAAAGCTGCTGACTCGAACGGACACCATGGGGCAGCACATCGAGCACATGAAGGAGATCGTCGCGATGCAGCAGAGCTACGCCAAGGTTTCCGGCGCATACGAGAGGACGGCTGCCCCCGCTCTGGTGGAAGACGCCCTGCGCATCAACCTGGCAGCGTTCGACCGACATCGCATCGAGGTGGTGCGGGAGTTCGATCCCAACCTGCCTGACGTCTGCGTGGACCGGCACAAGGTGCTCCAGATCCTGATTAACGTGTTCCGTAACGCGAAGTATGCGATGGCGGGACTGGAGGGAGCAGGCAAACGGCTGACCATCAGGGTCGGAAAGGGCTCGCCGGGCAAGGTAAATATCCGCGTGCAGGATAACGGGATCGGCATTCCCGCAGAGAACCTCACCCGGATCTTCAACCACGGCTTCACCACTAAGCGGGACGGACACGGCTTCGGCCTCCATAGCGGCGCCAACGCCGCCCGGGAAATGGGTGGCAGCCTGACCGCCCGGAGTGACGGCCCTGGCAAGGGCGCCGAGTTCATCCTGGAACTCCCCACTGCCTCTGCACGCCGCCAGGAGGAACCGGCCGCCTTGCAAGCAACCTCATGAAGACCACAGACACCGAACGTAACCTGCGCGTCCTCATTGTGGACGACAATACCAGCATCCACGCCGATTTCCGGGAAATCCTTTGCCCGGACACCATAGGAGACTCGGCCGCCAACGAAATGGAAGCGGTGCTCTTCGGCAATGGGCATTCCACGCCGGCGCTGAAGCCATTTGAGCTGGATTCTGCCTACCAGGGGGAAGAGGCGCTGGAAATGGTGAAGCACGCGCTGACGCAGCAACGGCCTTATGCCTTGGCATTTGTGGACGTTCGGATGCCGCCGGGGTGGGACGGCGTGGAAACGATTGCGCGCATGTGGGAGGTGTACCCGGCGCTCCAAGTGGTCGTCTGCACGGCCTACGCCGATTACTCGTGGGAGCAGATGCGAGCCAAAGTCGGGCAGCCCGACAGTCTGGTCATTCTCAAAAAGCCATTCGACAACATCGAAGTGCAGCAGCTCGCACACGCGCTTACCACGAAATGGTGGCTCAATCTCCAGTCCGAGAGGCAAATGGCTGAATTGGCTCGCGCCAACGCGTCGCTGTCCCTGTCGGAAGAGCGCTTCTCCAAGGCCTTTCACGAGAGCCCGGTTCCCAGTGCCATCCAGAGCTTCCCTGACCAGCGGTTTGTGGACGTGAACGAGCGTCTGGTCAGGGTGACCGGGCGTGCCCGAGGTCAACTGATCGGGCATAGTCCCGCTGAGCTCGCGATTTGGGAGCAGCCTGCCCTGACCGAAGCCTGGTACGAGGCATTGGCCCGCCAGGAGAATGTCCGCGAGCAGCCCGCTAAAATCCGTAGCGGGGACGGCGCGTTGCGCGAAATGCTCGTTTCCTTGTCTCCGATCTCCCTGGGCGGCCAGCCGCACGCGTTGCTGCTGGCGCAGGACATTTCCGAGCGCGTCTTCCTGGAGCGCCAGCTCCGCCAGGCCCAGAAGATGGAGGCGATCGGCCAGCTCGCCGCAGGCGTCGCGCACGATTTTAACAACGTGCTGACGATCATCCAGGGGCACGCCGGCCTGCTGCACAACCGCATCAACGGCGGCGGCCCGGAAAGCCGGTCCATCGAGCAAATCACCCAGGCCTCGGCGCGGGCAGCAACCCTCATTCGCCAGCTCCTGATGTTCAGCCGCAAGCAGGTCATGCAATTCCACGCCGTGGATCTGAACCTGGCCTTGCGCAGCACCATCAAGATGCTGGAACGGCTCGTCGGAGAGCAGGTCGAGGTGGAGTTTTTTCCCCAGGAGCCTTTGCCGGCCATTCACGCCGATACCAGCATGCTGGAGCAAATTGCGATGAACCTGGCGGTTAATGCGCGCGATGCGATGCCCCAGGGCGGGCGCGTGATGATCGTCACCTCGCTGCACACCATCCGTCGTCCCGCCACGCCGATGGACCCGGAGCCGCGGGATGGCGATTTCGTCTGCCTCACCTTCCGCGACACCGGCACGGGAATGGATACAGAGATTCTGCCCCGGATCTTCGAGCCCTTCTTTACCACCAAGCCGGCCGGCAAGGGCACGGGCCTGGGGTTGTCCACCGTCTTTGGTATCGTCCGGCAGCACCACGGTTGGGTGGAGGTGAACAGCAAGAGGAATCAGGGCACGACCTTCCGGATTTTCTTCCCGGCGACCCCGCAGCCGGCGGAAAAGGCCGAGGTCGTGGTGCAGACTGCCCTGCGCAAAGGCCATGAAACGGTCCTGGTGGCCGAAGACGAGGATGCCCTGCGCCAGATGGTTGTTCATGTCCTCGCGATCCAGGGCTACCATGTGCTCGAGGCGGCTTCCGGCCCGCAGGCCCTCGAGATCTGGGATCGAGCCGAGCATCCCATTGACCTGCTGCTGACCGACATGGTCATGCCCGGTGGCATCATGGGCAGCGAGCTGGCCAAACGGCTGACAGAGCGATCCCCCACGCTGAAGGTCATCTACACCAGCGGTTACAGCCCCGGTATGGCAGGCAAGGACTTGTCCCTGCTGAAAGAACGGAACTTCCTGCCTAAGCCATACTCGATCGGCAAGTTAGCCCAGTTCGTCCGCGAGTGCCTGGATGCTCCGGTGAAGCAAAACTGAGCCAGTCGAGTGCGGAGCGTTGGCTGCGGTGTGCGCGCCCCGCCAGACCAGCGGGACCCCGCCCCTAACGTCATCCTGCCTCAAGAACCCGGCTTGTGGGTGGCTATTGACCCTTGCGATTGCCCGGTGTGTCTCCCATGTGGGTCGACCCACATGGGAGACACACCGGGCAATCGCCAGGACCCCACAAGTGCCAGAGGCGGGAATCGCGCATTAGGTGCCATGCTCACAATTGTGATAGATCTCTAAGTCGCTAATACTACGTGACTTACGTAAAATGGCGCCTGCGGGCTCAGGCCGTGCCGGCCCGCCGTAACCTTCATGGCCTTTTCCTTAAGAACACGTGGGCGGGGAGGCTCCGCCTGAAATGCGGGCAGGGCGGGCCAAAACAGGCCGAAACGAGTCGCCCGCAGGGGTGTCAGACATAAACGAGCGAGTCCGACCCGCTAACCACGATTGACATGAGAACAAAACTGACCTGGCTCCTGGCCTGCCTTCTGCCCGGAGCACCTCTAATGGCTGCCGACATCGAGGCGACGGTCTATCCTGGCCAGCCCACCACCAGCACCGCCAACGTATCCATCCCGTCGCTGCCGCCGGCGGCGGACGTGCTGTTCTCTTTCGACTGCACGGCCAGCATGGATACGGTTTTAGACACAACGAAGGCCAATGCCGTGAGCCTCATGGGCCAACTCGAAGGCACCGGCGTGAGCTTCCATTTTGCCGTGGCCTCGTTCATGGATTATCCGGGCACCTATACTTCGTGCGGCTACTCGTCCACCTACGGCGACGCCTCGAGCGGCGACTACCCTTATAAGCTCAACCAGGCAATGACCACCAACATGAGCGCCGTCACCACGGCCGTCAGCGGCTTGAAGATCGGCTATGGCGTGGATTCGCCCGAGGCCTACACCCGCCAAATGTACGAGAGTTACGCCGATACCAACGTCCTGTGGCGTACCGGCGCCAAGCGGGTCATGGTGATCTTCGGGGACGATGTGCCGCACGACTGCAACCTCAACCGCGGGATACCGGGCACGGGCACCAATGTCTGGTCCACCGGCGGCGACCCGGGCCGCGACGGAATCATGGGCACCAGCGACGACCTCGACCTGCAAGCCGTCCTGTCGGGCATGGTTTCGAACCATGTCGTCATGCTGGCGGCCCGCATTGATAATTACGGGGGCTCCAGCTACGCGTTTAACTACTGGACCGCCTGGACGCGAGAGACGGGCGGCAAAGCGTTCCAGAGCTCCGGCACCACGTTGATCAATGATCTCATGCACGCAATCACCAACAGCCTGACGATCATGTGCGTCCAGAATCTGCAAGTGCTGGTCACCCCGACCAACTTCAGCTCGTGGCTGACAGCCAACCCGCCCGTCTATGCCCAGGCCTGCTCCGGAGACACGCCGGCCTTCCACCTCGCCTTCACACCGCCCCCCGGCACACCCGGGGGCGATTACTCATTCAGCATCTCGGTGCAGGATAACCAGGGCGTGCAATACCTGTCCGAATCAGTACTGCTTCATGTCATTCCACCGGTGCCCCTGCCCGTGGCGCTCAACAACGCAACCCTGACCTGGATGACGGCATCGAATATTCCCTGGTTCGGGCAAACGAACGTGTCGCACGACGGCGTGTCTGCCGGGCGCAGTTGTTTCGTTGGCGACGGCGGGCAGACCAGCATGAGCACCACCACCAACGGCCCGGGCACGCTATCCTTCTGGTGGGAAGTGTCCTCTCAAACCAATGCCGACCTGCTGAGCTTCATCTGCTACGGCGGCGGCACGACCAGCATCACGGCGCAAATCTCGGGCGAAGTGGGTTGGCAGCAGTTCAGCGCCTACCTGCCCGGCGGCCCGCAGACGCTGGTCTGGACGTATAGCAAAGACGCCTCCCAAAGCGCCGGGCTCGATGCCGGCTTCGTGGACCAGGTCAGCTACGCCTTCGGCCCGACGCTGCCCTTCATCATTGCCGACCCACAGAGCCAGCAGGTCTCGGCCACCACGCCGGTGACCTTCTCGGTCCTGGCCAACGGCACGCCCACCTTGGCCTACCAGTGGCGCGTGAACGGCAAAGATATTCTCGGGGCCACCTCGAACGTGCTCGCCTTGCCCAGCGCGACCTGGCTCGATGCCGGCACCTACGCCGTGCGCGTCTCGAATCCTTACGGCGTCACCAACAGCGCGAACGCGGCCCTGAGCATTCTACCGATCATGCTGCGCGGGGACGACTCGATGGGGCAGATCCAGCCGTCTCTCCTGGAGACCAACCCGGCGGCCATTGCGGCCGGCTCGTATCATACGCTCGCCCTGCTCCAGGACGGCACGGTCGCCGCCTGGGGCGAAGATGACGATGGGCAATGCGATCCCCCGCCGGGCCTCACGAACGTAGTGCAGGTTGCCGGCGGCGGCTATCACAGCCTGGCCTTGAGCGCCGACGGATCGGTTACCGCCTGGGGCGGCAATGAAGATCAGCAATGCAACGTCCCAGCCGGCCTGACCAACGTGCTGGCCGTGGCCGCCGGCTTTTGGCACAGCCTGGCATTGCGCGCGGATGGCACGGTCGTCGCCTGGGGCGATAACAGCTACGGGCAGACCTCTATACCGGCCGGCCTCAATAATGTGGTGGCAATCGCGGCCGGCGGGAACCACAGCCTCGCCCTGCGCGCGGACGGCACCGTCGCAGCCTGGGGCGATAACCTGGATGCCTACGGCAGCTACGTAGGGCAATCAGCGGTGCCGGCCGGCCTGAACGGCGTGCAAGGCATCGGCGCCGGCGAATACCACAGCCTCGCGGTCCGTACTAACGGCGCGGTGGCCGCCTGGGGCGACGATTCCCAGGGCCAATGCGACCTTCCCCCCAACCTGACCAACGCCGTAGCCGTGACCGGGGGAGGCGGACACAGCCTGGCCATTAAAGCCGATAGCTCGATGGCGGCCTGGGGCGCCAACTGGAACGGGCAGTGCAACCTCCCGACCAACCTGCTAGGCGTGGCCTGCGTCGCGGCCGGCGACATGCACAGCGTAGTGCTCTTTGGCCTCACGCCGCCCAAGCTGATCCGCACCCGGCGCGGCCACGGGCAATTCACCCTGATGCTGCCGACCTACGCCGGAATGAACTACGCGCTCGAATACGAGACCGCTTTGCAGTCCGGCGTCTGGACCCCCAGCGCCTCCGCTTTCGGCCACGGCGGCCTGCAGATGCTGACCGACCTCACCGCGACCAACTCCGCCCGCTATTACCGCGTGCGGGTGTGGTAGGCGGGCGCCGCAGCGTCTTGGAGTGCGCCAGCCCTCTGGCGCTCCCGTGCACACCGGCCCGTCTTCGGTCAGAGCTCTTGGCATAATTCCACCCAAATCCGAAGGCCGAAGGCCGAAGCCCGAAAGAAGGCCGAACTACGCAATCCGAGGGCGCCAGTGTGGTGCGTTCGAGCCTCGGATTTCGGCCTTCCTTCGGCCTTCGGATTTCGGCCTTCGGATTTGGGCAGAGTCAGGCGAACAAACCTCTTTTCCATTGAACTGCGCGCCCGTGTCCGCAAGATTGTGCATCCTCGATGGACCGCACCAACAAGGCGCGCGATGCTCTCCGGGTAGGCCTGCTCCTGGCTGCGCTCACGCTGGTGGCCTACTGGCCCATGTGGCAGAACGGCTTCGTCAGCTATGACGACCGGAGCTACGTGACCGAAAACCCGCACGTCCTGGGCGGACTCAGCCTCAACAGCATTAAATGGGCCCTCACGACCGGGCACGCCGGGAACTGGCACCCGCTCACCTGGCTCTCGCATATCCTGGACGCCCAAATCTACGGGCTGTGGGCCGCAGGGCACCATGCGACCAACCTGCTCCTGCATATCGCCAACACCCTGCTGCTCTTCGCCTGGCTGCGGCGGGTGACTGGCGCGCTTTGGCGCAGCGCCCTTGTGGCGGCGCTCTTCGCCGTCCACCCGCTGCACGTGGAATCGGTCGCCTGGGTGGCCGAGCGCAAGGACGTGCTGAGCATGTTCTTCTTCATGCTCACACTGTGGACCTACACGCGATGGGTGGAGGAAGGAGAACATCCAACATCCAACACCGCAGTGCGTGGTGCGTGTTCCGTGTCCACGCAACACGCAACACGCAACACGTTCCACGCTCCGCGCTTCGCGCTCTACGTCCTTTCCCTGCTCTCCTTCGCCCTGGGTCTCATGAGCAAGCCCATGCTGGTGACCGTGCCCTTCGTCCTCGTGCTCCTGGACTACTGGCCACTCGGCCGCTTCGCAGGTCTTGAGTCTAAAGTCTCAAGTCTCGAGTCCAAGGAAGACTTAGCACGCAACACGCAATACGCACCACGTTTCAGCCTTGAGCCTCTAGCCCTTAGCCTTTGGGACAAACTGCCCTTCTTCGCCCTCAGCCTGGCTTCCAGCGCCGCCACCTTCCTTATTCAGCGCAACGCCGGCGCGGTGAGTTCACTCGACACGCTGCCGCTGGAGTTCCGAATTTCCAACGCGTTCGTCTCCTGCCTGCGCTATGCCGCCAAGCTGTTTTGGCCCGTGCGGCTGGCGGCTTTCTACCCTGCCCCAAGCCATTGGCCGGATGCCTGGGTCGCTGGTGCCATTGTGTTCCTGGTAGGCGTAACCGCGCTGGTCGTCTGGCGGGCACCCCGGGCGCCATACCTGCCCGTCGGGTGGTTCTGGTACCTGGGCACGCTGGTGCCGGTCATTGGCATCGTCCAGGTCGGCCAGCAATCCATGGCCGACCGCTACAGCTACATCCCGCTCATCGGGCTGTTCATCATGCTCGTCTGGGGCGCAGCGGCCGTCTGCTCGCGGTGGCCGGCGGCGAGAGGCGCACTGGCAGCTTGTGGGGTGGCCGCGGTCTGCGCCTGCGCCGTGCTGACCTGGCGACAGGTCGAGTATTGGCATGACAGCGCCAGCCTTTTTCAACACGCCCTCGCGGTTACGGAGGACAATGCCGTCGCCCAGAACAACCTCGGCGCGTGCTCCTTGGACGCCGGAAACCTCGCCGAAGCCGAAGCGCACTTCGCCGAGGCGGTGCGCATCCATCCCAATTACCCCGAAGCGCTGGCCAACCTGGGCCTCTGCCGCCAGCAGGCGGGACAGGAGCAAGAAGCGATAGACCTGCTGCTAAAGTCGGTCCGCGTCCAGAGCAGTCCCGCGGTCGAATACAACCTGGGCGAACTGCTCTCCCGGCGTGGTGAACTGGCGCCGGCCGAGTCGCACTACCGCACCGCCCTGAAGGAAAACCCCGAGTTCGCCGAGGCGTGGTGCGGCCTCGGCCAACTCAAAGCCAGGCAAGGCCAGGTGGCCGAGGCAGTGCAGTGCTATACCACTGCGCTACGATTTAAGCCGGGCCTGGTCGCCGCCCACGAGGCCCTCGGAGGCATGTTGGAGGCGCAGAAGAAACTCGACCAAGCCATCCCGCATTTCGAGGCCGCCGTGCGGTCCGCTCCCACGGATCCCAATGCCCATTACAACCTCGCCGCTGCGCTGAACGCCAAAGGCGACTTCGCCGGCGCCGCGGCGCAATACGCCGAGACCTGCCGCTTGCGACCCGACGACCTCGAAGCGCGCCGCAACCTCGCGCTGGCCCTGCTCGGACAAGGCAAGCTGGCTGAAGCAGCCTCACAGCTAGAGCAGGTCCTGCGCGTCCGGCCCGACGCTGCGACCGAGCACTACCTGGCGCTCGCCCTCGACTCTCAGGGGCAAACCGCCGCCGCGCTGCCGCATTACCGCGAAGCAGTGCGCCTGGCGCCGGACACCGCCCTCTACCTGAATGACCTGGCGTGGATCCTCGCGACCAGTCCCCAGGCCGAGCTGCGCAACGGCGCAGAGGCGGTGCAATTGGCGGAGACGGCCTGCAAGCTAAGCGGCGGCAAGGAGGCGCGCTGCTACGGTACACTGGACGCCGCTTATGCGGAGGTGGGCCGCTTCGACGACGCCGTGGCTACCGCCACCAAAGCCCGCGACCTCGCCCTCGCCGCCGGGCAGAAGGAGTTGGCCGGCGCAGCCGAGGCTCGGCTCGCGCTTTACCAACAGCGCAAGCCCTTCCGCCAGCCCGTTGTGACCGCCCCGCCGCCTTGAGTGCCATCGAACTTGCGGACAGCGCGCGCCGCGCCCCATCATCCTCGCGTATGCCGGAACGACGGAAGTGGGAACCCGCCGCAGTTTGCTATTGCCTGCTGGCGTTGATCACGCTCGCCGTGTATCTGCCGGTCCTCGAGGCGCGCTTCGTCACCTTCGACGACACCTACTACGTCACGGACAATCAGCACGTGCAGGCCGGCCTGACCTGGGAAGGCACGCGCTGGGCGTTCACGCATTACCATGCGGCGAACTGGCATCCGGTGACCTGGCTCTCGCACATGCTGGACTGCCAGCTTTACGGCTTGAATCCGCTGGGCCCTCACCTGACCAACCTCCTGTTCCACACGGCGAACACGTTGCTGCTGTTCGGGTTGCTCCGCTACCTGACCGGCGCGTTCTGGCGCAGCGCATTCGTGGCGGCGCTCTTCGCCCTGCACCCGCTGCACGTCGAGTCGGTCGCCTGGGTCGCCGAGCGCAAAGACGTGCTGAGCACGTTCTTCTTCCTGCTCACGCTATGGACCTACGTCCGCTACGCGGAAGCCCGAACGCCGAAGGTCGAAGGCCGAATTGGGAAACATCCAACAGCCAACATCCAACATCCAACATCCAGTGATCAGCCCCAGGCAGGTTCCACACGCCACGCTCCTCGCTTCTACCTTCTGTCCTTGCTCTTCTTTGCCCTGGGCCTCATGAGCAAGCCCATGCTGGTGACCGTGCCGTTCGTGTTGCTGCTCCTGGACTACTGGCCGGTGCGGCGGTTCGCCGGTCTCGAGTCTCAAGTCTCAAATCTCAAGCCCACGCAACTCGCAACACGCACCACGCCTCAGGCCCACGGCTGGCGCCAAGCTCGTAAATCCCAGATCGTAAATCGTATATTGCTGGACAAGCTCCCCTTCCTCGCGCTCTCTGCCGCGTCCTGCATCGTGACCGTCATCGCGCAGCACAAGGGCGGCGCCCTGGCCTCGCTCGAAGGCGGGAGCGCCGTAAGCATAGCCTGCCGCATCGTCAACACCCCCGTCGCGTACGCATCCTACCTGGCGAAGCTGCTGTGGCCGGCGGACCTGGCAGTCATCTACCCATTCGTCCGGGAATGGCCGGCGGACATCGTTGTGCTGGCGACCGCGGTCGTCGTTGCCCTTACTGGCGCTGCCGTGTGGCTGGGGCTTCGCCGGCGGCCCTACCTGCTTGTGGGCTGGCTCTGGTACTTGGGCACTCTGGTGCCGGTCATCGGCCTCGTGAAGGTGGGCGCCCAATCCATCGCCGACCGCTACATGTATATCCCTTCAATCGGCCTGTTTGTTATGCTGGCATGGGGCGTGGCCGACCTGACCGCGGGATGGGCGCAACGCACGGTTCCGCTGGCCCTGGCCGCGGCGGCAGTCCTGGCCGCATGCGGCATAGTCACCGGCGCCCAACTGCTCTACTGGCAAAACACCGAGACGCTGTTCCGCCACGCGCTGGCCGTAACCAAAGACAATTATATGGCCTGCAACAATCTCGGCTACTACTTCGCCGAACTGGGCGAGCACGAGCAGGCGAAGACCTGCTACCGCCAGGCAATACAAATTGCCCCGACCTATCCCGCCCCGCGCAGCAACCTGGGGGCGACCCTCATACATCAGCAGAAGTACAGCGAAGCCGTCGCCGCGCTGGAGGAGGCGCTGGCCCTGAACCCCGCGTCGGCCGACATCGAGAGCAACCTGGGCGGCGCCCTGTATTGCGAGGGCAAAACCGCCGACGCCATTACGCATCTGCGCCGGGCCATCCAGCTCAATCCCGAATACGCCATGGCTCGCTACAACCTGGGCAACGCCTTGCTGCAACAGGACAAACCGACCGAGGCAGCGGCGGCGTTCCGCCAGGCGACGAAGCTCGATCCGCGTTACGCCGACGCGTATAGCAACCTTGGGCTCATTCTGGCCAAGGAAGGCAAGTCGGCTGAAGCGGAGGCCCAGTTCCGGCACGCACTGAACCTGCAGCCGGGCCTGGCGCCGGCGCTTTACAGCCTCGGACAAACGCTCCTGGAGCAAGGAAAAGCTGACGAGGCCGCGGCGCAGTTCACCGAGTTGCTCCGGCTGCATCCCCGGCATCAGCCGGCCTGGATGCAACTCGGCCTCGCCCGCGTTAAGCAGGGTAACCCGGACGAAGCAGCGGCCGCCTTCTCCTCGGCGCTGCGGATCAGTCCTGACGACCTCGAAGCCCACTGCCAACTAGGCGCCGTCCTCGCGAGCCAACACCGATCGCGTGAGGCGGTCCAGCATTACCGCGAAGCGCTCAAGCTGGCGCCCGACTCACCCGAAATCCTTAACAACCTGGCTTGGATTCTCGCCGCCGGTCCCAACGCCCAGGTCCGCAATGGCAAGGACGCGGTCGCCCTGGCTGAGCGCGCCTGCAAACTGACCGATTACAAGCGCCCGGTCATGGTGGGCACCTTGGCGGCGGCTTATGCCGAAGCGGGACGCTTCCAGGATGCAGTGGCCACGGCGGAAAAAGCGGGAGCACTGGCCGAGCAGTCCAACCAACCCGCCCTGGCCGCCCGGAACCGCGAGCTGGCGGCGCTCTATCGCTCCGGGCAGCCTGCCCGGGACACGCAATGATAGATACGGCCCAACCCCAGGCACTGCCGCCAGTGACGGGCAAGAGCACGCCCAAGGCGCCGACGCTTGTCGTCTGCCTGCTGCTCGCCCTCGCCACTGCCGCCGTCTATTGGCCGGTAAGCAGGATGGGATTCATCAACTTCGACGACCCGGACTACGTGAGCGGCAACCCGCGAGTGCAGGCCGGCCTCACCGCCGAAACCGTCCGCTGGGCCTTCACGAGCGGTTATGCCAGCAACTGGCATCCCGTGACCTGGCTCTCCCACCTGCTCGATTGCCAGCTTTATCACCTCAAGCCGGCAGGACATCACGTTACCAACCTCTTGTTCCACGTGGTCAACACGCTGCTGCTGTTCGGCCTGCTGAGACGCCTGACCGGCGCGTTCTGGCGCTGCGCCCTGGTCGCGGCGCTCTTTGCCTTGCACCCCCTGCACGTGGAATCGGTTGCCTGGATATCCGAGCGCAAGGACGTGCTCAGCGCGTTCTTCTTCATGCTTACGCTCTGGGCCTACACCTGCTACGCAGAAGCCCGAAGGCCCAGCGTCGAAGACCGAATTGGGGAACATCCAACATCCAACATCCAACATCCAACATCCAATGCTCAGCCTCCGGCACCCACCACGCACCACGCTCCACGCTTCTACCTCCTCTCCTTGCTCTGCTTCGCCCTGGGCCTCATGAGCAAGCCCATGCTGGTGACCGTGCCCTTCGTGCTTATGCTGTTGGACTACTGGCCGCTGCGGCGCTTCGCCAGTCTTGAGTCCAAACTCCCAAGTCTCAAGTCCACGCCAGACGCAACACGCTCCACGCAACACGCTCCACGTTTCACCCTTCAGCCCCTAGCGGTCAGCCTCCTCGAAAAGCTCCCCTTCTTCGCCCTGTGCGCCGCCTCTTGCGTCGTCACTTTCCTCGTGCAGCGTGCTTCCGGCGCCGTGACCCCGCTGGACAAAGGGCCGCTCGAATCGCGCGTGGCTAACGCGCTGTTGGCGTATGTGCGTTACCTGGGCAAGACGCTCTGGCCATCGAAGCTCGCCGTCTTCTATCCCAACTTCCAGGTCAGCTTCGACGACTGGCAGGTCGTGGCAGCAGGCCTATTGCTGATCGCCATCACCGCCGGCGTGTGGCTTCTGCGCAGGCGCCAGCCGTGGCTGCTCGTAGGCTGGTTCTGGTTCGCCGGTATGCTGGTGCCGGTGATCGGGCTGGTGCAGGTGGGCAAGCAATCCATGGCTGACCGTTACACCTACCTGCCCCATATTGGCCTGTTCGTAGCTCTGGTCTGGGGCGGCGCGGCGCTTCTCGGGCGGTTGCCGCGCCCCCGCCTGGTGGCTGCTCCCGTGGCCGCCTGCGCCCTGGCGGCCTGCATGCTGCTCACGGCGCGGCAGCTTTCGCACTGGGCAAACACCCTCACGTTGTTCCAGCACGCGGCGGCGGTCACCTCGCAGAACTTTGTGGCCTACACTGTCGTGGGCAACGACTTCGCCGAGCACCGCAAATTCGCCGAGGCCGTCGCCGAGTGCGAGAAGGCGTTGCGCATTTCACCGGATTACCCCGAGGCGCACAACACCCTGGGCAACGTCTATGCCCAGGAGGAGAAATATGACGACGCCATCGCGCAGTATCGCCGGGCGGAGGAGGACGCTTCGTATGCCGACCCACGTAACGGCATGGCCAACGTGCTCATCAAGCAGCAGAAGTATGCTGAAGCTGAAACCCAGGCGCGCGACGCCTTGCGCCTGGCGCCCATGCATCTTCCCGCGATGTTCTCCCTCGCCATCGCCCTCCACAGCCAGGGCAAGCCGGCCGAGGCCGCCGAAGTCTATCGGCGCATGATCGCCCTGAATCCCTCAATTTCCACCCCGCACCGCAACCTGGGCAGAATTCTCGTCGCGCAGGGCAAGCCGGACCAGGGCATTGCCGAGTTGGCTCTCGCCGCCCGGCTCGATCCAAAGGATGGGGAAACCCGCACGCTTCTGGGCATGACCCTCATGAGTCAAAACCGGCCCAACGACGCCTTTCCACACCTGTCCGAAGCCGCCCGGCTGCAACCGACGAATGCGCTTGCCCAATACAACCTGGGCCTCATTTACCAATCACGGAAGCAGGCGCCCGAGGCTGTGCAGCACCTGCGCCTCGCGCTGAAGGCGCAGCCGGATTGGCCTGAGACGCTGAACAACCTTGCCTGGCTGCTGGCCGCCAACCCCGACCCTGCGGTGCGCAACGGCCCCGAGGCCGTCTCGCTCGCCGAGCGCGCCTGCAAGCTCACCGGCTACCAGGAACCGCTGCTCGTTGGCACCCTGGCCGCCGCTTACGCCGAGGCCGGCCGCTTCTCCCAAGCCATAACCACCGCTGAGCAGGCCCGCACGCTGGCGCTCGCCGCGGGGCAAACCGCCATCGCGCAGAAGAACGAGGAACTGCTCGCGCTCTACCGCGCCGGCAAGCCATACCATGAGCATGAGTAGCTCAATGGCTCACCCTCAATCCCCTTTTCTGGCCAGCGCCGCAAGCCCTCTGCTAGCCCGCATAGGCTATTGGCTATTGGCTATTGGCTATCCTCAATCCTCCATCCTCGGCTGCCATTCCGCCGCCCTGTGAACTATGCGTGCTAAGGCCGCCCTTACCCTCCTCCTCGGCCTCCTGGCCTGCGCCGGCTGGTTCTGGCACGCGGCCGAGCACGACAGCAGCGTGCCCTTTTTGCCCAAGGCTGGGCCGGCCGAGTGGATCGTCTATCCCAAACCGCCGGACTCCACGCCGCGCCGCGGCATGCTTTGCTCGGCCACCTTCCGCCGCTCGTTCACACTGGCCACGGCCCCCTCCAGTGCAAGCCTCTCGGTTCGCGTGTTCAGGCAGGGCGCCGCAACGATCAACGGCAAACGAGTGGATGATCTGCGCCTGGTCAGCAGTAACTGGAAGCAAGCCCGCACCCTGAACGTGGCGAGTCTCCTCCGGCCAGGCACGAACGACATTTCGATCATCGTCACCAACCTGCTCGGCCCCCCTGCCCTGTGCCTCGAACTGCAAGGTGAAGGGCTCAGCCTGATGTCGGACCCGCTATGGCAGGTGTCGCTGCTGGGAGCCGTCTGGCAACCGGCCGCGTTAGCATCAGCGCCGCCTGCCATCTGCCCTGGCAATCACTTCTATGGGCGTGAAACGGTTTCGGAGTCCCTGCACCGGGCGTGGCCCGCTGTGCTGATCATTCTGCTGGTCTGCGCGGTCGCAGCGATTGTAGGCGAAGCGCTGGCGCGCACGCGCATTGGAAAATGGGCCACGTCCCCCAAGGCCCCCCTCGCGGCACTGGCACTGATCGTTATCGCCTGGGCCATACTCTTTGCCAATAACCTGCCGCAATTGGGCAGCCTGTCCGGCTTCGACCGCGACGGTCACCAGCAATACATTGACTACATCCTGCAGAAAAAGGCCCTGCCGCTCGCAAACGAAGGCTGGCAGATGTATCAGCCGCCGTTCTTCTATCTGCTCGCGGCAGCTATCATCGGCCCCTTTGGCTGGACGGCCTCGTCCGATGCCGGCCTGCTCGTGCTCCGCAGCCTCTCAGTGGTGACCGGCCTGGCCCACCTCGGGCTGATCTTCCTTTGCCTGCGCCTCCTGTTTCCGCAACGGCCCTCCTGCCAGGTCGTCGGCCTGCTCTTCGCTGGGCTGCTCCCGGCCAATCTTTGCCTCTCGCATCACCTCACGAACGAGAACCTGGCGGCGGCCTTCGTCACGGCGTCGCTCTACTTCTGCCTGCGCCTGCTTAAGAACCAGGGCGCTCTCGGTGAATCGGGGCAACAGCTAACAGCCAACAGTGTGTCGCGTGGTGCGTGTACGGTGTCCACGCAACACGCAACACGCAACACGCAGCACGCACTCGCACTCCAAAACGACGCGGTTGCTATGGAGTCTCTCCACGGACCAGCCGCGCCGCCCTCCCAGCCGCACCCGCAGCACAGCTCCCCCGCGCGCCTGGCGGTTGCCGTCGGAGCCTGCCTGGGCCTGGCGCTGCTCACCAAGTTCTCCGCCGTGCTGGCGCTGCCGTTCGTCCTGGTGGCCCTGGCGTGGCCAAGCCCCGGCAAGCCCAGCGTGAGCCGCGCCGTGACTTGCGTCAGCTTCGCCCTCGCTAGCCTGCTGCTGGTTTGCGGCTGGCACTTTGCCCGCGTGTGGCACCGGTTCGGCACGCCCATCCTCGGCAACTGGGACCCGAGCCTCCCCTTTGCCTGGTGGCAGGACCCGGGCTATCACACCGCCGGCTGGTACCGGCGCTTCGGAGAGGCCTTAATCTGCCCCCTGTTCAGCAGCTTGACCGCCTTCGCTGACGGCGCGTATTCGACGCTCTGGGGGGACGGCCTGTGCAGCGGCTCGGCGGGGATGTACTTCCGCCCGCAGTGGAACTACGACCTGATGAACGCCGGGTACCTGCTGGCGCTGTTCGGCACCCTGCTGGTTGGAGTGGGCTGCGTGGTGCTCGTAGGCCGGTTCCTGCGTCGCCCATCGGCCGCGGTGTTTCTCGTGCCCGGCATGGTATTCGCCTTCGGCGCCGGCATCATCCTGATGACGCTGCGAGTGGCTTCCTATGCGCAGGTGAAGTCCTTCTACGCCCTGCCCGCCTTGCTGCCGCTGAGCGTGCTCGCGGTAGCCGGCTGGGACTTGCTGGCCCGCAGCCGGCTGTTGCGCCCCCTGCTCTGGACCGGCCTGCTGGCCTGGGCCGCGACGTCTTACGCATCCTTCTGGATACGAGCCGGAAGCGCCTCCACCTACTCTGCCCAGGGCATCGGCCTGTCTGAGGATGGTCGTTACGCCGAAGCGGTCGAGCAGTTCAACCACGCGTTGCGGCTCGACCCAAACTCCCTGTCCGCGCGGAACGGCCTGACCAAGGCCTTGAACAGCCTCGGTAAGCATGATGAAGCCTGGCGGCAGGCCACGCTCGCACTCCAACAACATCCCGACGAGGCGACCGCTCACACCCATGCCGCCTCCCTGCTCGGACTCGACCGCCGCTACGACGAGGCCATCGCCCACCTCCACCAAGCCCTGGCCGAGGCGCCGGACCATCCGACGGCTTACGAGCAGCTTGCCGCCTGCCTCGGCTTCGCGCACCGTCCGCAGGAGCAAAAAGAAGCCTGTGCCGAAGGCCTGCGTGTGACCCCTTTCAATCCCAACCTGCACAAGATGCTGGCGGCCGCGGCGGGGGAAACGGGCGACTTCACCAACGCCATCACGCACCTGCGTATCGCCCTGGCGCTGAAGCCGCACTGGCCGGAGGCACAGGGCATGTTGGCGACCGCGCTGGCGGGTGCCGGCCAACTAGGTGAAGCCGCTGAACAGTATAAGCAAGCCATCCAGGAAAAACCGGACGACCCTCGCCTCCGTTACTCCTATGCCTTCTGCCTTGGATTGCAAGGCAAGGCCGCCGAAGCCGCCGACCAATACCGCTACCTCCTCAGCCTGCAGCCCGACAACGTCGAGGTCCTGAACAACCTGGCGTGGACTCTCGCCGCCAGCCCGCTGGACAACCTGCGCAACGGCTCCGAGGCGGTCCGCCTGGCCACGCGGGCCTGTGAGCTGACGCAGCGCCGCGCGCCCGTCCTGCTCGGCACTCTGGCCGCCGCGTACGCCGAGGCCGGCCAGTTCCAAGACGCGGTGCAAACCGCGGAGCAGGCCCGCTCGCTCGCCCTGAGCGCCGGGCAGAAGGACGTCGCCGAAGCCAACGCTCGGCTCCTGCAGCTCTACCGAGCGGGCAAAGCCTACCACGAGCCCGGCCCGGGCGGCAGGTAGCCCGGCTGGGCGCTCGAGTGCGCGCGGGGCGATAATCTGTCCTATCGGCCAGCTCTGTCCGATCAAAAAGGGGTTGGAAGAAGGGAGAGGCGGGCAAAGGCGCAGCCCGCTGCCGCTTTCCAAAACCTTGACCCATATCAAATCGCAACCCATGCAAAGCCGCTAGGTTGTGACTCAGAACTAAGAACCGATTGCACTCTATGCAGACCAATACAAAATCCTATCGTAACCTGTGGCTGAGCCTCATCGCGGTCATGGGCTTGTCCTTCCTGGTGCTGGGCTACTTCGGCTCGGAAATACTGGCCGCCCGAGCCCCTGGTGGATAATCGTCCCACCAGTTCCATCGTCGTATGGGAGAAGGTGCCCGCCGTACACGCAGAGGGCTGAACATGATAACGGCACACAGCGTGAAACTGCCCGTGCCCGGCTCAACCGCCCAGCTCCCGATGCCTCCCACCGGGGGCAACTGCACGAGGCCACCCTCGGGAGCACTCACCGGAAGACGCCGGAAGCGCGAATGGAGCACCCTGAGCGCGATGGTCCGCTGCTATTGCCAGGATCATCACGAGGCTGGTCCCGGCCTCTGCGCGGAATGCCGGGGCCTGTTAGACTATGCCACCCTCCGGCTGGAGCGCTGCCGATTTGGAGAGGAGAAGCCGACGTGCGCCAAGTGCCCGGTCCATTGCTACCAGCGGGATTGGCGTGAGCAGATGAAGGCCGTCATGCGCTATGCCGGTCCTCGCATGCTGTGGCAGCATCCCATTCTGAGTCTGCGCCACTGGCTCGACGGCCTCCGGCGAGCACCACAGCTATAGGCAGGTAGGGACGCCTCGCCAAGGCGTCCCTACCAACGCGCCGCTATCCACCCAGGTTCCGCCGCAGCACCTCATTCAGCGCCGCCGGCGAAAGCACGGTGATCACCTTGCCCTTCACCGCAATGAGCTTCCGTTGGCGGAAGCTGGCTAGCGTGCGCGAAAAGGTCTCGCTCACCGTCCCCAACTCAGCCGCCAACACCCGCTTGGTCATGGCTAACTCGATGCGAAACGGCTTGGCGCTGCGCGGGTCCGGACAGCGCTTTATCAGCCAGTTCGCCAGGCGCGTCTCGACGTCCTTCAGTGTCAGGTCTTCAAGCTGGCCCACTAGGATGCGCAAATGGCTGCTCATGGAGCCGAGCATCCGCAACGCCAGCTCCGGCCGGCGCTTCACCAGCTCGAGAATCCCTTCCTTCTGCACCAGCAGCACCTGCGTCGGCTCGATCGCGCACGCGTCGGCCGGGTAGCCCGTCGGGCTGGCCACCGCGATTTCGGCAAAGGAATCTCCCGACCGGAAGATGTGGATGATCTGCTCCTTCCCGGCCGGGCTGACGCGATGCACGTTGATGGCGCCGCGCTGGACTACGTAAAAGCCGCGCGCCGGCTCGCCCTCGCGAAACAGGTAATCGCCCTTCTCGAGCGTTTTCACCACCGTCACATCGGCGATGGCCTCGACGTCCGGCGGCGGCAGCCCGGCAAATAGCCGGCAGCCCCGCAGCGCGTTGGCCACAGCGATCTTCTTGAATTCAGCCATCCCGGTTGTCATGCGAACCCCCTCAATTAAGCAGAGCCTCACCTGCGGCGAAAGCGGCTTTTGTTGATGCAGGTCAAGGCGGCGGTCCCCGCCCATGCGTAGAGTGGCGCTATATGACCAAATGCATTGAAACCATGATGGAAGAACACGAACTCATCGTGCAGGTGTTGGCCTCTTTGCAGGCCATGGCCCGGCAGCTCGAAACCGGCGCCCAAGTCCCGCGGCAGGATGTGGCCGACTTCGCCCAATTCTTCCGCCAGTTCGCCGACAAGTGTCACCACGGGAAAGAGGAAGACCAGCTCTTCCGCACAATGGTCGAATTCGGGTTCCCCCAGCAAAGTGGCCCCATCGCCGTAATGCTGTCCGAGCACGATGCTGGTCGCGACGAAGTGCGCAGCCTGGTCGAAATCGGCGCCGGCTCCGGCCCAATGGGCCCGCCCGAGAGAGCCAGAATCCTCGGTGCTGCCTCCCAATTCGTGCCGCTGCTGTTCAGCCATATCCAAAAAGAAAACAACATCCTTTATCCTATGGCCCAACAGGCCATTCCGCCGTCCGCCCTCCAGGAATTGGACCGGTCTTGCGCTGCCTTCGACCGTGAAGTCCTCGGCCAAGCCGAGGTGCGCCGGCTCAAGACCTTGGCCGCCGACTTGGTCTCCCGCTACCCGGCCAGTCCCCGTGAGCTGGCCGGCTATTCGGTCTGCGGCGCTTGCACTTCGGCGGCCTAAGGGTAGGGACGCCTCGACGAGGCGTCCATTATGGAGCTTCACAATCGAAGCTGAAAGGAGTAGAACTTGCCCCGATGAACGGGAACCTTTCATCGTCGGTAGAGGAGGGGGCGTTTGCATATCACTCCAAAAGAGATGTTATCCAGACCTGTCTAAGCCCTTGTTGGGCAGCGCAGCACCCATGATAAATACGCAAGCCGTCTATAACGCGGTCCTTTGCGAGCCCACCCTGTTATATGGTTGGAAGAGGGTCAAGGACTTCTCGGGGATCGTTGGATTACTACTGCAAAAGGACGATCCACAGGTTGAGAAGTACATCGTCACACCCGACGAGGTCGGCGAGGCACTAGACTTTTACATTTGCACCATGCTGGCTGCATGCGCCGGCACAATCTCCATCCCGGCCCATGGGGACTCCATGTGGGCCTCCCCTGGCCAGCTTAAATCTCTTCTGAGCGACAGCGGGGCGAAGAGGTTGAGATTCGTAGACAGGACTCAAACAACTTGGGCCGCAATTGAGAGCTACCTGAGACCAGTCCATAACGACATAACGAAGGCCAGCGGCGGAGGAGCAACCAGGGACCATTCCTCTCCCCTCCATCAAATCGCCTGGGATGTATATCTGCTATGCCTGGCAGTCAGCGGGCACTCCGAAGCGCCCGTGCTCCCGTCACGCACAATCGGCGCTCTCCGCGCCTTAGGCACAGAGTTTCCGCTGGGCGTTGAGAGCCGAGCACGACTTGCCACGGTGGAGGGAACATTCGCTCTTTTCAACAAAGCCGCCGACATACCTGGGTTCAAGTGTATCCCAGGGAGAGCCCGTTCGTTGGCAGAGCGACTCGACGAGATTCTTGACGACGCGTATCTGCTCGATGCCTCCAGATTACGGAGGTTTCTCGCAGTCCAATCCAACACCCGCGCGATCAGAAGGGACCTCCGCAAACTAGTAGCGTTTATCGCAAAGAGCCGACCTTGGGCAAAAGGGGCGCTTGTGGCCTCATCACATGCGGCATGCATTCCAGCCAGTGCGGCTCAGGCAGCGGATAAGCTCGTTGAGATTCTCCCCAGTGGCGCGACGGAATACTGCGCCCCGGCGCTGATTGATCCTGAATCCTTCGTGAACAGCGACCAGAAGTTGTTCGTGGTGTCCTCTCAAAGGGTGCCCTTTAGTGAGAAAGAGTCCTGGACCGTCACCATCAGGCGACACGATCGGCAGGCCCAACGGCGCTTCACCGAATGGCGGCCCCGCGAAGCGCTTAGGCGACTCGGGAGCCAGTGAGGGGCCGCCATCCATGAGCTAAACGTTGACCATCCACGGAGCGCGTGTGAAACCGTCTCTCGCATTGCCCTTTCTCACACTATTCGTGGCGAGTTGCGGACGGCCTGAAACCAAAGTGCGGGCAATGTCAGGCCTTGTGGGCACATGGATGAATGACTGGGTGGCTCCGGACGGTGGTCAGGCAGAAACAAAAGAGACTATCGCACCTGATGGTCGCTGGACGGGCCATTGCACTTACACGTACTCGAACGCGGTTGCCACAACCGAAGACCAAAGCGTGGCGGAGATTAGGAACGGCTGCCTCATCCTGACAATGACGAACGGATCCGACCGGAGAGATGCTCCGCTCCCATGAACGTTCCGGTACGTGATTGTCCGGACGAATGACGATGAGTCGGCGTCCCCTCGCCAATTCCGATGCGATCGGTCCGCCGCCATCGCTCGCCTCGCCGCTGGGACGTCTGTACGCCCGCGTCGAAATGACCCCTCTTGAACGGCGCATCGAACGCGCCGTCCGCGAGGATGTCGCCATCGTTCCTTACGACTCCCGCTGGCCTCAGCTCTTTCGCCGTGAGGCGGAGCATCTGCGCTCCTGCCTGCCTGCGGGGCTCATTGGCCGCATCGAGCACTTCGGCAGCACGGCGGTTCCCGGGCTGGCGGCGAAGCCAATCATAGATTTGCTGGTGGAGGTGCGGTCCCTGAGAGCCGCGCGCACTGAGATTGCACCTATTCTGAAGGCGCAGGGCTACGACTACTTCTGGCGCCCGAGCTTCGGCAGCAACGTTCCGCCGTGGTATGCTTTCTTCATCCGGCGCAATCGGCACGGCACGCGCACACATCACATCCATATGATCACCCGCCGCCGCGTCTTTCGGGAGCATTGGGACCGGCTGCTCTTCCGCGACTACCTGATTGCGCACCCGGAGACGGCGCGGGAATACGCAAGACTCAAAACCGCATTGGCGGCCCTGCATTCAGGGGACCGTGTCGCCTATACCGCCGGTAAAACTGCCTTCATCCAGAGGGTGACCGCCGCCGCAAAGGCGTGGATTAAATCGTCCGGTAACAGAATCCGCGGACCTATATAGAGTGAAGGGGCTGGAGGGGCTGCACGTTATGCCCGGCGCGAAGCGGCCCGGGTACGCATTGGACCTCAGGTCATGGGCCTTCCCGCTTGTCCGGGGCGGGCCATTACCCCACATTGGCGCCGTGATCACGGTCATTGCTCAGAACGCAGGCCGCGCCGCGTTTGCCGCCGCCCAGGCCGGACCCGGAGGGCCAACCTGATTCACACGACTACACCGGACATCGCGGACGCCGAGCTGGTCCAGCGCGCTCAGGCCGGCGACCTGGAGGCCTTCGAGGCCCTGACCCGGCGCTACGAGCAACGCGTGTATTCGCTGGCGCTGAGAATGCTGCGCCACGACCAGGACGCCGAGGACGTCACGCAGCAGACCTTCCTCAGCGCAGTGGAAGGGCTGGGCGGGTTCCGCAGGGAGGCGTCGTTTGCCACCTGGCTCTTGCGCATCGCCACCCATGCGGCGCTCAAGGTCATCCGCAAGCGCCAGGGCTTGGAGACGGTATCGCTGGAGGAAACCACCCAGCCGGCTGAGGGTTACGATCAGATTCCCCACCCGGAATACATTGCCGACTGGCGCCACTCGCCCGAGCAACTGGTCCATCGGCGCGAGGTCCGGCGCCTGCTGGAGGAGGCGCTGGAGAAGCTGGACGAGAAGCACCGCCTGGTGTTCCTGCTGCGCGACGTCGAGGGCCTGTCCGTGAAGGAGACTGCCGAGGCGCTGCGTCTGAGCGAGGCCAACACCAAGGTGCGGCTGCTGCGGGCGCGCCTGCAGCTCCGCGAGCAGTTGACCCGCACCCTGGGCGACCCCAGGCGGCGCGTGGAGCGGACCGCTCACGAGCACTGAGCGCGCGACGTGTAACCTTTTCCCGGCTTCCGGCTCAGTAGCAGCAGACAGAGAGTTATGAAATGCGCGGAATTGCTCGCGGCCTTGAACGAATACGTGGATGGCACGGTTGACCCGGCCATCTGCGAGGAGTTCGAGAAGCACATGGCCGGGTGCAACCCCTGCCAGGTGGTCGTGGACAACATCCGCAAGACCATCACCCTCTACAAGGAAGGCAAGCCCCACCCGTTGCCGGTCAAATTCCGCCGGCAACTCCATGCCGCCCTCAGGCAGCGATGGAAGGAAACGCATTGCCGGAAGGACTGAGCTGCATCCGCCGCCGCTCGTATCTGAGCATGCTTACTTGGATGGTCATCGCGGGCGTCGTGGCCGCGTTCCTGTTGTTGAAATACCTGGGCCAGGTGAGCCGGGCGGACGCCCGCGCCTGGCTGGCCAAAGGCGCGCTGGTCATTGATGTGCGCAGCGAGGCCGAGTTCCAGGAGCGCCACCTGCCGGGCGCGATAAACATCCCCTTGAACCGGCTGAGCGCGGAAGTCAGCCGTTACGCCACGAACAAGGACCAGCCGCTGCTGCTTCACTGTTTAAGCGGAGCGCGCAGCGGCATGGGAGCGCGCACCCTGCGACGCCTGGGCTACCCACACGCCTTCAACCTCGGCTCCTACGGACGCGCCGAGAAGATCGTTCGCGGCCAATAGCTGATAGTAGGGCAGGCGTCCTTGCCTGTCTGTTCCGACGGCGTCTCGCCGCCGCCATCGGGCGACAACCCCTGTCCTGCCTGTAACTTTTCCTGCCTGTGCGGCTCAGTATGGGGCGTAACTGAACATGAAAATGGAAATGATCATTCGCCGCTTCGCCGGCTGCTTCATCCTTATCAGCCTGCTGCTGGCGCACTTCCACAGCCTCTACTGGCTGTGGTTCACGGCCTTCGTCGGCTTCAACTTGCTGCAATCTTCGTTCACCGGCTTCTGCCCGCTGGAGATTATCCTGCGCAAGCTGGGCGTCGGGTGCGAGTCATGTGCGGCGCAGAAAACTCTCGGCGCGGGCGCCCTGAAATGACCCGAGTCATCGCCATAGGCGCGCTGGCGCTTGCGTGGGCGGCGACCGCGATGGCAGCAGAGCCGTGGACCCTCGAGCGCGCGCTCAAGCAGGCCCTAGCCGCCAACCCGGACGCCCTCCTGGCAAGGCAACGCATCGTGGCGGCGCAGGCCGGGCTCGAGCAGGCCAACGCCGCCTTCTGGCCGCGCGTGCAGGTGCAATCCAGCTACAGCGGCACGGATAACCCCATGCTGGCCTTCGGCAACATCCTCAACCAGCGGGCCTACAGCTCCTCGCTCAACTTCAACGACGTGCCGGCGGTGGACGACCTCAACGCCCGCGGCCTCCTCACGGTCCCGCTCTATGCCGGCGGCCGCAACATCGCCTCCCGCAAAGCGGCTAACGCAAACACCGAGGCCGCGAAACAGGACAATGCGGCTGTCCAGAATGCCCTCGGTTACGAAGTCGCCCGCGCCTTCTACACCGTGCTCAAGGCCCGGCAATTCATCCAGGCCGCCCAGGCGTCCGTTGACTCCCTGCAATCGAGCCTGGAGGTCGCCAACAAGCGCCTGGAAGGCGGTTCGCTCCTCAAGACCGGGGTGCTGGACATCGAAGTCCGCCTCGCTCAGGCCCGCGAAGATCTGGTCCGCGCCCGCAACGCCCACGCCCTGGCGCTGCGCGTCCTGCAGAACCTGCTCGGCATCGAGTCGGGCGAGTTCGACGTGGTGGAGTCGGCCCCTGCCACCACGGCGCCTGATTCGGGTGACTTCTCTGGCCGCCCCGAACTGGCCGCGGCCCGGCAGCGCCAGCAAGCCGCCGAGCACCAGGTGCGCGCCGCCAAAAGTGGCTACCTGCCGCGCCTCAGCGCCTTTGGCAGCCTCGATTACGATTACGGCTGGCGGTACGAGAACGGCGGCGGCAGTTGGACCGCCGGCGCCATCGTGCAATGGGACCTCTGGGACGGTAAACTCACCCGCGCCAAGGTCCAGGAAGCCACCGCCAACCTGGAATCCGCTCGCGAGGAAGCGCACAAGCTGCGCCTGGCCCTGAGCCTCGAAGTCGAGCAGGCCCGTCTCGATCTCAACGCCGCCAACGAGCGCCTCAGCGTAACCCGGCAGGCCGTGGCCCAGGCCGAGGAAAGCGCCAGCCTCACGCGCGCCCGCTTCGCGCAGGAACTCGCCCTGTCCAAGGACGTGGTGGATGCCGAAACAGCGCTGATCTCCGCCCGCGTGCGCCGCGCCGAAGCCGAGGCCGACCGCGAGATCGCCACGGCCGCCTTGCGCAAAGCCCTGGGCCTGCCGCAACTGGAGGCAAATGCAAAATGAGAGACACCGAATACACTGATTATCACGAACTCCAGAATAGGGCTATGCACTTGGCACAGGTTGGTAGGGACGCCTCGCCGAGGCGTCCGCTCGCGGCCATGCGCCACCCCGGACGCCTCGGCGAGGCGTCCCTACCAACACGCGTCAGCGGCATAGTCCTATTCCAGAAACCTGCCGTTTGGCTTAGCCTGTCCCTGCTTGTCCTTTCCATCGCTGTCGCAGGCTGCGGCAAGAAGCCCGAGCGCCAGGTAGCGGCCGAGCAACTCCTGCCCGCCGCGCAGGTTTCCGTACAGAAGATCGAGAGCGTGAGGCAGCCGGTGTTGGAGGAAGCGGTCGGCACCGTGCAGCCCCGCCTGCAGGCCGTTATTGAAGCCAAGGTCAGTGGCCGGATCACCCGCCTGCCCGTGACGCTCAGCCAGGCCGTGAAGCAGGGCGACCTGCTGGTCGAGCTGGCTACCGAGGAGATTCAGGCCAAGCTCGACCAGGCGACCGCCGCGTTCCGTCAGGCGGAGCTGGAGTTCAACCGCACTTCGAACCTGCGCAAGCAGCAGGCCGCCACGCAGGCCGAATTGGATGCCGCCCAGGCGCGATACAACGTCGCCAAAGCCGCCGTGGCCGAGGCGGAGGCGCTCTCCGCCTATGCGAAAGTGCTCGCCCCCTTTGACGGCGTCGTCGCCCGCAAGCTCGCCGACGAGGGCGACCTCGCCATGCCCGGCAAGCCGCTCCTGGAACTGGAAGGCCGCACCGGCCTGCGCCTCGTGGCCGACGTACCCACGCTGCTGGCCGGCCACGTCGAACCCGAAGCCAAGCTCGTCGTGCGTGTGGATACGCTTGCAGATCCCATCACGGGCACGGTTGCGGAAATCTCGCCGGCCGCCGACCCCGCCTCGCGCACCGTGCGCGTGAAGGTGGACTTGCCGCGCGCTTCCGGCCTGCGCTCCGGGCAGTTTGGCCGGCTGTCCGTGCCAGTCGGGGAAGGCACATTCCTGTATGTCCCGCCGCAAGCCCTGGTGCAGCGCGGCCAGCTTGAAGTCCTGTTTGTGGCGGCGGGCGGCGAGGCCCAGATGCGCCTCGTGCGCACGGGCAAGCAGACGCCGCAAGGCATCGAGATCCTGTCCGGCCTTATGCCCGGCGAGACCATTGTGACACAAGGCGCCGCCCTCCTGCGTGACGGTCAGACGCTCCAGGTCCAATGAAACGCGCAATAGGGAGCATGAAACGTGAGGCGCAAAACAGCGTATTGCATATTGCGTGTTGTGTGTTGCGTCTTCACGGAACACGCAACACGCAACACGGTCCATGCATCCGGCAACCGTCAGTTCACGCTTGAACTCCCCACACCAGCCCGCTCACGAGCGCAGCGTGGGCATCGCCGGGCGCATCGCCCACGCGTTCATTGATTCCAAGCTGACGCCGCTGCTGGTGATCACGTCCATCCTGCTGGGCGCGGCGGCCACGCTGCTGTTGCCGCGCGAGGAGGAGCCGCAGATCAAGGTGCCGATGATTGACGTGCTGGTCGCGATGCCCGGCTTCAGCGCCAAGGAAGTCGAGGAGCGCGCCACCCGGCCCATGGAGAAGCTGCTCTGGGAAATCCCCAACGTGGAATACATCTACTCCACCTCCCGCGAGGGCGAGAGCCTGGCCATAGTGCGCTTCAAGGTCGGCCAGGACATCGAGCGCAGCCTCGTCCTCCTGAACCAAAAACTGCAGGCCAACTTCGACCGTATCCCCCAGGGCGTCTCTTACCCGCTGATCAAGCCCAAGTCCATTGATGACGTCCCCATCCTGGCGCTCACGTTCCACGGCGACGGCCTGGACCACTACACCTTGCGCCGCATCGTCAACGAAGTGGACGATGCCGTGAAGCAGGTGCCCCTGGTGGCCGAGACGACGATCATCGGCGGCGAGCGCCGGCAACTGCGTGTGCTGCTCGACCCGCCCAAACTCGCCTCGCGTCAGCTTAGCGCCGCGGAGGTCGTCCAGCACCTCCAGGCCGCCAACCGCGAACTCATCTCCGGCCCGCTGGTAAACCAGAACCGCGACGTGGTCCTGGAGGCAGGCTTGTTCCTCACCAGCGCCAGGGACGCCGGCAACGTGGTCGTCGGCGTTCACGGCGACCGGCCGGTTTACCTCCGCGAAGTGGCCGACATCCGCGACGGGCCGGAGGAGCCCAGCCAGTATGTCTTCTTCGGCAACGGCGCGGCCCGCGGCGCCGCCGCCGAACAACCCGCCGTCACCCTGAGCCTGGCCAAACGGCCCGGCGCCAATGCGATCTCGGTCTCCCGCGAAGTCATGCGGAAAGTGGAGACGCTCAAAGGCCGCATCATCCCCAACAACGTGCAGGTCACCATCACCCGCAATTACGGCAGGACAGCCGAGGAGAAATCCGACGAACTGCTCCTGCACATGGGCATCGCGGTGCTCGGCGTCTCGGTGCTGATCCTGCTGACGCTTGGCTGGCGCGAGTCGGTCATCATCGGCATTGCTATCCCGTGCACGCTGGCCCTCACCCTCCTGGTGTTCTTCCTGTATGGCTACACGCTCAACCGCATCACCCTCTTCGCGCTCATCTTCTCGATCGGCATCCTGGTGGACGACGCCATCGTCGTCGTCGAGAACATCGTTCGCCACTTCCACTTGCCTCATAACAAGGGGCGCCCCTGGTCCGCCATCGCCGTCGAAGCGGTGAACGAGGTCGGCAACCCCACCATCCTGGCGACCTTCGCCGTCATCTCGGCCGTATTGCCGATGGCGTTTGTCGGCGGGCTTATGGGCCCGTACATGCGGCCCATCCCCACTGGGTCGAGCGCCGCCATGTTCTGGTCGCTGGCCATCGCCTTCATCGTCACCCCCTGGGCGGCCATTCGCATCCTGGGCTGGGGACGGAAATACGCCAACGTAGGGCAGGCGTCCCGCCTGCCCGCATTGGATGTGGGAAGTTCGATGTTGGATGTTGGATGTTCCACAAGCCCGGCTGAGGAGAACATCCAACATCCAAGATCCAACATCCAACATCCAACACAGGCATTCGCGCACGAGGAGGACTTCTTCACCCGCCTTTACCGCCGTATCATGGGACCGCTGATTGCCCAAGCCCGCTGGCGGCTCGCGTTCCTGGTGGGCATCGTCGCCCTGCTGCTGGCGGCCATGGCCACCGTGGGCCTCGGCTGGGTGAAGGTGAAGATGCTGCCCTTCGACAACAAGAGCGAGTTCCAGATCATCCTCAACATGCCCGAGGGCAGTTCCCTGGAGCGCACCG
>Ga0335069_10001571_pt1 | contig 36540 bp, 29 predicted proteins | sample Lox_Sample_11_FD_206714 | JGI IMG/M metagenome (GOLD analysis project Ga0335069, IMG submission 206714) | Soil microbial communities from Loxahatchee National Wildlife Refuge, Florida, United States - Lox_Sample_1.1 | ecosystem: Environmental > Terrestrial > Soil > Wetlands | place: USA... | reverse complement strand
CGGAGAGCAGTCCGAATGCCCCAGCGCCCTATTCCGCGCCGGCGGGATCCTCGAACGCCGCCGTCCTGGCCGGCCAGACTGCGGTGGCGCAGTCGTTCCGCAACGGCCAGTGTCAGCTGCCCAAGACACCGAAGTTCAAGGGCTATGTGGGACCGCAGTACGAGTTCAATCTGCCCAATAGCGGCGCGCTCATGCTCAATGCCGACTGGACTTACATCACCAGGGAGTACAACGACATCGGCAACACGTGGCAGCTCGCCCGCCCTGACATGAGCCTGATCAATGCCTCGCTCACGTACAAGGCACCGAGCCGGCAGTGGGAGATCGCCGTGGGGGGCAACAACATCGGCGACAAGCGCTACGTCGTCAGCGGCCAGAACCAGGGCGGCGTTGCTGTCATCGATGCGTCCTACAACCCGCCGCGCGAGTGGTTCGCCGCGTTCCGCTATCGACCTTCGCTGGGCGGGAGCAAATAAAGGGCAGGCCCGGCCTGGCTGCCTCCAGCCAGGCCGTGGCGAGCCGTTCGCCTGCCGCTTCCCCCAAGGAGGATGGCGGCGCACGGACGCGTCGCGGTAGTCTGCTCATACGGCAGGTCTTGCCGTCCCGGTCACGATTTGCGTGCACCGGGGCTTCGAGGAGAACCCCATGCGCATGCGCCGACTCGGCAATACCGGCCTGATCGTCTCGGAACTGTGCCTCGGCACCATGACCTTCGGCGACGGTGAAGGACTGTGGCGCGCCGTCGGGCAGCTCGACCAGGCCGCCACCGACGGTGTCATCCGCGCCGCCCTGGATGGCGGCATCAATTTCATCGACACAGCCGATGTCTACCACGCCGGCCGCTCCGAAATGCTGACCGGCCAGGCGCTGCGCAATCTGGGCATCCCGCGCCAGCAGGTGGTGCTGGCGACCAAAGTGCACGGGCGCATGGGCCGCGGACCGAATGATGCGGGCCTGAGCCGCGGCCATATCCTCCATGCGGTGGATGAGAGCCTGCGGCGCCTGCATATGGATTACATCGATCTGTACCAGATCCACGGCCTGGATGCGGTCACGCCGATCGAGGAGACGCTGAGCGCGCTCAACGATTGCGTGCGCGCGGGCAAGGTGCGTTATATCGGGCTGTGCAACCTGAGCGCATGGCAGATCGCCAAGTCGCTGTGGATCTCGGAGCGGCGCGGGTTCGAACGCTTCCAGAGCGTCCAGGCCTACTACACCATCGCCGGCCGCGACCTCGAGCGCGAGGTCGTTCCGCTCGCGAAAGACCAGCAGCTGGCCATTCTGCCGTGGAGTCCGCTGGCCGGCGGGTTGCTGAGCGGCAAGTTCAAGCGCGATGCGCAGGGACCGGAAGGCGCGCGCCGCGCCACGTTCGACTTTCCACCCGTGGACAAGGAGCGCGCCTTCAACGTGATCGACGCCATGCGGCCGATCGCGGATGCGCACGACGTATCGATCGCGCGAGTCGCGATTGCGTGGCTGCTGGCGAGGCCCGCCGTCACCTCGGTGATCATCGGCGCGCGCAACGAAGCGCAGCTGCATGACAACATTGCCGCCACCGGACTGAAACTGACGGCGGCGGAACTGGAGACGCTGGATCAGGTGTCGGCGTTGCCGCGGGAGTATCCGGGCTGGATGCTGGAACTGCAGTCGGCGGACCGGCTCAACATCCTCAATCCGCCGCAGACCTGAAGCGGCCTGAAGCGGCCGGCCACCGCCGCCAGCGGCGAGCGGTTTGCCGGCCGGGCACGACCGAGGGCGGCGGACCGATAGCGCGAAGTCAGCGCCGGCCGACCGCGCCGCGACAGATGCGCTCGCACAGCTGCGGGAAATCGATGCCCGCCGCGCGCGCCGCCTGCGGCAGCAGGCTGGCCGCCGTCATGCCCGGGAGCGAGTTCGCCTCCAGGCACCACAACCCACCGGTGGGGTCCATGCGAAAATCGATGCGGCTGTAGGACCCGAGTTTGAGGGCCGCATGCGCCCGGAGCGCGAGCTGCTGCAGCTGCGCCGCGGTCGCGGGCGGCAGATCCGCCGGAAACACCTCGCGCGCCCCGCCCTTCTGGTACTTCGCCTGGTAGTCGAAGATCTCCCCGGGCGTGATGATCTCGCCCACGGGCAGCGCCGTGCCCTCCAGCACGCCCACGGTCAGTTCGCGACCCGGGACGAACCGCTCCACCATGACTTCATCGTCAAAGCGACCGGCCACCTGCAGCGCGGCGGCCAGTCCCTCCGGCTGACGCACGATGCTCAGGCCCACCGTCGAACCCTGCTTGTTGGGTTTGACGACCACCGGCCAGCCCAGAACGCTTTCCACCTCGCGCGGGGTCACCGGTGACATGAGCCAGTCCGCGGTCGGAACCCCGGCGCCGCGAAACAGTCGCTTGGACAGATCCTTGTCCATCGCCGTCGCGCTCGCAATGTGATTGCTGCCGGTGTACGCCAGGCCGGCCAGGTCCAGCACCGCCTGGATGCGCCCGTCCTCGCCGGCGCCGCCGTGCAGCGCCAGGAACACGACGTCCACGTCGCGGATATCGGTGGCGCTGCTCGTAAGCTGAAGGGCGGTCTCGCGCATCCCGGCAAGCACGGAACTCGACGGCGGTTCCGGACCCACACCGCTGGTCAGCAGACGCTGTTCGGCGCTCGGAGCGAGCCGGCCCGTGGCTGTATCGACGGCTGTGACCTCGTGGCCCAGGCTGCGCAGCGCCGGAATGATCTGCGCTGCGCTTGCGATGGAGACGTCCCGCTCCTCGCTGGTGCCCCCGAACAGTACTGCGATCTTCATGGTGCGCATCTTCGCATCGGGGAGTGCCCCCGTGCGTGCCGCACATCGCAGCCCCGATAGGACGGAGCCGATCGGATTGCAATGGATCCGGTCCGATTCCTCAGAACGGATAGCGGCGCGGCGTGGTCTGCACCGTGATCCAGCGCAGCTCGGTGAACTCGTTGATCCCAGCCCGGCCTCCGAAGCGCCCGTAGCCCGAGGCCTTCACCCCACCGAAGGGCATCTGAGCCTCGTCGTGCACCGTGGGGCCATTGATATGGCAGATGCCGGTCTCGATCCGCCGTGCCAGCTCCAGCGCACGTGCGATGTCCCGAGTGAACAGCGCCGCCGACAGGCCGTATTCAGTGTCATTGGCGAGCCTCACGGCCTCATCCGCGGACTTCACCCGGGTGATGGACACCTGGGGACCGAACGACTCTTCACGGAACAGGGCCATTTCCGGCGTCACCCGATCGACCACGATGCCCTGCATGATGGTGCCGTCGCTCTGCCCGCCGCACAGCAGCTTCGCGCCCTGGGCGACGGCGTCGTTCACCAGTCGCTGTACCCGCTCAACCGTTGGCTTGCCGACAACCGAACCCAGCACGAAATCACCCTTGCGCGGGTCACCCGTCGGCAGCGCGGCAACGCGCTTCGCGAGCTTCGCCGCGAACTCATCAGCCACCTTCTCATCAACGATGACACGCTCGGTGGACATGCAGATCTGTCCCGAGTTGGCGTACGCGCCGAAGACGGTCGCATCGACGGCGGCATCGAGGTCCGCATCCTCGAGGACGATGAGCGGCGCCTTGCCACCCAGCTCCAGCAGCACGGGCTTCAGATATTTCGCAGCCAGCAGCGCAATGATCCGGCCGACGCGCGTCGAGCCGGTGAAGTTGACTCGCTTCACGGCAGGATGCGACACCAGCGCTTCCGCAACAGCTTCGGCATCCTTCGCATCGTGCGTGATGACGTTGACGACACCCTCGCCGAGTCCGGCTTCGTTCAGCACTGTGCCGATGAGCCGGTGCGTGGCGGGACAGACTTCGGAGGCTTTGAGGATCACCGTGTTGCCACAAGCCAGAGGCACGGCGATCGCGCGCACACCCAGGATGACGGGTGCGTTCCACGGGGCTATACCCAACACGACACCGACAGGCTGGCGGATGGCCATCGCCAGGCTGCCCGGAACGTCGGAAGGTACGACCTCACCACCGATCTGGGTGGTGAGGGCCGCCGCCTCGCGCAGCATGTTGGCGGCCAGGTGCACGTTGAAGTGACCCCAGCCGGCGGTCGCTCCGGTCTCCGTGGTCAGGATGGCGGCAAACTGCGCGGAGCGCGCTTCGAGCAGCTGCGCTGCCTCGTTGAGCCGGGCGCGCCGCTCGCTCGGACCGAGAGCGGACCAGTTGGGGAATGCCGCGGCGGCAGCGTCTGCTGCGGCTCGCGCATCCTGCACCGATGCCGCAGCGGCCCGGGTCGCCACGTCGCCCGAGATCGGGTTCAGCCGGTTGAAGGTGGCGGACTTCGCGGCGGGGACGTCGCGCCCCGCTATGAGCAGACTGATCTCTTCCATCGTTCCCCCATAAGACTCACGGCACCAGCGAGTAGTCGGTCTGATTCCTGGCGTAGGCGGTGAAATAATCCAACGCGTGAGGGTTGGCCACCGCGTCGCGGTTGGCCGCGCGCTCGGGCGCGACGCCGAGCAGGATCTTGCGCACCGGCACTTCCATCTTCTTGCCGGTGAGTGTGTAGGGGATGGCCTCCACCTGGTAGATGCGGTCGGGCACGTGCCGCGGCGAGTATTCGCGCCGCAGCGTCGCCCGGATCTGCTCGCGCAACCCCTCATCCAGTGCCAGGCCGTCCTTGAGTTTCACGAACAGCGGCATGAAGAACCGGCCGTGCGGCAGGTCGAGGTTCACGATGAGCGAGTCGTCGATCTGCGGCAGCGTCGCGAGCGAGCGATAGATTTCCGCCGTGCCGATGCGCACGCCATGGCGGTTGAGGGTGGCATCCGAGCGGCCGAGCACGAAGGCGCCGCCGCGCTGGTTGATGCGGAAGAAATCGCCATGGCGCCAGACCCCCGGATACTCCTGGAAATACGATTCGAGGTAGCGCTTGTTGTCCGTGTCGTTCCAGAAGCAGACGGGCATGGAGGGCATGGGCTCGGTGAGTACGAGTTCGCCCACCTGATCGATGACCGGCTCGCCCCGATCGTTGTAGGCGTACACCGCCGCTCCGAGCGCCCGCGCCTGGATCTCGCCCGCGTACACCGGCAGGATGGAGGCGCCCCCCACGAATCCCGTGCACACGTCGGTGCCACCGCTGCCGGAGGCGACCCACAGATCCTCCTTCACATTGCGATAGATCCACTCCATGGCCTCGGGCGTCACGGGCGAGCCGGCAAGCGTCACGGCCTGCAGGGTCTGCAGGCTATATTTGTCCCTGGGAACGAACCCGCCCTTCTCCAGGGCGGCCACGTAGGTGGGGCTCGTGCCGAACACCGACGTGCCCGAGTCGTCGACCATCTTCCACAGCACATCCGGGCTCGGCCACGCCGGATTGCCGTCGTACAGCACAGGTACGACATCCGACAGGAGCGCGCTCGCCAGGAAGTTCCACATCATCCAGCCGGTGGTGGTGAAGAAGAACAGCCGCTCGCCCGGATGCGAATCGAAGTTGAAGGCCAGGTGCTTGAGCTGCTCGAGCACGATGCCGCCATGGCCGTGGCAGATCGGTTTGGGCAGGCCGGTGGTGCCGGAGGAGAACAGGATCCACAACGGGTGCGCGAACGGCACCTGCTCGAAGCGGAACTCCGCGACCGACACGGGCGGATGCACGAACAACTCGTCCCACAGGCGTGTGTTGGCGGACAGCGGCGCGCGATCGTCCGGGTTCAGGTACGGCAGATAGATGACATGACGCAGCGTGGGAAGCTGCCCGATGATCTTCTGCACCTCGGCCTTGCGATCGAACGGCTTGCCACCGTACTGGTAGCCATCGACGCAGAACATCACTTTCGGCTCGAGCTGCGAATACCGGTCGAGCACGCCGCGCGTACCGAAATCCGGGCCGCAGCTCGACCAGATGGCACCGATGCTGGTCGTGGCCAGCATCGCCACGATGGTGTGCGGAATGTTGGGCATGTAGGCGACCACGCGGTCGCCCGGTTGCACGCCGAGCTTGCGCAACTGCGTGGCGAGTACCCGGACCTGCCCGCCCAGGTCCTCCCATGACATCACCGACAGCGGCGTACGCTCGCTGAGGTGCATGAGCGCGGTCGCATCCGCCCGCTCGTGGCGCAGAGCATGCTCGGCGTAGTTGAGTCGCGCGCCGGGGAACCACACCGCACCCGGCATCCGGCGATCGGCGAGCACCCGGGTGTGGGGTGCCGAGGACTGCACCTTGAAATAATCCCAGATCGCCTGCCAGAACGCGTCCAGGTCGTCCACCGACCAGCGCCACAGCGCCTCGTAGCTGTCGAACTGCAATCCCCGCTCCCGCTGCAGCCAGCGCCGGAACGCCGTGAGATTGGATTTCTCCACGCGCTGCGCGCTGGGGGTCCACAGCAGGTCGCCTTCATTCACCATCAGCCTCTCCACCCGGCGTGGCCGGGCTCCATCACACTCTTTCCAGGATCATGGCGATGCCCTGGCCGACACCGATGCACATGGTGCACAGGGCATAGCGGCCGCGGATCGCAGCGAGTTGGTATGTTGCGGTCGTCGCGAGGCGTGCGCCCGACATGCCGAGCGGGTGTCCGAGCGCGATCGCCCCGCCGTTGGGATTCACGTGCGGCGCATCCTCGGGAACACCAAGCTGCCGCAGGACGGCCAGGCCTTGCGAGGCGAACGCCTCGTTCAGCTCGATGACTTCCATCCTGCCGATGTCGAGCCCGGCGCGCGTCAGCGCCTTGCGGCTCGCGGGCACGGGACCGATTCCCATGATGCGGGGTGCGACTCCGGCGGTAGCGGTCGTGATGATGCGCGTACGGGGCTCGAGTCCGAAGCGCGCGGCCGCGGATTCCGAGGCAACGATCAGCGCACAGGAGCCATCATTGACGCCCGAGGCATTGCCGGCAGTCACCGTGCCGTTCGCACGGAAGGGTGTGGGCAGTTTCGACAGTTGCTCGAGAGTGGTCTCGGGACGCGGATGCTCGTCGCGCGTCACGCTGAGCGCTTTGCCTTTGCGTTGCGGGATCTCCACCGGAATGATTTCGGACTCGAAGAATCCGCGTGCCTGGGCGGCGGCGGCGCGTTGCTGGCTGCGCAGCGCGAAACGGTCCTGATCCTCTCGGGAGATGCCGAAGTCCGCGGCCACGTTCTCGCCGGTCTCCGGCATCGAGTCCACGCCATACTGGCGCTGCAGCTTTGGATTGATGAAGCGCCAGCCGATCGTCGTGTCGTAGATCTCTGCCGTGCGGCTGAAGGCCGAGTCGGCCTTGGGCATGACGAAGGGAGCGCGCGACATCGACTCCACACCGCCTGCGATCACGAGGTCCGCATCTCCGGCCCTGATGGCGCGCGCCGCCATGCCGAGCGCGTCCAGCCCCGAGCCGCAGAGCCGGTTGAGGGTCGCGCCCGGAACGTCCACGGGCAGCCCGGCCAGCAGTGCTGCCATGCGCGCCACGTTACGGTTGTCTTCGCCCGCCTGGTTGGCGCAGCCCAGCAGGACTTCATCGATGGCCGTGGGATCGAGAGAGGGGTTGCGTGCAATGAGCGCTGCGATGGGAATTGCCGCAAGATCGTCGGTGCGCACACCCGCCAGCGCGCCGCCGTAACGTCCGATCGGAGTCCGCACGGCGTCGCAAATGAAAGCGTCAGTCATGGCCTGTATTCCGCTGCGTATCGGTGGGTCGCGAATCATACCGCCCATGCCCCGCCACGCCGCGCCCGGCAGGGGTGCGGCGGCGGTCGTGCACGTGGGAGGATCGCAGCGGGAGCAGGGTACAGAGTGTCGTGCGTTTATCGCACTTTGCAGGGATTGCTGGTATCATGATCGCATGCTGCACTCTAAAACATTTCCCAAGAGCTCGGGTGCGTTTATCGCACCCCGCGTGATGAGTTCCACCGACCCCGAGAACGCCCTGTTCCGCGGTGGCGATCCAGACTTCATGACCTCCCTTGCGCGCGGACTACATGTCATTCGCGCCTTCGCCGGTGTCGACCGCAGGCTGACGATCGCTGACGTGAGTCGTGCTACGGGGCTTACCCGGGCGGTCGTGCGCCGCTGCCTCTACACCCTGCGTGAACTGGGCTATGCGGCCACGGACGGCCGCATGTATTTCCTGCAGCCCAAGATCCTCAATCTCGGATACGCCTATCTGTCCACAGCGCCGGTGCCGATCGCAGCTCAACCGGTGCTCGAAGAAATGAGCGAAACGCTGGGAGAGGCCTCTTCCGTCGCCGTACTGGACGACGGCGCCGTCGTTTATGTGGGACGCGCTGCGACCAAGCGCATCATGTCGGTCACGCTCGGTGTCGGCAGCCGGCTGCCGGCTTACTGCACGGCGCTGGGCCGTGTGTTGCTGGCTCACCTGACCGATGAGCAGGTGGATACCGAGCTGTCCAAGGTTGACTTCGTGCAGCACACCAAACACACCATCACCTCGCGCTCCCGCCTCGAAGAGATCCTCGGCTCGGTCCGCGCGGAGGGCTTTGCCCTGAACGACCAGGAGCTCGAGATCGGCCTGCGCTCGATCGCGGTGCCGGTGCGTAACGTGGTGGGTACGGTCGTGGCCGCCATGAATGTCAGCACGCAGGCCTCACGGGTGTCACGCCGGGAACTGCTGGAGAGATGCCTGCCGGTGCTGCGCGGCGCCGCCGACAAACTCAGCAGCCAGCTGCCGCCGCCGCGCTGAGCCGGCCGTCGAGCTGAGCCGGCCGTCGAGCTGAGCCGGCCGTCGCGCTGAGCCGGCCAACTCCCCGCCGCTGGTACGCTTTCTGGCCGAGCAGGTGCGCGCCGCGGCCTGAGCGGCGGCGGGGGTGCGCGTTTTCCTGCAGCCGGGCAGTGGCCCCAAGTAAACTGGGGGCATGTTCGCATCGCTGCCGCCCGTCACGCGGGCCCTCATCCTGATCAACGTCGGTGTCTTCCTGCTACAGCAGCTCGTCCCGGGCCTGCTGCAGGCCTGGTTCGCACTGTGGCCGCTGGGCGCGGGTTTCGAGCCCTGGCAGGTGCTGACCTACGCCTTCCTGCATGGGAGCTTCATGCACATCTTCTTCAACATGTTCGCCCTCTTCATGTTCGGCGGCGCGCTGGAGAGTTACTGGGGGCGGCAGCGTTTCGTGGCATTCTATGTCGCCAGCGTGGTCGCCGCGGCACTCACGCAGCTGACCGTCCAGGTGATGGCCGGCGCCGGGGAACCGGTCATTGGCGCATCCGGGGGCGTATTTGGGCTGCTGCTGGGCTTTGCCTGGTACTTCCCGAGGCAGCGGATCGTGCTGCTGTTTCCTCCCATTCCGATGCCTGCCTGGCTCTTCGTCACGCTCTACGGCGCTCTGGAGCTGTTTCTGGGAGTGACCGGCGCGCAGGCCAGCGTCGCTCATTTCGCCCACCTGGGCGGCATGCTGGGTGGCGCCATCATGCTGCTGCTGTGGCGCGCGCAGGATGGGTCTGCGCCGCGCCGCCGGGGCTGGTAAGCGCCGCGCCGCCGAGGCTGGTCAGCGCCAGGCCGCCGCAGGCCGGCACACACAGCTTGAATTCCGCCACCCCGCACGTTCAAAATCCCGCGCCCGAAAGGACCGGGAGGGAACTTTTTGAAGCACCCTCCCTCTAGGCAAACCTATGATCAAGACCGAGCATCTGAGCAAGCGCTACGAATCGCTCGTGGCGGTCAGCGACGTCAGTTTCCAGGTGGGTCCCGGAGAGGTACTGGGCTTCCTCGGACCCAACGGGGCCGGCAAGACCACCACCATGCGCATGCTCGCGGGGTTCGTGACGCCCAGCGCCGGGACCGCCAGCATCTGCGGTCACGACATCGCCACCGACCCGCTGGGCGCCAAGGCCAGCCTCGGCTACCTGCCGGAGGGTGCACCCACCTACGGCGAGATGACGGTACGTCGCTTCCTGGATTTCATCGCGGACCTGCGGAGGCTGGAGGGAGACCGCCGGCGCGCGCGCCTGGACTATGTGATCCAGAGGCTGCAGCTCTCCTCCGTGCTCGAGCAGAGCATCGAAACGCTGTCGAAGGGTTTCCGGCGGCGCGTGGGACTCGCGCAGGCCATCGTCCATGATCCGCCGGTCCTGATCCTCGACGAGCCCACCGACGGCCTCGATCCCAATCAGAAACACGAAGTGCGCACGCTCATCAATGAGATGGCGCGCGACAAGATCATTGTCATCTCCACCCACATCCTGGAAGAAGTGGATGCCGTCTGCACCCGCGCGATCATCATCGCGCGGGGACGCATCGTGGCTGATGACACTCCTTTGGCTCTCGAGGCGCGCTCCCGCTATTTCAACGCCGTGACGCTGCAACTGGAAAACGCTGACCAACTCGAAGCGGCCCGTGCGGCCGTTGCGGGTCTGCCGGCGGTGGCTGACGTCGAAGTCAGCCTGCGCGAGGCACGCCTGACGGCCTTGCCGCGCGCCGGTGCAACCATCCTGCCGGCACTGTCCGAGCTGGCCACGCGCCAGGGCCTGAAACTCAAGGAGCTGCACCTGGAATCGGGTCGGCTCGACGAAGTGTTCCGCACGATCACCGCCTGAACCGTTCCAGGCACGCACAAGGGCACGCCATGCGAAACGTGGGCATCATCCTGCGCCGCGAGCTAGCGAGTTACTTCGCGACCCCGCTCGCCTATGTCTTCATCCTCATCTTCCTGCTGCTGGCCAACGCCTTCACGTTCTACCTGGGCGGCTTCTTCGAGCGCGGCCAGGCCGACCTGCAGCCCTTCTTCAACTTCCATCCCTGGCTGTACCTGTTCCTGATCCCGGCGCTGTCGATGCGGCTGTGGGCCGAGGAGCGCAAGTCCGGCAGCATCGAGCTGCTGATGACCCAGCCGGTGACGCTGTGGGAGGCGGTGCTCGGCAAATTCCTGGCAGCCTGGATCTTCACGGCGATCGCCCTCGCGCTCACCTTCCCCCTGTGGATCACCGTCAACTACCTGGGCAGTCCGGACAACGGCACCATCCTGGCGGCCTATCTCGGCAGCCTGTTGCTGGCCGGCGGTTTCCTCGCCATCGGCTCGTGCATGTCGGCGCTGACGCGCAATCAGGTGGTGGCCTTCATCCTGGGCGTGGTGGGGTGCTTCCTGTTCCTGCTCGCGGGCTTCCCGCTGGTGCTGGATGTGTTCCGCGGCTGGGCGCCGCAAGTGCTGGTGGATGCGGTGGCCTCGCTCTCGTTCCTCACCCATTTCGAGTCGATCGCCAAGGGGGTCATCGACGTGCGCGACCTGCTCTACTTCGGGATGCTGATCGCGTTCTTCCTGCTGGCCACCTCCATCGCGCTCGACCTGCGCAAAGCGGACTAGGCGGACTGCGACATGACGAATCGCTCGACACTCGGAGGCGGGGCGCTGCTGGCGCTCGCCCTGCTGTTCATCGGACTCACCATCCTGTTCAGCCACGTCCTGCGCGGCTGGCGCGTGGACCTGACACAGAACCATCTGTATACGACCGCGCCCGGCACCGACAACATCCTCAGGAACATCCGCGAGCCGATCAACCTGTATTTCTTCTTCTCGGAGAAGACCGCCTCGCAGATCCCGCAGATCAAGACCTACGGGGTGCACGTACGCGAGTTCCTCGAGGAACTGGCGGCGCGTTCGGGCGGCAAGCTGCAGCTGCACGTGGTCGATCCGCAGCCCTTCTCCGAGGATGAGGATCGCGCATCCGAACTCGGCGTGCGTGGCGCGCCGGTCGGTCCGTCCGGCTCGCAACTGTACTTCGGGCTGGCCGGAACCAACTCCACCGACGGCCACCAGGCCATCGAGTTCTTCGATCCGGCCAAGGAGGAGTTCCTCGAGTACGACGTGGTGAAGCTGATCTACCAGCTCGCCAGTCCGAAGAAACCGGTGATCGCCTGGCTGTCGGGACTGCCCATGACTCCGGGCTTCGACCCGCAGACCGGCGGCATGCGCGACCCGTGGGTGGTGTACGGCCAGGCCGAGCAGCTGTTCGAGGTGCGGCCGCTGGAGCCGACCGCCACGAAGATCGATGCCGACGTCAGCGTGCTCGTGCTGGTGCACCCGAAGAATCTGCCGCCCGCGCTGCAGTTCGCCATCGACCAGTACGCGCTCAGGGGCGGGCACATCGCGGTGTTCGTGGATCCGCTCGCCGAGAGCGACACGGCCGGCGCCGACCCACAGAATCCCATGGCCGCGATGGCGGCCGACCGCTCCTCGCAGCTTGCGCCGCTGCTGGGCGCCTGGGGCGTGCAGTTCAACGCACGCCAGGTCGTCGCCGACCGTGGCCATGCGCTGACGGTGTCGATGCGTCAGGGGGATGCGCCGGTCCAGCACCTGGGCATCCTGGGGCTCGACAGCTCCTCCTTCGCGCGGGGCGATGTCATCACCGCGGGTCTCTCCAACGTCAACGTGGCGACGGCGGGCAGCCTGGAAGCAGTCAAGGGCGCCGCAACGAAATTCGAGCCGCTGCTGCAGTCGAGCACGGATGCGGCGCTGCTGCCGGTCGAGCGCTTCGCAATGCTGTTCGATCCGTCCACCCTGCGCGATGGCTTCAAGCCAACCGGCCAGCGCTACACGCTCGCCGCTCGTGTCACGGGAAATGTCAAAACGGCCTTCCCGGCAGGACCACCCGCCGGCGTGACGCTCGCCCCGGGGCAAACCGCTCTCAAGGAGTCCGCTAAGCCCATCGCCCTCGTCGTGTTCGCCGACACGGACCTGATGTCCGACTACCTCTGGGTTCACCAGCAGAACTTCTTCGGCCAGCGGGTCGCTCAGCCCTGGGCCAGCAACGGTGACCTGGTGTTGAACACGCTGGACAATCTTGCGGGCAGCGCCGACCTGATCAGCGTGCGCGGACGCGCGACGTTCACCCGGCCGTTCGAGCGGGTGGAAGCCCTGCGTCGCAGTGCCGACGATCGCTTCCGGGCCAAGGAGCAGGAGCTGGAGCGCCAGTTGCGCGACACCGAGGAGAAACTCACCGCGCTGCAATCACGCCGCAACGACAAGTCGGCGGTGATCCTGACACCCGAGCAGGAAAAGGAACTCGACCGCTTCCAGCAGGAGAAGCTGCGGATCCGCAAGGAACTGCGCGCCGTGCGCGCCGGGCTGGACGCGGACATCAAGGATCTGGGCACGCGGCTCAAGATCATCAACATCATCCTGGTGCCGGGCCTGTTCGCGGCGATCGCCCTGCTGGTCTGGTGGCTGCGCCGGCAGCGCCGCAACTCGCGTCAGGCAAACGAGGTCCGCTCATGAGTGCGCGCCGAGTCGTCGTCCTGCTGGTGGCCGGACTGCTGGTGGTGGCATTCGCCGTCTGGCTGTCGTCCAAACGGCATCTGGAGCGCTCCACGCTCGCCGGCGATGTGGTCCTGCAGGGATTGGAGAATGCGCTCAACACCGTGACCGAAGTGCGCCTGAGCAAGGGTGACGGCACCGCGGCCACCCTGAAGCGTGGCGCCGAGGGCTGGAACGTCGCCCAGCGCGACTACCCGGCCGATTCCGGCAAGGTGCGCAAGCTGCTGCTGGATCTGGCCGCGCTGAATGTCGTGGAAGAGAAGACCCGCACGCCGGCGAACTATCCGCTGCTGGGCGTCGAGGACGTGAATTCGCCGCAGGCGACCGGAACGCGTGTCGACGCGGTGACCCCGGGCAAGACCTGGTCGCTCATCGTGGGGAAGTCCTCCAGCGGCAAGTCAGGTTATGTGCGCGTCGTGGGCGCCGAACAGAGCCTGCTCGCCACGCCGCTCGTCTCCGTCGACGCCGATCCGCGGCACTGGCTGGACCACACCCTGCTCGACATTTCGCAGGAGCGGATCCAGGAGATCGCGGTGAAGCCGGCGCAAGGCCCGGCGTATACCGCGCACCGCGACAAGAAGGACCAATCGGACTTCGGCGTGGCCGAAGTCCCCAAGGGCCGCGAGCTCAGCAGCCCCGCGGCGGCCGATCCCATCGCCGGCTCGCTCGCCGGAATGACCCTGGATGATGTCCGGCGTGCAGCCGATGCCGCGACCACGCCCGCCCCGGCAGCCAAGCCCGCCGCAGTCGCGCCCACCTCCGCAACCGCGGCGGTGGCGCACGCGACATTCCGTACCTTCGACGGTCTGGAGCTGGAAGTCACCGGACACAAGGAGGGCGATAAGTCCCTCGTGACCCTGACAGCGCGTTCGACGGCGAAGGAAACCGAGGCCGAGGCGCAGTCGCTCGCCGCGCGCCTGAAGGGATGGGAGTTCGAACTGCCGGGCTACAAGTACGACGGCATGTTCCGGCCGCTGGAAGATCTGCTCAAGAAGCTGCCCGAGCCGCCTGCGAAGCCGGCCAAGGACGGGACGAAGCCCGTCAAGGCCGGCGCGAAGGCGAAAGCGGATCTAGCGGGCCCGCGCGAGCAATAGCAGCGTCACCGTCGCGAGCAGTGTGGTCGGCAGCCAGGCGAGCACGACCGGATTGAGGTCGAAGACCACCGTGCCGCTCTCGATGAACCGCTGCAGCAGGAACAGCGCGATTCCCACGATCCCGCCGAGCATCATGCGCGTGCCGGTGCCCGCCGAGCGCAGCGGCCCCAGCACGAACGGGATCGCCAGCAACACCGAGAAGAGGATGGCTGCCGTGCGCGCCAGGCGCGAGGAGAAGGCGAACAGATACTCACGGGCGCTGAGCGAATTCGCCTGCAGGTAATGGATCAGGCGCAACAGTGAGCGGCTGGTGAGCTGACCGGGATCCTCGACCGCCAGGCCCAGGAAGCCGGCGGTCACATTCGACTGCAGCTGCCTCTGCCCGGGGGGCGGAGCCACCACCTGGTCGGCGGTGAAGCGCGATTCGCTGTACTCGCTCAGCAGCCAGGTGCGGTTGGCGCCCGTCGTGGCGCGCGCAGCGTGACCGATCGCCAGCAGCCGGTGGTCGGGCGAGAGCTCGAACACCTGCATGCCACCGAACTGCCGCTCGCCGGATTGTCGCGCGACGTTGAGTATCAGATTGCCATCGCGCACCCAGGCGCCGCTGCCGCCGCCGAAGCTGATGTTGTTGAACTTGCTGAAGGCCTTCTGCTCCTTGGCGGCTTCCTGCAGCGGCGGCGCCAACACCTCCCCAAGCAGCAGCTCCACGCCGATCAGGATGAATGCGGCAATAGATGCAGCCCACGCAAGGCGCAACGTGGAGATACCCGTCGCGCGCACGACGACAAGCTCGCTGCCACGCGCCAGGGTGCCCAGCCCCAGCAGTGCCCCGATCAGCGCGGTGATCGGTAGCAGTTCGTAGACCTGCTGCGGCAGGTTGAGCAGCGTGAACCAGAGCGCGCCCAACGTCGTGTACCGACCTACTCCGATATCGTCCTGCTGATCGATGAACACCAGCAGCGCCCCGAGTATCACGAGCACGGACATGACCAGGAGCACCGAGCCCAGGATAGTGCGCACGATGTAGCGGTCGAGGACGGTCACGAGCGCAGCCTCAGGCGGACGTTGGCGAAAGTGCCGGGCCCCTTGATGAGCAGCAGCGCCATCAGGGCAACCGCCACGTGCGTCCACCACAGACCCAGCTCCGGCGGCGTGCTGCCCTTGGCGAACCACACCTTGGCGGCCGAGATCAGATTCGAGTAGACGAAATAGATCACGATGGCGAGCCATACCCGCGCGTAGCGCCCCTGGCGGGGCTTCAGACGCGCCAGCGGTACCGCGAGCAGAGTCAGCACCAGGCACATGATGGGCAGCGCCACGCGCCAGTGCAGCTCCGCGCGCTTGTCCGGATCAGGGGAATCCACCAGCGCGCGGGTGGGCTGGGCGTCCAGATTGCGCACCACGTCGGACAGCGCGGGCACCTGAACGGGCACCACATGCTCCGCGAACCGGACCATACGGAACTGCGGGCTGCCGGGAACGCCCTCGAAGCGCTCCCCATCGTAGAGCGTGATCGTGTGAGTCATGCCATCCGGCGTCACCGAGTGACGCGCTCGCTCGGCGAGAGCCACTTCAACCCTGGGACCGCGGTTGTGCTCGACGAACACGTTGCCCAGCGTGCCGTCGGCATTGGCCGTCTCGGCGTACACCACCGCATTGCCGCCGCCGAAGGAGCGGAATTTCCCCGGGGCGATGGGCGCGAACTGGCCGGCGCGCACAGCGGCGTTGCGCAGGCTCAGCGCCTGCGCGGTTGCCTCCGGGGCAAGCGAAAGCGTCAGCCAAGCCAGGACGCTGGCCGCCACCAGGGCCAGCAGCGCCACGGCGGCATACAGCCCGCGCGGACTGATGCCACAGGCGAGCGCAGCCGCCATCTCGCTGTCGTGATAGAGGCGGCCGAAGGCGAGCACCACGCCGAGCAACAGTCCGACCGGGATGAGGATGCTGAGGTTTTGCAGCGCGCCAAGCCCGATCAGCTGCAGCACCACGCCCTGCGGATACTGGTTCAGCGCTGCCCGCTCCAGCACCACCGCGATCTGGTTGGCCAGCAGGATGACCAGCAGGACGAAGGTGACGACCACCGAGGCCACGAGGACTTCCCGCAGGATGTAGCGTCCGAGAATCTTCCCCAACCGTTGGCTCGCTCGTGCCGCCTGAGCACACCGGCGGCTGTCAGTCTGTCACTTGGGTTACACTTCGCGCTTGCCCGCGCGCCGCCGCGCCACGCAAATCAACAAGCGGCCCGCGCGCGTAGCGTACACGCAATCAACGGCGCAGCGCCAAAGGGGAGAGCGAATGCAGTTCGAGGTCTGGGTCAAGGGAGTGACCACGCTGAGCGTGGATTGCCTCATCGTCGGCGCCTTCGAAGAGGGCGAGCTGGCGCAGGAGGCACTGGATATCGACGCGGCAGCCGGCGGGCGGCTGAAGAAGCTGCTGGCCCGAGGGGACTTCTCCGGTCGCGTGGGCGAAACGCTGCTGGTGACGGAAGTCCCTGGAATCCACGCCTCGCGCGTGCTGTTGACCGGACTTGGCAACGGCAAGACGCTGGCGCGCAAGGGCTGGCGCAAGGCGCTGGCGGCCGCCGCCGCGGCTCTGACCCGCACGCGGATCGCGAGCGCCGCGGTGGCCCTGGACCGGCCTCCGGTGAAAGAGCTGGACGATTACTACTTCGGCCGGGCAGTGGCGGAGATCTTCGGCACTGCCCTGTACCGGATCAACGACCTGAAGACGGCCAAGAAACCCAAGCCTCACGCCCTGCAGAAGATCGTGGCGGGACCGGTCCGCAAGGCCGGCGTCGAGGCCACCGAGCGGGGTCTTGCACATGGCGAGGCCATTGCCGCCGCGGCCAGCCTGCAGCGCGACCTGGCCAACCTGCCGGCGAATGTCTGCACACCCACCTACCTCGGCAATCAGGCGCGGGCGCTGGCGAAGACCCATCCCTCGCTGAAGGTGCAGGTGCTGGATGAAGCGGCCATCCGGCGCGAGAAGATGGGATGCCTGCTCGCCGTGTCGCAGGGCAGCCATGAGCCGCCCCGCTTCATCGTGCTCGAGCATCGCGGCAGCAGGACGGACAAGGCGCCTGTGGTGCTGGTGGGCAAGGGGGTGACGTTCGACACCGGCGGCATCTCACTCAAGGACCCGCCCGGCATGGACGAGATGAAGTTCGACATGAGCGGGGCGGCCGCCGTGCTCGCCTGCCTGTCGCTCGCGGCGCGGCTCAAACTGCCGATCCGGGTGATCGGCCTGGTGGCCGCGGTGGAGAACATGCCCAGCGGGCATGCCGTCAAGCCTGGCGACATCGCCACCAGCTCCGCCGGGCTGACTGTCGAAATATTGAACACCGATGCGGAAGGCCGGCTCATCCTCAGCGATGCGCTCCACTACGCGCGACGCTTCAATCCCGGTGCCGTGGTGGATATCGCCACGCTCACCGGTGCCTGTGTGATCGCGCTCGGTCACCATCACTCCGGCGCAATGGGCAACGACGAGGATCTGGTGCGCGAGCTGGTCGCCGCCGGCCTGCGTGCCGACGACCGGGCCTGGCATCTGCCCCTGACTGAGGAGTACGCCGAGCAGCTCAAGAGCAACTTCGCCGATGTGGCGAACGTCGGTGGTCGCGAGGGCGGCGCCATCACGGCCGCCGCCTTCCTGGGCAAGTTCACGCAGGGGCTCAAATGGGTGCATCTCGACGTGGCGGGCACTGCTTATCAGGGCGGTGCGCAGAAAGGCAGCACCGGGCGACCCACGCCGTTGCTCGCGGACTTCCTCATACATCGCGCCGGCCGCTGACGCGCAACGGCGTAAGCCATGGTCGAAAGCGTCGACACGTCCGCTTCTGCCGGCTCGAGCGGCGCAAGGCACTCGCTGCCCGGCTCATCCGCCATCAGCGCGGTTCCTGAGAGCGCAGCGACGGTCGCCGCCGCAACGGCAGCCAGTGCGCAGGACACGCTTCGCGTGGATTTCTACGTGCTGGAGGAGGCCGCCCCGGGTGCGCGCCTGCGAGTGGCCTGTCGCCTGGCGGAGAAGGCCTACTTGTCCGGCCAGAGCACCCTGCTCTGGCACAGCGACCCGGAGGAACTGCGCACCCTGGATGATCTGCTGTGGACGTTCATGGATGGCAGCTTCGTGCCACACGAAATGCTGAGCCCCGGAACCTCCGCCGATGTGCCGGTGCTGCTCAGCGCGGGGGCCGTACCGGAGAGGCAGGTGGATGTCATCATCAATCTGGCTCCGGACGTGCCGACGTGTCTGGCAAAAACGCAGCGCGTGGCAGAGATCATCGATGGAGACGAGGCACGCCGGCGCGCGGGACGCGCCCGCTTCCGCGCCTATCGGGAACTAGGCGTCAAGCCCGCCTCCCACAACGTCCGCGGCGACTGAAGGCCACCGCCAGCATCGCCGCTGTAGGACGGCCGCGGCGCCGGCCTGACCTCCCTGGGGCCGGTCCGGCGGGCCCGGCGCAAGCCCGGCAGCCCCCGCTATAATCCTGCGGCGCCCGTTTCGCGCCACCACCGCTCAGGTTCAGCCAACCGATGGATAAAGTCTACGCGCCGCACGAGATCGAGCGGCGGATCTACGCACGCTGGGAATCGGAAGGCTGGTTCGCGCCACACGGTCAGGGCGCCCCCTACTGCATCGTCATTCCGCCGCCGAACGTGACCGGGACGCTGCACATGGGGCATGCCTTCCAGCACACCCTGATGGATGCGCTGACGCGTTACCACCGGATGCGGGGCGATGCGGCCCTGTGGCAGCCGGGTACCGATCATGCCGGCATCGCCACCCAGATGGTGGTCGAGCGCCAGCTCAACGCACAGGGCATCAAGCGCACCGACCTGAAACGCGCGGAGTTCGTCGAGCGCGTGTGGCGCTGGAAGGAGCAATCCGGCGGCACCATCGGCGCACAGATGCGCCGGCTCGGGGATTCGGTGGACTGGTCGCGCGACCGCTTCACGATGGACCCGGACCTGTCGCGCGCGGTCGTCGAGGTGTTCGTCCGCCTGCACGAGGAGGGGCTCATCTATCGCGGCAAGCGGCTGGTCAACTGGGACCCGGTGCTGCTCACAGCGCTGTCCGACCTGGAAGTGCAGAACGAACCCGAGGAAGGCCAGCTCTGGCACCTGCGCTACCCCCTCGAGGAGGGTTCAGGTCACATCAGCGTGGCCACGACGCGCCCGGAGACCCTGTTTGGCGATACCGCCGTGGCGGTCAATCCCACTGACGAGCGCTACACCGCCCTCGTCGGCCGCAGGCTGCGCCTGCCGCTCACGGATCGGCTGATTCCGATCATCGCGGACAGTTATGTCGACGCAGCGTTCGGCTCGGGCGCGGTGAAGATCACCCCGGCGCACGACTTCAACGACTACGAGGTGGGCCAGCGTCACGGGCTCGAACAGATCAACATCTTCACACCGCGCGCGGCGCTGAACGAAAACGTCCCGGAGCGTTTCCGCGGACTGGACCGCTTCGAAGCGCGCAAGCGCGCCGTGGAGGAGCTGCAGGCTGCCGGGTTGATCGAGCGCGTCGAGAAGCACCAGCTGGTGGTGCCGCGCGGTGACCGGACCGAAGCCGTGCTCGAACCGTATCTGACCGATCAGTGGTACGTGAAGATCGCGCCCCTGGCTGCGCCGGCGATCGCCGCCGTGGAGGAAGGCCGCACGCGGTTCGTGCCCGAGAACTGGTCGCGCACGTATTTCGAGTGGATGCGCAACATCAAGGACTGGTGTGTCAGCCGGCAGCTCTGGTGGGGTCACCGCATCCCCGCCTGGTACGACCCGCAAGGGAATGTCTATGTCGGACGGGATGAAGCCGAGATCCGCAGCCGCCACAAACTCGCGGCCGGCGTGAGGCTGCGCCAGGACGAGGACGTCCTGGATACGTGGTTCTCCTCGGCCCTGTGGCCGTTCTCCACACTTGGCTGGCCGCAACAGACTCCCGAGCTCGCCCGCTTCTATCCGACCACCACGCTGGTCACCGGGTTCGACATCATCTTCTTCTGGGTGGCCCGGATGATGATGATGGGCCTGAAATTCATGGGCGAAGTACCGTTCCGCGACGTGTACATCACCGGCCTGATCCGCGACGAGCACGGCGACAAGATGTCCAAGTCCAAGGGCAATGTCATCGATCCGCTCGACATCGTGGACGGCATCGGACTGGAAGACCTGGTCACCAAGCGCACCAGCGGCATGATGCAGCCGCAACTCGCGGCGAACATCGCCAGGTCCACCCGCAAACAGTTCCCCGAGGGCATTGCTGCGCACGGCACCGATGCTCTGCGCTTCACGCTGGCCGCCCTCGCCTCCCCCAGCCGCGACATCCGCTTCGATCTCGGCCGCGTGGCCGGCTACCGCAATTTCTGCAACAAGCTGTGGAACGCGGCGCGCTTCGTCGCGCTGTCGGTGGGTGAACTGCAGACGGATCCCGGGCCTGTCGAGCTGTCGGTGGCCGATCAGTGGATACGCTCGCGCTTCGGACACATGGTGTCGGAGGTCGAAACCGCCTTCCGCGACTACCGGTTCGACTACGCTGCCACGGCCCTGTACGAATTCACCTGGTACGCGTTCTGCGACTGGTACCTGGAGTTGACGAAGCCGGTGTTGCAGTCGCCGACTGCGTCCGCGGCCATGAAGCGCGGAACACGTCAGACCCTGGCTGTCATCCTCGAAGCACTGCAGCGCGCCCTGCACCCCTTCATGCCCTTCATCACGGAGGAGATCTGGCAAGGCGTGGCCGCTCTGGCGTGTCGCTCGGGTCCGAGCGTCATGCTGGCCCCTTTCCCCCGTGCCGAAGAATTTCCGCGCGATGCGGCAGCGGAAGCCGAAGTGAACTGGATCCAGTCGTTCGTGCTGGGTGTGCGCCAGATCCGTGGCGAGATGAACATCAAGCCCTCGCGGCTGATCCCGGTGCTGCTGCAGAACGCCTCCGCGCAGGACCGGACCCATGTCGAGCGTCATCTCGCCTACATCGAGAAGCTCGCGGGCCTGGAGAGCGTCACCGTGCTCGATCCCGGCGCCACCGCACCCGAATCCGCCACCGCACTCGTAGGCGAACTGTCCATTCTCGTGCCCATGGCGGGCCTGATCGATGCGGGAGCCGAGGCCGAGCGGCTGGGCAAACAGCTCAGCCGCAGCCAGGCCGACCTGCAGAAGATCCGCGGCCGCCTCGGGAACGACAACTTCGTGCGCAATGCGCCGGCGGACGTCGTGGAGGGCGAGCGGGCCCGGCAGGCCGAACTGGAACGCACTGTGACCGCGCTCACGGCGCAGCTCGAGCGGGTGCGGGTATTAATGAAATCATGAACGCAGCCGCCGCGATCGATACAGACTCCGCGGCGTTGCACCGGGCCGTCGGCACACTCGAAACCGTCATACTCGGCAAGCCGGCGCAGTTGCGTCTGTGCGTGGCCTGTCTCCTGGCTCGCGGCCATCTCCTGATCGAGGACGTCCCCGGCGTCGGCAAGACGACCCTGGCGCATGCGCTCGCGCACGTGCTGGGACTTGCCTGGCAGCGGGTGCAGTTCACCAGCGATCTGTTGCCGGCGGACATCATCGGCGTGTCGGTGTTCGATCGGGTCGGCCAGCAATTCCACTTCCGGCAAGGTCCGATCTTCACGCAACTGCTGCTGGCGGACGAGGTGAATCGCGCCAGTCCGCGCACGCAGAGTGCGTTGCTGGAAGCCATGGAAGAGCGTCAGGTCAGCGCGGATGTGACCACCTACAGGCTGCCGGAACCATTCTTCGTCGTGGCCACGCAGAACCCCCACGAACAGCTCGGTACGTTCGCGCTGCCGGAATCGCAGCTGGACCGCTTTCTCATGCGCGTGACGCTCGGTTATCCGGACGCGGCCCATGAGCGTGAACTGCTGCGCAACGGCGAGCGGCGCGAGATGCTGGCGCAGATGCCCGCGGTACTCAATCCGGACGCGGTGCTCCGAATCCAACAGCACGTTCGTTCGGTGTATGTCTCGGATGCATTACTCGACTACGTGCAGAACCTGATTGCCCGCACTCGCGAGCGCTCCGACCTGAAACTCGGTCTGTCGCCGCGCGCGGGGCAAGGTCTGATCCGCTCAGCCCAGGCCTGGGCGCACCTGGCGGGTCGCAAGGCGGTGCTGCCGGATGACATTCAGGCAGTATTGCCGGCGGTGGTGTCGCACCGGCTGGAGCGGCGCGAACCCATCAGCAGCGCTGACGGCCACACCATCGCGGCCGAGTTGATCAAAGCGGTGTCCGTGCCGCGCTGATGAACGCCTGGCTGCGCGGCCGGATGGCCCGGTGGATCCGGCAACGGCAGGGACCCGACGCTCTGCCTCTCACCCTCGAGCGACGCCGGCTCTACATCCTGCCCACACGGGCCGGTGTCGGATTCGGACTGCTGCTCCTGCTGATGTTGGTCGCGGGCCTGAATTACGCGAACAGCGTGGCGTTGTTCCTGACCTTCCTGCTGATGGGGTTCGGCCTGGTCGTCATGCACCAGTGCCACCGCAATCTGCTCGGTGCGCGACTGCTCGCGGCGAGCACGCAGCCGGCGTTTGCCCGCGGCGTGGGCCTCCTCGATCTGACCTTCGACAACCCGGCGGGACCGGCGCGGTATCGGGTGTTGGCGTCACTGCCGGACGCAGCGCCGATGAGCGCGGACCTGCCACCGCAGGGCCGGGAGCAAATCGAATTGACCGTCGATGCGCCACGGCGCGGGCGGATGCGCATCGACAGGCTGAAGCTCGTGACCCGGCATCCTTTTGGGTTGTTCCGCACCTGGACATGGGTGCACGCACCGCTCGAACTGCTCGTCTATCCGCGCCCGCATGGCTCATTGCCCATGCCGGGGTTCGGCGGCACGGACGGCGTGCGCGCCACGAGCAGTCCCGGGTGGGATGAATGGCTCGGCCTGAGACCCTTCCGGCACGGAGATTCGCCGCGGCAAGTCGACTGGAAAGCCTACGCGCGCGAGGCGCCGCTACTGGTGAAGGAATATGGCGCCGCGGGCTCCGAGATGCGCTGGTTCGATTACGACGCACTCGGGGCGCTGAGTGCTGAAGCACGCCTGGAGCAGCTCGCACGCTGGGTCGTGGACGCGGAGGCGGCGGGCGAGCTCTACGGCCTGACTCTGCCCGGACAGCGCATCGATCCGAGTCGGGGCGCGGAACACTGTCACCGCTGCCTGGGCGCCCTGGCCGTGTTCGGACTCGAATGAACCCGACCCGATCCATTGCCTGGGCCGCGGGCGCCTTCGCCGGCGGCGTGCTCCTTAACATCGATCGCCTGCCGGCGTGGGTGCCGGTCGCGACCCTGTTGTTCATCATTTGGCGACTGGTGGCGGCCGTGCGCGCGACATGGCTGCCCAATACGGCCCTGCGCAGCCTGGTCGCGCTGGTGCTGGTCGGCGGCGTGGTGATGCGCTTTCACACGCTCAACGGCCTGAGCGCCGGCACCGCGCTGCTGGTGCTCATGGGCTCCATCAAACTGCTGGAGACCCGCGCGCAGCGCGACCAGTTCATCGTGGTGGCCGCCGGCCTGTTCCTGCTGCTGGCGGCCTGCCTCGACCGCCAGAACCTGCTGCGCACGCCGCTGTACCTGCTGCAGGCATGGGTGTGTTGCTCGGCACTGGCTGTTGTGTCCTATGCAGCGCCCATGGCGCCCGGGACCGTTGCGCGGACGTCCTCGCAGGATCCGCGGACGCCCGGCGGAGGAAGAACCCGCCATGCCGAGGTTGCGGGCGGATTCGGGGACCGCGCGGCCGTGCTGCTCGCCGGGCGCAGCCTGCTCTACGCGCTGCCGCTGGCCACGCTGCTGTTCGTATTCTTTCCCCGCATCCCCGGAGCCTTCTGGGCCATCCCCCGCACGGGTGAGGCGACCACCGGACTGAGCGATACGATGAGTCCGGGGAGCATCACCCGGCTCACCAGCTCCTACGAGGTGGCCTTCCGGGCGAAGTTCACCGGGCCCCTGCCGCCGCCACAGGAACGCTACTGGCGCGGACCGGTGCTCCACGATTTCGACGGCTACACCTGGCGCCGCTCGCCCAACAGCTACTACCGCCAGCAGCCACTGGAGTACCTGGGCAGGCCCTACCGCTACCGGATTTCGCTCGAACCCAGCTCGCAGCGCTGGTGGTTCTCGCTGGACACGGCCACCGGCTCGCCGGACTCAAAGGTCTACTTCACGTACGACTACCAGTTGATGTCCGCGGAGCCCGTGACCGAGGCAACGAGCTACGACCTGGTGTCTTACACGAGCACGCGTTCGAACGTGGAGCTGTCGCGCCTCGCGCGCCGGCAGGACACGGCTGTGCCCGAGGATCGCAATCCGCGCTCGCGTGAGCTGGCGCTGAAATTGCGCGCCCGCGCCACTTCCGATGCCGCTTACGTCGATGCAGTGATGAATTACCTGCGCACCGGAGGCTTCACGTACTCCGTGACGCCACCGGCGCTCGGCACCGATTCCGTGGACGACTTCCTGTTCGACACACGTGTCGGCTTCTGCGGTCACTACGCCTCGGCGTTCGTTTCTCTCATGCGCGCCGCGGATGTTCCGGCTCGCGTGGTCACCGGTTATCTCGGCGGAGAATGGAACCCCGTGGGCCAGTACTTCATCGTGCGCCAGTCGGATGCGCACTCGTGGGCCGAAGTCTGGCTGCAAGGTCGCGGCTGGACTCGTGTTGACCCCACCGGAGTGGTGGCGCCGGAGAGACTGCGCCGCGGCATCCTCGATTTGCTGCCGGATGCCGTGTCCGCGCCGGCGCGATTCGTCTGGTCGAGTCCCTGGCTGATGTCCCTGCTTCAGCGGTGGGATGCGCTCAATGCCTGGTGGAACGATCGCGTGGTGCGATTCAACTATGACGATCAGCTGCGCATACTGCAGCGGCTGGGTTTCGATTCGCCGGGCGCGCGGCAACTCGCGTGGATCTTCGCTGCCGGGCTCGTGGGCTGGATGCTGTGGATCGCATGGCGCGTAGGCCGCACGGTCCGCCTGCAGCGGCCGGATCGCCTCGCGCGCGCGTACGATCGTTTGTGCCGCAAGCTGGCGCGCGCCGGCGTCATTCGCCAACCGCACCAGGGACCGCTGGCCTACGCAGACGAAGTGGCGCGCAACCGGCCCGATCTGGCGTCAGCGGTGCGTACGCTGATCATGAACTACAGCCGCCTGCGCTACGGGCCGCCGGCGCCGGACTCGCACGCGCGGCAGGTCAGCCGTTTTGCGCGGGACGTCGCGCGGCTGAAACTGGAACCTTCATGAGAAACAGCGCGCCGATCACGAACAGGATCACGATGGAGAGAATGGCGAGGCGGGAGTCGTGGGTCATCAGTGCGACGACACCGGTCAGCGTCGGACCGAGGATGGCCGCGGCCTTGCCCATCAGGTTGTAGAAACCGAAGAACTCGCCCGCCTTGCCGGGCGGCACGAGCCGGCCGAACAGGGAACGGGACAGAGACTGCACGCCTCCCTGCACCAGGCCGATGATGATGGCCATCGCCATGAACTGCGCCTCGCTGTGCAGGAAGTACGCGTAGCCGGCGATGCCCGCGTACACCGCCAGACCGATCCCGATGCCGGTCCGCGGCCCGAGCTTCTGGCCCAGCCAGCCGAAGCCCAGTGCGGCCGGGAAGCCCACGAACTGCACGACCAGCAGCGCCGTGATCAGGCTGTTCTGCTTCAGTCCCAGCGAGAGGCCATAGTCCACGGCCATCTTGATGATGGTGTTCACGCCATCGATGTAGAACCAGTAGGCGAGCAGGAACCAGATGAGCACGCGATCGCCGCGCAGGTGGCGGATCGTGCCCGCCAGTTCGGCCGCCCCGGCGCGGATCGCCTGCAGGGCCGGCAGGGGTGTATGCCCGGGGCGCTCGCGCACGAGGGTGAGGGTGAACAGGGTGAACCCGGCCCACCACACACCGACGCTCACGAACGACCAGCGCACCGCCTCGCCCGCATCGGCCAGGCCAAACAGCGCCGGCTTCAGCACCATGGCCACGTTGAGAGCGAACAGCAGCCCGCCACCGAGGTAGCCGAGCGCATAACCATAGCCCGACACCAGATCGTACTCGTGCTCCGCCGACACATCCGTCAGCAGCGAGTCGTAGAACTGGTTGCCGCCCCAGAATCCCAGTGAGGCGATCACATAGAGGACAGCCGCGAGCTGCCACTCGCCCCTGGCCACGAGAAACAGGCCCGCGGTCGTGGCCGCACCCAGCACGGTGAAAAGTCCAAGCAGACGGACCCGCGCGCTGCCCTTGTCGGCGATGGCCCCGACCAGCGGTGCCATCAGCGCCACGACCAGGCTGGCCGCGCCGTTGGCGATGCCCAGACGGAACGTGCTCTCGGTGGCCGGCACCCCGGCATTCCAGAACTGCTTGAAGAACAGCGGAAAGAACCCCGCCATGACGGTGGTGGCGAACGAGGAGTTGGCCCAGTCGTACATGGCCCAGCCGAATACGTCCCTGCGGGTCAGCACCTTGCTCATGTCACGCCACTCCAGCCGCTCAGGCTACGCGGCACTGTCATGTCTGCGGTGTCAGGCGCCGGTGGCCTGAAGTGCCCGTGATCGTCGCATTGACGTGTCATGCATCGACGGCCGTGGCGTGCTCGCGCGTCTCATGGAAGCGGATGTCCGGCCAGCGCTCCAGCGTGAGCTGCAGGTTCACACGGGATGGTGCGAGATACACCAACGCCCCACTGTGATCCACGGCCAGATTCTCGAAGGCGCGGGCACGAAATTCCTCGAGCTTGCGCTCATCGCCGGCCTCGACCCAGCGGGCCGTGTGGACATTGACGTTATCGAACACGCACTGGACGCCATACTCGTCCTGCAGCCGGAAGGCTACGACCTCGAATTGCAGCTGCCCGACCGCACCGAGGATGAGATCGTTGTTGCGCAAAGGCTTGAACAGCTGTGTCGCGCCCTCTTCACACAACTGCGACAGGCCCTTGGTGAGGGCCTTCATCTTGAGGGGGTCCTTCAACACGGCGCGGCGGAAGATTTCCGGCGCGAAGTTCGGTACGCCGGTGAAGGTCAGGCGCTCGCCCTCGGTGAAGGTGTCGCCGATGTTGATCGTGCCGTGATTGTGCAGTCCGATGATATCGCCCGCGAACGCCTCCTGCGCCTGCGCGCGGTCGGCGGCCATGAAGGTCAGTGCATCGGCAACCCGCACTTCCTTGGCGAGCCGGGTATGGTACAGACGCATGCCCCGCTCATACCTGCCCGAGCACAACCGCAGGAATGCAATCCGGTCGCGGTGCATCGGGTCCATGTTGGCCTGGATCTTGAAGACGAAGCCGGTCAGCCTGTCCTCCTCGGGCTCGACCTGCCGCTCGCGCGCCGTTCTCGGCAGGGGACCCGGCGCGTGCGTGGTGAACGAGGCCAGCAGTTCCTCCACACCGAAATTGTTGATGGCCGAGCCGAAGAACACCGGGGTCTGGCGGCCGGCGCGGTAGGCTTGCAGGTCGAAGCTCTGGGTGGCGCCCTTCACCAGTTCGATTTCCTCGTCGAACTGCGCCGCGAAGTCCTCCAGGAACTCGCGCGCCGCCGCGCTGGCCAGTCCCTCGATGGTGCGGTTCTCGCCCACCCTGCCCCGCTCACCGGCCGCGTACACGTAGATCCGGTCCTCGCTGAGGTGATAGATGCCGCGCAACTCCCGGCCCATGCCGATCGGCCAGGTCATGGGAGCCGTATGAATCCCCAGCACCTTCTCGATCTCGTCCAGCAGTTCGATCGGCGGGCGCCCGTCGCGATCCAGCTTGTTGATGAACGTCATGATGGGGGTGTCGCGCAGCCGGCAGACCTCCATCAGCTTGATCGTGCGCTCCTCCACACCCTTGGCGCAGTCGATGACCATCAGCGCCGAATCGACGGCGGTCAGCGTCCGGTAGGTGTCCTCGGAGAAGTCCTCATGGCCCGGTGTGTCCAGCAGGTTGACGATGCTGTCCCGATAGGGGAACTGCATCACCGAGGAGGTGACCGAAATGCCGCGCTGCTGTTCCAGCCGCATCCAGTCCGAGGTGGCATGGCGCGCGGCCTTGCGCCCCTTCACCGTCCCCGCCATCTGGATCGCACCCCCGAACAGCAGCAGCTTCTCGGTCAGGGTGGTCTTGCCGGCGTCGGGGTGCGAGATGATGGCAAAAGTGCGTCGGCGCCGGATTTCTTCGGCGATAGCGCCATCGGACACAGGGGGATCCTCTCGGGTTGAGCTGCCATTATAAGCTGCCCCCGGCCTGTCGGCGGACGCGGCGGCCGGCGGTCCAGGACTTAGCGTCCGGGGATGCGCCTCGAGCGCAGGGCCAGCTTGAGAACGGCGGCATCTTCGCGGCCGCCGACGGCCTGGTAATAGCCCCGCCGCATGCCTACCTGCTCGAAGCCCGCGGATTGGTACAGGCGGATCGCCGCGGTGTTTGACGGACGCACTTCCAGGAAGGCCTCGCTCATACCGGCAGCAGTGCCACGGTCAATGAGGTAGTCCAGCAGACGTCTGCCGACTCCTCGGCAGCGATAGGTATCGCCGATGCAGAGGTTCAGGATGTGGGCTTCGCCGGCCCCGACGCTCATGACGCCGTAGCCGATGATGACCTCCCGCAGAGCCACTACACGGCAGATGTAACCCACGCGCAGGCAATCGCGGAAGATTCCCTCGCTCCAGGGGAATGTATAGGCGGATCGCTCGAGGGCAACGACTTCGGGGACGTCACTTTCCACCATCGGTCGGATCTGGACGTCCGGAACAGCGTCGAGCAGCTCGGGCGCGGTTGCCATCAGAACACGTCGTTACCTAGGTTGGTTGCAACTCCCGGAATACGCTACGAGCGAATTTCAGGTCCTCCCACGCCTTGCGCTTATCAGCGGGCGTCCGCAGGAGGTACGCAGGATGATACGTCACAATTAGAGGGGTATTCAGCTCACCAAAGTGGTGCACCTTGCCCCTCAGGCGTCCCAGGGGCACGTCGGTGGCGAGCAGGTTTTGCGCCGCGATCCGGCCGACGGCGAGCATCAGACGGGGGCGTAAAAGCTCGATCTGGCGCATGAGGTAAGGGAGGCAGGCGGTCACCTCCTCCGGCTTGGGATCCCGGTTCCCCGGCGGCCGGCTCTTCAGGACGTTGGCGATATAGACATTGGTGCCGCGGCTCAAGCCAATGGACCGCAGCATGGCGTCCAGAAGGTGCCCTGCCCGACCGACGAAAGGCTCACCCCGACGGTCCTCTTCGGCCCCCGGGGCCTCGCCGACGACCAGCCACTGAGCCTCCCGGCTGCCCACTCCGAAGACACCCTGCGTTCTGGTGGTATGCAGGGGACAGCGGGTGCAGGCCAGCACTTCCGCTTTCAGGGAGTCCCAGGTCGTACCCGGGACGGGGGGGGCAGTCCCGGCAGCCGCCTGCGGGGACCGGGAGGGGTGCACCTGGGCTGTGGGCGTGACTGCAGACGCGGGCTCCGCCGCCGCGGGTCTTACAGCCGGCGCAGGTCTAGTGGCCCGCGCGGCTATGGCGGCGGCCGGCACGGCTATCGCAGCTTGCGCAGGTACCGCGGTCGGCACAGGTGTCGCGGCGGCCGGCGCCGCGCGTCGTGGCACCCACACGTCGATTCCCATCGCCTGCAGGTACTCAATGTTCCGCGGTGAAGTCATTACCCGGGACCGGGCTGGGGCGGCGGGCCGCGAAACAGCCGGCGGATGCGGCGGCCGATCCACAGCACCGGTGCCGACAGGGCGTAGGTGGCGAACATCGACAGCAACATGGCCGGTGCGTCGACGGCAATGAGCATGAAGAACAGCGGCACGATCAGCACGTAGGCGAACTTGACCCGCCTGTCGAGCTTGAACTGCTTGAAGCTGGGGAAGCTGAAGCGACTCACCATGAGCGCGCCGGCGCTGGCTGTAAGCACAAACGCCGCCACCAGGCCCACGAGCCCCGGTTGCGCGAAGGTGCTGGAGAACCACACGAACGCTGCGACGATGGCGGCGGCCGAGGGGCTCGGCAGCCCCTCGAAGTAGCGCTTGTCAGCCGCGGACCGCGTGTTGAACCTGGCCAGGCGCATCCCCGCTGCGGCCGTGTAGAAGAAGCACGCCAGCCACCCGAACCGGCCCCAGTAGTGGCCGAACTCCGCGATGCGCACCACACCCCACTGATACGCCACGATGGCGGGCGCGACGCCGAAGGCGACCATGTCGGCCAGGCTGTCGTACTCCTTGCCGAAGGCGCTTTCGGTACGCGTGAGGCGTGCGATGCGCCCGTCCAGCGTGTCGAAGATCATCGCCACGAAGATCGCCGCGCCGGCCGGGGCGAAGTGCTTGTCGATGGCCGCGACGATGGCGTAGAAGCCCGAGAACAGGCAGGCCGTGGTGAACAGGTTCGGCAGGATGTAGAAGCCCTTGCGGCGCGGCTTCAGTTCCTCTTCGGCTTCCATCTCCATGGGTGGTTCAGCGTCCTCCGGCACAGACGACGGCGAGGCGGCATCTTATCAGGTTAAGATCCCGGCCTTCCCCACCTGAAGAACAGCGTCGATGAGGCTATCGCAATACCCGATCAACACCCTCAAGGAAACCCCCTCCGAGGCGGAAGTGGTCAGTCATCAGCTCATGCTGCGAGCGGGACTGATACGGCGTCTGGCGGCCGGGCTGTACAGCTGGCTGCCCATCGGGTTGCGCACGCTGCGCAAGGTGGAGCGGATCATCCGCGAGGAGATGGACCGGGCCGGTGCCCTGGAGCTGGTCATGCCGGTGATCCAGCCGGCCGAGCTCTGGCAGGAGTCCGGCAGGTGGACAGAATACGGCCCGGAACTCCTGCGCCTGAAGGACCGCCACCAGCGCGATTTCTGCGCGGGACCCACGCACGAGGAAGTCATAACCGACATCGCGCGCCGCGAGTTGAAGAGCTACCGGCAGCTGCCGGTCAACTTCTACCAGATCCAGACCAAGTTCCGTGATGAGATCCGGCCGCGCTTCGGAGTGATGCGTGCGCGCGAGTTCATCATGAAGGACGCCTACTCGTTCCATGTGGACGAGGCGTCTCTCAGAGAGGGCTACCGCGCGATGTACGATGCGTACACGCGCATCTTCACTCGCACCGGCCTGCAGTTCCGGGCGGTTCGTGCGGACTCCGGTGCGATCGGCGGCGACCTCTCGCAGGAATTCCATGTGATGGCGCAGTCCGGAGAGGACGCCATCGTGTTTTCGGACGGCGATGAGTACGCGGCCAACCTCGAAGCGGCTGCGGCGGTGGCGCCGACCACTCCCCGTCCTGCGCCAAGTGAGCCGCTCACCAAGGTCGCGACGCCGGGCGCGAAAACGATCGAGGGCCTGGCCCGCTTCCTGAAAGTCACTCCGGACCGGACGATCAAGACGCTTCTGGTGGACGGCACGGAGGAAGACGTGGTGGCCCTGGTGGTGCGGGGTGACCACGAGCTGAATGCCATCAAGGCACAGAAGCTGCCGGGAGTAGCCAGCCCCCTGCGCATGGCCAGCGCTGAGCGGATCGCGCGCCAGGGCGGTACCGAGGTGGGGTTCATCGGCCCGGTGGGTTTCAAGGGACGCCTGTATGCGGACCACAGCGCACTGGCGCTGGCCGATTTCGTGTGCGGCGCCAACGAGAAGGACATGCACTTCACCGGTGCGAACTGGGAGCGCGACATCCAGGGGGCGGTCGCCGCCGACCTGCGCAACGTGGTCGAGGGCGATCCCAGCCCCACCGGCCGCGGTCACCTGAAGATCGCGCGCGGCATCGAAGTCGGTCACATCTTCCAGCTCGGCCAGAAGTACAGCTCACCCATGAAGGGGCTGGTGCTGGATGAGCATGGCCAGGAAGTGACCCTGTACATGGGCTGCTACGGCATCGGTGTGACGCGCATCGTCGCCGCGGCGATTGAACAGAATCACGATGAGCGTGGCATCATCTGGCCGGAACCGATCGCACCGTTCCAGGTCGTACTGGTGCCGATCGGGATGCAGAAGTCCGCACGGGTGCGTGAGGTCGCCGACCGGCTCTATGCCGAGTTCACTGCCGCCGGAATCGAAGTGTTGTATGACGACCGGGATGCCCGCCCAGGAGTCAAGTTCGCCGATGCGGAACTGCTTGGCATCCCGCACCGCGTCGTGGTGGGCGAGCGCGGCCTGGAAGCGGGCCGTCTCGAGTACCGCGGCCGGCGCGATACGGACAGCCAGGAGTTTGCTCTCGCCGAGGCGCTCGCCTTCCTCAGGTCGCGAATGCCGACCTGAGTCTGCCTCCGGGCGCCCAGGGTATCGGCTGCGGATGGTGCGGGCGACCGCCCTGCTCGCGGGGACCCTGCTCAGCACCGCGATCCAGGCAGATCAGCAGCGCGATCCTGAGTTGCGCGAGGTCATCCAGCGGGCCATCTCCCAGGCCGAGTGTTTCACCGACCAGTACGACTCGGCCGTGTGGTACACGCTGATGGAGCCGCGGTTGCGCCGCAGCGTGCGCGAGCGCGACGAGCGCATGGAGATCCTCAAGCAGGTGTACTGCGAGACACACCGACCTGGCGAGGCGCGCCTTCCGCCGGGGCTCGTGATGGCGGTCATGGACGTCGAGAGCCGCTTCGACCGCTGGGCCGTCTCATCCGCGGGCGCGGTCGGCCTCATGCAGGTCATGCCGTTCTGGCCGGAGCAGCTCGGCATCCGTCGCTACGAACTGATCCACATCGGTCCCAACATCCACATGGGCTGCGCGATCCTGCGCTACTACCTGCGCTACGAGCGCAACGACGTGCGCAAGGCGCTCGCGCGCTATAACGGCAGCATTGGCCAGCGGGATTACCCCGACAGGGTCATCTCGCAGTGGACGCGCTGGAATGGCGCTGACGATCTGGGATTTCCGATGGCCGAACGCCGCCGCTAGGCTGATGGCACACCCACCGATCGATCAGGGTGCTGCCGGCGGCGGCAGCAACCGCACGATGCCTTCACGACGCGGGTCGGCGCCACCCTCGATGCTGCCGTCGGGTCTGCGCAGCAGCCCGTGCAAGCCGGACCCTTCGGCGTGGCCGGTGGTCAACTCGATGCCCCGATCGCGCAATCCTGCGATCACCGCGGGGGACATCCGCTCAATCTCACCGTAGTAGTCATTGCCACGCGCGATGACATTCGGCAGTTCGATGGCTGCCTGCATCGACAACTTCCAGGCCAGCACGCCGACCACGGTCTTGCCGTTGTAGTCCAGGATGGACGAACCGCCGGGTGAGCCCAGCGCGGCGACGAAGCGACCATCGTGATCGACCACGATCACGGGTGCCATGGAAGATCGTGGCCGCTTGCCGCCCTGCACTGCGTTGGCGACCTGACCATGCTCGTCCGTGGGCACGGAGGAGAAGTCGGTGAGCTGATTGTTCAGCACGAAGCCGCCTACCGTGCGACCGGAACCAAACACCGACTCCACCGTGGTGGTCATCGACACGACATTGCCGGCCGCATCCATGACGACGAAATGACTCGTACCGGCCGCCTCGCGAGTGCGGTCCGGCGCCCGGGTGAGTCCTGCGAACTGACCGGCCGCCGGCGCAGGTCCGGCGCGTTCGCCGATCTGCCGCGCCCGCTCGCCCAGATAGGCCGGATCCAGCAGGCGCTCCACGGGCACCGGGATGAATCGCGGGTCCGCCACGTAGCGATCCCGGTCCGCGTACATCAGGCGGCTGGCCTGCGTGAACAGGAACCAGGCCTGCGGATCGTTCGGGTTCCGGGCCGCCATGTCGGTGTGGTCCAGAATCGCGAGCAGCTGCAGGAGATTGAGTCCGCTCGAGGGTGGCGGCGGCACGCACACCGAATACTCACGATAGGGCCGACACAGCGGCTCCGCCCAGTCGGCACGGTAGGAGGAAAGATCCTGCAGCGTCATCGTGCCCGGCGTGGGCTCCTCGTGCGTGCGCTCGACGATCTGCTCGGCAATGCTGCCTTCGTACAGCGCCTTCGGACCCTGAGCCGCAATGGCCTTCAGGGTCGCTGCGTAGGCAGGATTGCGGAACAAGTCACCGGCGTGCAGCCGCTCGCCCTTGCTGTTGTGAAACAGGGCCAACACCTGAGGAGTGGCCGGAAGCGGGAAATCGGGCGAGAGGAAACCGGCAAGCCGGGCCGGCACCTTGAAGCCATCGGTCGCAGCACGGATGGCGGGTTCGAACAGATCCCTCCAGGGCAGCTTTCCCAGCCGGTCGTGCGCGGCCGACAGCAGGGCCACTGCGCCGGGCACGCCCGTCGAGCGCCCTGTCCGCACGGACCGCAGATACGTCATCGGCTTGCCGTTCTCGTCGAGGAACATGTCGGCAGTCGCACCGGCCGGCGCTTTCTCGCGGCCGTCGAGCGCCATGACGGAGCGTTTTGCGGCGTCGTAATACAGCATGAAGGCGCCACCACCGACGCCCGAACTCTGCGGCTCCACCAGTCCCAACATGGCCTGCATCGCCACCGCGGCATCCACTGCGCTGCCACCCTTGCGCAGGATTTCTACGCCCGCCTCCACCGCCAGCGGATTGGCGGCGGCCACGGCTGCGGTCTGACTCGTAGCGGCCTGCGGCTGGAGGGCCGGTGGGCGCGCCAGTGCCAGCGGCACCGACAGCAGCCACAGTGCGCTCAGGAGAACCCTGGAACTCAGGCGAACACTCGGCATGGGCAACCTCGATGGGATGTCGGTATCAGCGGGTGGAGAAACCGCCGGGAGCGCCGGCCGGATCGAGCTCCGCGGCGATGATCTCCACGCTCGTCACCCTGGAGGCCGAGGATCCCGCCCACAGGCGGCGGACGAACTCCTCGAGGGCGGACTCGGCGCCGAAGGCAATCACTTCCACGCGCCCGTCGGGCAGATTGAGCGCATGGCCCCGAATGCCGAGCTCGCGCGCATGCTCCGCAGCCGTGGCGCGATAGAACACACCCTGCACCCGTCCGGCCACCAGATACCTGCGTCCCCTGATCACGTCGCGCCCACCGCTCACTGACCCGATCCCGGCCCATCGCCCGCTGAAACAGTAGCCTAGCCCAGCGGATCGGGGCCCGCCTCTCCCGGTGTGGGGACGTAATGGCGTGGACCGGCCGCATTTGGCGGCTGCCACGGGCGCGCAGGCCGGCTCACACTGCCGGCCATTCGCTCATGGATGGAGTGATGCCGCTATGGCCGACGACCGATTGCCTGTGGCAACGTATCCCGCGGCGCGCGGGGCACTGGCCACGCTGCACAGCAGGCCACGGGCCGACACCGCGCTGGAGGAATTGCCGATGACCGAGATCCTGGTGCTGTACTACTCGCGCAAGGGCTCGACTGCCGAGCTCGCACGCCAGGTGTGTCGGGGCATCGAGAGTGTGCCGGAAGCGAGCGCCAAACTGCGCACGGTTGCCCCGGTCAGCGCGGAAAATGACGGGCCTGCGAAACCGGTGCCGGTCAGCGGCCCGCCGTACGCGACGCTCGAGGATCTGCGCGCAGCGGATGGCCTGATTCTGGGCAGCCCGACGCGCTTCGGGAACATGGCAGCGCCGCTCAAGTACTTCCTCGACTGTACTTCCAGCCTGTGGCTGTCGGGCGCGCTGGCTGGCAAGCCAGCCGGTGTGTTCACCTCGACACAGACCATGCATGGCGGACAGGAGACCACGCTGCTGTCCATGATGCTGCCGCTCATCCATCACGGCATGTACCTGGTGGGAATCCCTTACACCGAACGCGCGCTCAGCGAAACGCGCGGCGGCGGCTCGCCCTACGGCGCCTCGCATGTGGCGGGAGGCCAGAATGAAGACACATTGGCCGAACACGAAAAGACCCTGGCGCAGGCGCTGGGCCGGCGCGTCGCGCAGCTGGCCGTCACTCTTTCAGCACGGAGCGGATGAACGGCACGGTGAGGCGTCTCTGGGCCACCAGTGACGCCTCATCGAGCGTGTCGAGCAACTCGTACTGGGTGCGCATGTCCCGGGGAAAGCGCCGCTGCAGCCAGCGCGAAGTCTCTTCGGGCAATTCCACGCCCCGCAACCGGGCGCGCAGCTGCAGGGCCAGCTGCTGTTCGCCCTCGTCCAATACGCGCAGCTGGAACACGCTCGCCGTTGCGAAGCGCGAGCCCAGGTCCGCCAGGGTCCAGGGCAGCAGCGCCGGAGGAGACCGTGTGGCCACCACCAGCCGCGCGCTACGCTCCTCAACGTCGCGCCACAAGCCGAACAGCGCGCGCTCCCACTCCCCCACGCCGACAACCCGCTCCAGATCATCCAGACACAGGCACTCGAGCTGCGTGAGCCCCTCCAGGATGCCGGTCCCGAGCGCAGCCAGCTCGCGCAACGGAAAGTAGCCGGCCGTGCCGGAGGCGGCGCGTGCGC
>Ga0335069_10001570_pt1 | contig 36544 bp, 31 predicted proteins | sample Lox_Sample_11_FD_206714 | JGI IMG/M metagenome (GOLD analysis project Ga0335069, IMG submission 206714) | Soil microbial communities from Loxahatchee National Wildlife Refuge, Florida, United States - Lox_Sample_1.1 | ecosystem: Environmental > Terrestrial > Soil > Wetlands | place: USA... | reverse complement strand
ACCGCGCTCACGTTCCTGCGCCATCCAGTCAGTCGTCGTTTCACCTTCGTGAACGGCGCCAATTTTGTGCGATAGACCAGTGCGGTACAAAATACCTTCAGTCGTGGTGGTTTTACCGGCGTCGATGTGCGCGATAATACCGATGTTACGATAGTCCTTTAGGGGGACGTTTTTTGCTGCTGCCATTGCTTGTAGATTCCTCTGTTATTACCTATTATTAGCTATTTTTTGCCATTAAAAAACAGCAGAAATTAGCGCTTTACGCATATTGTAGCAGATTTCACCGCTATACGCTAGTATTGCGGCGACTACTGCTTTTCGTAAAATGCAATCAGTTCGCGAAGGGTTTCCTGGTCAAAATCAGTGTTTCGACCGTACTCCCACATTCGAGCGTTACGATTCGCCTTATCCAGCTCGCTGTCCGCGGTTTTTTTCGATAGATAATAGAGTTCAATCAGATCAACATACTTTGCCGTGATCACTGCAGGATCATAGTAATCCATGATTCCGACCAGCTCGCCCGCCCGCTCAACAGTCTGCCACTTTTTAGCCCTGGCCGCTTCAAAAGCCTCCAAGCCGTCCTCGGCATAGGTCAAATACATCTCATCACCCGGCTGAAAGTATGAGAGGCCTTCGCCCGGTGTCACGTCCTCAAAAAACTGTATCCATTGCCTGTCGAGGCCGTGTTGAATGCGGAATTCGGCCTGCATCTGCTTCTTGTTTTCCTGAAGGTAATCCGCTAAATAAGGGACGTCGTCAATAAATTCATGAGGGCTAGTTTCGGCATACAGCAGTCCCGCTGCACAGTTAAACAGCTCGGCCTGAGATTCCCGCTGGTCGTAGTATGCTCTGAGGCTTTCGATGCCTACCCGGGCGCGGTCTCCTTCCTGGGTGCCATCGGGCGACCACCGAAGCTGCTCGAGCTTCCCTAACCATTCCCTGCGCAGGAAGTCAAAAAAGATTTTCTTTTCGATAGATTCGTCTTTATCTATCAGGCGCGGCAGGTCATAGTCATTCAGACGAGCATAAAGGTCGTCCATAATCTTATCTATTTCATGGTTTGTTTGCAGTTTGTTCGCCGAGTTGGCGTTCATCTCATCAAAGAGCGCTGCCCACTCGCTGTCGATGTTTGACCTAATGTTGGCTGACTGTTCGAAGCTTTCGTCACCTTGGCCGTAAAACTCACCCGATAAACTCATGCGCCTTACCATACGGGAATAATAATCATTTTGCAAGTCGGCCTCTGTGTCCAGTATAATACTTAACTAGATATGAGAGGCCGAGGAACACTCCACGCGTTTGACCGTAAAGTTGGCGGCTTGGTCAAGCGACTGCCGAAGTGGCTGTATCCGTTCATGGAGTTATTTACGCTGCTCGGCCAACCGCCGATCACGGTCGGTATTTCGGCGGCCGTCTTCGGGTACGGACTAGCGCTGAACAAGCCGTTCTATCTGAACGCCGGCATCATTGCGATTGCGACGATTACGTTCAGTAGTTTGCTCAAGATTCCTCTGCGACGTGCGCGCCCGGACAACGAGTACGTCGATAAGATGTTTTTCAAAACCTACAGTTTCCCCAGCGGGCATGCTGCCGGTGCCGCGATGAGCTATTGTCTGGCAGCTATTGTCATCGGCATGCGTTGGCCGGAGTGGGCGCTGCGGGTGTGGATTCTGTCGCTCGTCATGACCTTTTTCGTCAGCCTATCGCGCATCTACCTGGGCGCACACTTCGCCAGCGACATCATCGGTGGCTGGGCGGTCGCCATCGTCGGCCTCGGCATCATCCTGTTTGTCTAGTTAGTGGTAATTGGTGAAGCTGGTCACGAAGTCGAAATCGGCGGCGCGGACAGCGGCCATGACGGCCTGGAGCTCGTCTTTGCTGCCACTGGTGACGCGGACGGACTCGCCTTGTATCTGCGGCTTAACTTTGGGAAATTTTTCCCTGATGAGAGCCGTAATTTTTTTGGCTCTGTCCTGGTCGAGACCTTCGATGAACGGCACTTCTTTCGTCGCCTTGAGGTTGCTTTCGGCGACCGGCTTTGACAGGTCCAGTACCTTGCTGCTCACTTCTCTGGCGGCGAGTTTCTTGCGGACGATGTCGATGACAGCGTCAATCTGCCACTCGTTGCTACCGATGATCTTCAGGCCTTTTTTGTCGCCCAGCCACTCAATACCGGCCGGTGAGCCTTTGAAGTCGTACCGGTTGTCGATTTCGCGCTCCGTCTTCGCGTAGATGTTATTCATCTCGGCCTTGTCGTATTCCGAGACAATATCAAAACTAAATGTTCCCATGGCTTAATTATAGCAACTGTTTACCAGAATAGTTGCAGGGTGGTATAAATATTTCATGAATAGTCCTGAACATATTGCAGGTGGCGAGATAATCGATCCAGAAGTGGAACAGCTGCGCAGTGAGTACAGTCGTCTCATCGAGAGTGAGTGGAATCAGGACGCGGCCATCGACAAATTAGTGCGCGGCGTGCTAAAACGCATACGCTTTTTGGCTATAGAATCCGAGCATCCGCTGCGCTTGACCGAAAATAACATTGGCAATTACAGCAAAATCATATTCCACCGAGCAAATCGAGACTGGCCGGAATCCGTCCGTTCGGCCCGCTTCCTCAACGGACTCTACTTCTCGGTCCGTCTGGGACAACGCGAAAAAACGATGGTAGAACACGAACTGGAATTTTACGACGACGGGCCGGAATCTGACCTGCCGCTGCTGACGACCCGCAAGCTGAACGATTTTAACCAGGATAGGCCAACTCCCTCACAATTTACAGTAAATCCTCTCAAGTTTAACGAGATTTACGACCACCCCGTTCCTTCGCTTATTATCGACAGCTACGCCGCCATCAAAGCAGAGGCGACATCCAATACTCCATGGAGCAACGCCTTCACCCATACTGAGCTGCGGTCTGCCCGTAAAGCAACCGGCAGTCCGGCCATACGTGTCCGACCTCACGAAAAACGGCCCGCCGATCATGATGCCGGCAGCGAGAGTGCTCGTTACGATCGATACATCGGTATCAACCCCGAGCTCAACCAGCCGTACCTCTAGTCGGGCGTGGTATACTAAGGCAATGAGAAAGATGAGCAAACAGGAGCGGCTCGATGTTGACGTGCGGTTTTTGCTGGCAAACGAACGGACACTACTGGCGGCCAATTATCGCCCAGCGGCGCCACCATCGCGCTGCGGCCGTACGCCATCGTCGTCATCGCCGTCGTAATCGCAGCTACCCAAGTCACTATCTTCCCGTAGTACGGCGTATAATGGATTATGGATAAGGAGGGCATATGACAACGATTCCCTTTGTGACTTTGAATAATGGCGTGAGAATGCCTCAGCTGGGTCTGGGCGTCTGGCAGGTAAGCGGGCCGGATGTCGTCGGTGCGATACACGCGGCGCTCAATGCAGGTTATCGACTGATCGATACGGCGGCGGCGTATGGCAACGAGGAAAGTGTCGGCGAAGCCATCCGTACGTCCGGCAAACAACGTGAAGAAATATTCGTGACGACCAAACTCTGGAACAGCGACCAGGGTTATGACAATACGCTCCGTGCATTTGAAGCGAGTTTGAAGCGGCTCGGCCTAAATTACGTTGATTTGTATCTTATCCACTGGCCAGTGCCCAAGCTCGACAAGTACGTCGAAACATGGGAGGCGCTGGAGGATATTTATGCATCTGGCCGCGCCAAAGCCATCGGTGTCAGTAATTTTAATATTGAGCACCTCGACAACCTCCTATTACGTGCAAAGGTTGTGCCAGCCGTCAACCAAGTTGAGCTGCACCCTCGCTTGCAACAGCGCGAACTGCGTGAGTACTGTACAGACAAGCAAATCCAAATTGAATCGTGGAGCCCCATCGGTGGCAACGGCGATAAGCTGGGCGTACTGAACGATGACACGATCGTCGATATCGCTGACAAGCACCACAAAACACCGGCGCAAATTATCTTGCGCTGGCACATCCAAAACGGCCTGGTGGCGATACCGAAATCCGTACACGCCGATAGGATACGCGAAAACGCCGCTATATTCGATTTTGAACTCGATAACGACGACATCGCGAAAATTAGTGCGCTGAATGTCAGCGAGCGTCGCGGTCCCGACCCGGTTACGATGGATTTCCGTTGAAGGACAGGTATCGTCTCGTTTCTATCGAAGCTGCTCTCGCTAAAGTAAAGACGGTCCCCGTATAGGGGGCCGCGCCTCAGCGGGGAGTGATGTTTCCGATTCCAAAGGAATTGCAACTGGTGATTCCTTGCTCGTAGCCTTGCTTGAACGCTCCGACACGTTGCTCGCTGGCACCATGGCTACGATTCGGGTCACCTTCACTGTCGGCTATATGTGGAATAAAGTTCTCGACTCCGCCAGATCCTCATCGAAAAAGTAACCCTTTTTGTTCATGTAGTTCGTGGCAGCTCCCGAGAATCACTCCGCCTGGTTTTCGATACTGACTCGGCGCTCGGTGACGGCACGTTCGGCGTCAGGCCCAGGTTCCTCTGTACATGGTAACCATATTCATGCGATATTGCCACGACAATGACCGCATCCCCACGATCACTACTCTGATACAAATTCCAGAGTTCATCCTCCCCTAGATAAACATTATCGTCCGCTAGGCAAAACGTCAGTGCCGTCAGGGAGTACATAGGGCCGCATGCCCCAAAAATCGCCTGGCCAGTTGGTACGACAATTCATAGGACTGGCGGTATGGCGTCGCCATACACTGACTTCGAAAATTCCCAGATTGCGGGGTAAGCCAGGGTGACGAGGTCGTGCATCTCAGATGGCGCGATGAAGCACGGCTTTAGCTGAGCGCATGGCCGACAACCGCCGTCACTTATCGCCACCCGCCCTGTCGGACACGATCCGAGCATCGGATTCGTCGTTGTAGATGGCGTAACGGTCACCGTTTTTGTCTGTGTTGTCGGCTGTGGTAGACGGACGCAGGCACTGTTCGAGAAAAGTATGGCGAGCATTGATATACAAGCACTTTTCGCATCACTCTCTCCTAAATGTGAGGCTCTTTCAGGGGTCGGATGACCCTGAATAGTATGAGGTTACTATTTACACCCCGTCACCTTAGTGAAAAAGTGACAAAATAAAGTATTCCCGCCGTAATCTATTGTTCTTCGCCAAATTCAAGCGGCAGACCGAGTCCACCCCGACTCTTGCTGAGCGTGCCATGAATCACCATTAGGTATCCCCATACTAATTCACTGAGATCATCCGGGTCGAAATTCTCATAATTATATTCGCCAAATGAAAATTCCAATTCACGTTCTCCGGAGGCTGTAATAGTGACTGCAATATCAAGGTTTCCGCTGAAATCTTCCGCGGTCAAGGCTTCGTTGCCCGGAATCTTTTTATGACCATAGACGGTCCATTTATAAAGAGGATACTCACTATCTCCGACATTTTCGCGAGCGATATTGATATTGGTCAAACCAAGATCCCGCAAACCCTCGAGCGCCTGGCGAAATGGCGATGTTTCTACTGCTTCGGTATCTCCAAGATCTACCTGGCATTCATGGTACTTATGCTCCTCGCCGTATTCCTGCCATCTAGGTTCAATTCGTTCAGGCCCTTGTTCTGTCATAATACTATTATATAACAATTATCAAAACCCGCTCGTGGTGAAGCGGGTTTTGATCTTGCGTACGGAAAGTGTTTAGCCGCGCGCGAAGTGAGCGAAGGCGCGGTTCGCCTCTGCCATCTTGTGCGTGTCTTCCTTTTTCTTGAAGGCAGCACCGGCTTCGTTATATGCGTCAACGATTTCAGCGGCGAGGCGCTGGTTGTATGGCATACCGCTGCGAGAGCGTGCAGACTGGACGAGCCAGCTAAACGCGAAGTGCAGTTGGCGGTGACTCTGAATCGGGAATGGAATCTGGTAGTTCGCACCACCGACACGGCGTGACTTGACTTCGAAGTTTGGAGAAACGTTCTTGAGGGCCTTCTCGAAAACTTCGAGTGGTTCCTCAGAGTTAAGTTTCTTGGCAGCTTGCTCAAGAGCGCTGTAAACAGCACGCTCGGCAACCAGCTTTTTGCCGTCCAGCATTGATTTGTTGATCAGGCGCTGTACGAGGATAGACTGGTATTTGCGGTCTGGTTTGAGCTCGCGCTGGAGCTTTCTGGTAACTTTACGAGGCATTACTTGTTGTCCTCCTTCTTGGCACCGTACTTGCTGCGGCCTTGCTTGCGCTTGGCGACACCCTGAAGGTCCAGAGCGCCTCGAACGATGTGGTAGCGCACACCTGGAAGGTCTGGCACACGGCCGCCGCGAACCAGCACAACGGCGTGCTCCTGAAGGTTGTGGCCTTCACCGCCGATGTAAGCCCAGACTTCGTGACCGTTGGTCAGGCGCACACGTGCAACCTTACGCAGGGCCGAGTTAGGCTTCTTAGGTGTTTTGGTCGTTACTTTGACACAAACGCCGCGCTTCAGCGGAGCGTCCTGGTCGTAGTAACGAACCTTGAGGGCGTTCTGAATACGACCAAGTGCAGGTGACTTGGACTTCTTCTTTGCCGTAGCTCGTGGTTTGCGCACGAGTTGATTAATGGTAGGCATGTATAAAAATACTCCTGTTACTTACTTGAATTGTAGCGGCGCGGTTCAGCATCCCGTACCGAGTTGTACCGTCGTACAACGAAACTCATATATAAATATACTAGAAACTGCTTATTACTGCAAGTAAAACACCCAGCCTAGGCGGGGTGTTTCGATTGCGAAAGTAGGCCCGCCGAAAGGCTCTCGTAGACTTCTACGAACTCCACTTCCGGCAGGCTTATACCTGCGCTACCTATAATTTAGCCGTCCGTATCAGTCGGGTACGACCATTTTTCTGGATACATCTCTTTGTCCTTCCAAAGGAACCATGAAACGGACACGTGTGGACCAAATTCTTGGGCGGACAGATCACTCTGTTCGTCCACCGGAATCACTTCCTTCTCACTAGGAATATGCAAGTACGTTTTCCATGCTACTCCCCTAAAGCAGACATATCAAGCCGAAACAGTTGTTTTTTTGTCAGTGTTGTGTGGAGAATACGAAATTCCCCGCCTTTTCTGGCGGGGAATTCCTGGTCGAACTGTTTGTTTACTCTGCCAGATCGAGGTCTTCGGCGATTTCTTCGACAAGATCCTCGCTGGTTTCGACAGACCCTGCGTACGCGAGAGCGCCGGTACCGACCGGAATCTTGCGGCCGATGATGACGTTCTCTTTCAGACCGTGCAGACGGTCTGCACGGCCGCTGGTAGCGGCGTTGATGAGCACGCGGGTCGTGTCCTGGAAGGATGCAGCTGATAGCCAGCTGTCGCTCCAGATTGAGACCTTGGTGATACCTAGCAGCAGTTGTGTGTAGCGGACCAGCTCTTTGCCTTCGGCGGCAAGAGTGGCGTTCGCGTCGACAACTGCAGCCTTCGATACGATGTCACCTGTGACAAAGGCGCTGTCGCCTGGTTCTTCGATCTGAACACGGCTGAACATCTGGCGCACGATGATCTCGAGGTGCTTGTCAGCAACGTCTTGACCCTGTGCAGCGTAGATGCGCAGAACTTCGTTGATAATATAGCGCTGCGTCGCTTCGGTACCCTTGAGGCGCATGAGATCATGCAGGTTGAGTGAACCAATCGTCAGACGGTCACCGGCAACCAGTTGATCGCCAGGCTTCACAACGAGTTGTGTGTTGCCGGGGATTTCGTAGCGGACAGGCGCGTTTGAGTTAGCAGACAGGACAACCTTGGTCTTGGTAGTTTCGACGATACCGTCAAATGGTGCAACAATTGGTTTCGCTTCGTCACCGCCAGTTGCGAGGACGTCGCCAGCCTTAACGTTGCTGCCCGTCTTGACGACAGCCTTGCGGCCTTCAAGCTTGAATGACTCAGTGTGACCAGCGTCAGGTGTGACCTGAACGATGTACTTCTTGCCGTCTTCCCAGACATCAGCCGTACCGGTAACTTCAGTAACGTATGCCTGACCCTTTGGCGTACGAGCTTCGAACAGCTCTTCGACACGAGGCAGACCCTGCGTGATGTCGCCACCGGCTACACCACCGGCGTGGAAGGTACGGAGCGTCAGCTGGGTACCAGGCTCACCGACAGACTGTGCGGCGATAACACCGACAGGCTGTGCGGTAGCAACAAGGGCACCGGTGGCCATGTCGATACCGTAACTCTGGCGTGGAATACCATGCAGGTTCTTGGTTGACAATACAGACTTGATTGAAACTTCGGTGATGTTTTCATCGGCTTCGATGGCATCAGCTACTTCGCGGGTAATCAGTTCGCCGCCCTTGATGTGGCCCGGAACTTCCTTGGCAGTGTAGCGACCGTGCAGACGGTTAGCAAAGCTGATCATCGTGTCCTCAGACTCAGAGCGGTAAATCGCGAAGCCTTGGTCCTCGTCAGAGTCGTCCTCAACGGTGAAGACGTCCTGCGACACGTCGACCAAACGACGAGTCAGGTAACCTGAGTCGGCCGTCTTGAGGGCGGTGTCAATCAGACCCTTGCGGGCACCTCGTGTTGCCACGAATGCCTCAAGTGATGAGAGACCTTGCTTGTAGCTCGAACGAATAGGCAGCTCGATTTCACGGTTGGTCGCGTCGACCATGATACCGATCATCGCGCTCGCCAGCTTGACGTTAGAGATGTCACCGCGAGCACCAGAGTTGACCATGACAGAAATACTGGTGTCCATTTGCTTCATCTGTTCCTGTAGGAAGTCGGTCACCTTGCGGTCGACGCCTCGCCATGCAGCAACGGTCAGGTTGTAACGCTCGTCTTCGGTAATCAGACCCTGGTCGAACTGATCGGAAATTTGGGCAGTTCGGTCGTCACCCTCGACAACAAAGTCGTGGATTTCGTTAAAGTTTAGGTAGTCGTCCTTACCTGTTGATACAGCAGCAACGGTCGCGAAGCGGAACGCCAGACCCTTGATGCGGTCAGCGGTCTTTGCAGTTTCCTCAGCGCCGTAGCGGTTGAAGATCTTGGCAAGCACCTTCTTGAGCTGTTTCTTGCTCTGGACGTTGTTGTCGTATGGGAAGTCCTCTGGCAGAATCTCGTTAAAGAAGACTCGGCCGAGGGTTGTGCCTCTCAATTCACCCTTGGCGTAAACACGGATTGGGGTCTGAAGCTGGATGACGCCGTCGTCGTACGCCATTTCAGCCTCGTAAACAGAGCTGTAAGCTTTGACGACGTCAGTCTGTGCGCTTGGCTTGTCGTATGTTAGGTAGTAGTTACCAAGGACGACGTCCTGACCGATGTTCAGCACTGGGGCACCATCGGCAGGCTTCAGCAAGTTGTTGGTCGCAGACATCAGCTCGCGAGCTTCGCGCTGCGCTTCCTTTGAAAGTGGCAGGTGGACAGCCATCTGGTCACCGTCGTAGTCGGCGTTGAATCCGTTCGCGACGAGCGGGTGCAGCTGGATAGCCTTACCTTCGACCAGTTTTGGCATGAATGCCTGAATAGACAGTCGGTGAAGTGACGGTGCACGGTTGAGGAGCACGTACTTACCTTCGATAACGGCGTCAAGTGCATCCCAGACGAGGGCGTCGCCGGCTTCGATCAGACGAGTTGCAGAACGGATGTTGTGCGCGTGCTCGCCACGGATCAGCCAGCTGATGACGAATGGCTTGAACAGCTCAAGAGCCATTTGTTTAGGCAGACCACACTCGTTGATCTTGAGTTTTGGACCAACGACAATCACTGAACGACCGGAGTAGTCAACACGCTTACCGAGCAGGTTCTGACGGAAGCGACCTTGCTTACCCTTGAGCATGTCAGAGATGGACTTCAGGCGGCGGCGGCCACCGGTCGCGTTGACGGCGCGGCCACCACGGGCGGCGCTGTTGTCGACTAGGGCGTCAACTGCCTCTTGGAGCATACGCATTTCATTGCGGCGGATAACTTCCGGCGCGTTGAGGTCGATCAGCTTCTTGAGACGGTTGTTACGGTTGATAACGCGACGGTACAGGTCGTTAAGGTCAGATGTCGCGAAACGACCACCGGTTAGCTGCACCATCGGACGGAGGTCCGGTGGGATCACTGGCAGAACGGTCAGGGTCAGGCTGCTTGGCTTGATGCCGGCAGCGTGCATACCCTCGAGCACCTTGAGGCGCTTCAGGAGTTTCTTTTCACGCTGGCCGCGAGCCTTGGCAACTTCTTCGCTAAGTTCAGCGATCAGTTTTGGCAGGTCGATTTCGTCCAGCAGCGCCTTAAGAGCCGTACCACCCATACCAACGGTGATGAGTTCTTCGTAGTCTTCAGGCAGGTTGCGGTAGTCGGTCTCGTTCATCAGGGCACCCTTGACCAGGCTGTCTAGTTGCGCCTTTTTGACGTTGAACGATTCGTTCAGGTCTTCAACTTCGCGGGACATCTGCGTCGCAAGTTCTTTGACGTCAGCACCTTCGGCTTCGGCTTCCTTTTCGTAGCGGATCTTGATAGCGGCACGACCGGCTTCGGTCTCGGCCTCAAGGTCAGCCAGCATCTTTTCACGCTTTGTGTCGTCGACGCTCAGGATGAGGTAACTTGCAAAGTAAGCCACGCGTTCGAGGTTGCGCACGGTGATACCGAGCAGCAGACTCATCGCGCTAGGCGTACCACGCATGAACCAGATGTGTGCAACCGGTGCAGCGAGGTTAATGTGGCCCATGCGCTCACGACGTACGATAGCCTTGGTGACGAGCTCACCGTTCTTATCAACGGCAGCTTCGCGGGATCGAACACCCTTCAGCTTGCTGTCGTGCGGGTTGATGTCCTTGACTGGTCCGAAGATTCGTTCGCAGAACAAACCATCACGCTCAGGCTTTTGGGTTCGATAGTTAATAGTTTCGGGCTTGGTGACTTCGCCGTAACTCCATTTCAGGATGTCATCGGGGCTAGCGACAGCGAGGCGCACAGCGTCAAAGTCAGCGATTCCAGTGCCAGCAACAACTCGTGCCATATTACACTTCCTCCTTGATTTCTTCTACTTCATCAATGTCCTGAATAGACAGGCCGTCTTCCTCGAAGTCGATATCGTCAGATTCGTCGAGGACAGTTTCTTCTTCACCGTCATCAGCAAGAATCGGTATCGCAGGGACGGTCTTGTCCTCTGGGCCAGCCTCGGCAATGACTTCCTCGGCGTCGACGACACCAACGCTCTCATCGAGCAGGTCGACACGGAGGCCAAGACCTTGGAGCTCTTTCACGAGGACGTTGAATGACTCGGGTAGTTTCGGTCCGACAATCGGTTCGTTCTTGATGATTGATTCATAAGCCTTCGCACGTCCGTAGACATCGTCAGACTTGATAGTAAGCATTTCCTGCAGAGTGGTAGCGGCACCGTAAGCTTCGAGTGCCCACACCTCCATCTCACCGAATCGCTGACCACCATTTTGCGCCTTACCACCGAGTGGCTGCTGGGTAACCATTGTATATGGACCGGTTGAGCGGGCGTGGATCTTGTCAGATACCATGTGGTGCAGCTTTATCATGTGCATGACACCGACAGTAGTGCGCTCTTCGAATGGCTCACCAGTACGGCCATCAAACAGTTGTGATTTACCGTCGCGGGCAAAGCCGGCTTTTTCGAGCTCGTCGCTAATGACGTCGTTCGGCACACCGTTAAATGGAGGCGTTGCGACCTTGTAGCCCAGAGCGCGTGCAGCCATACCCAGGTGGGTTTCAAACAGTTGACCGATGTTCATACGGCTTGGGACACCGAGCGGGTTAAGGACGACATCGACAGGAGTACCATCTGGCATGAATGGCATGTCTTCGGCAGGCAGGATACGTGCAACGACACCCTTGTTTCCGTGACGACCAGCCAGCTTGTCACCGACGCTGATCTTGCGCAGCTGCGCGACAAAGATCTGGATTTGCATCAAGACACCGGCTTTCAGTTCGTGACCGTTTTCGCGGCTGAAGATCTTCACGCCGACGACTTTACCGCCACCAGCGTTGTTCATGCGCTGTGAGGTGTCGCGGACGTCCTTAGCTTTCTCGCCAAAGATAGCGCGCAGCAGACGCTCCTCAGAGCTGAGCTCTTGCTCACCCTTAGGAGTAATCTTGCCGACGAGCACGTCACCGGCCTTTACCTCAGAACCGATCTGAACGATACCGTTCTCGTCGAGATGGCGCAGTGATTCCTCTGACACGTTCGGGATATCTCGGGTAACGATTTCGGCGCCCAGCTTGGTCTCGCGGACTTCAACGTTGTAATCCTTGATATTGATACTGGTCAGACCGTCATTTTTCACGAGGGCGTCAGATAGGACTATGGCGTCGTCCATGTTGTAACCACCCCAAGGCATAAAGGCGACCAACATGTCGCGGCCCAGGGCCAGCTCACCGTCAGCGATCGATGCGCCCTCGATGAGAGTGTCACCCTTCCTGACCTTGTCGCCGCGGTGGACGCGGACTTTTTGGTTGATTGAGCGATCGTCGTTGCTCTTCATGAAGTGGATCAGCTCGTACTTCTTGACGCCGTCAGTATATTTGACGTGAACTTCGTCACCGTCGGCGCGAACGACTTCGCCGGCACCTTCGGCTACAACGAGCTGGCTGGTGTTTTTGGCAATTTCAGCCTCAATACCAGTACCAACGGTCGGTGCTTCTGGTGACAGAAGCGGAACCGCTTGTTTCTGCATGTTTGAACCGGTCAATGAACGGTCAACACGGTTTTTCTCAATGAATGGGACCAAAGCTGCAGTTGAACCAAGGATCTGCTTGTGCGCAGCGTCCATGTAGGTTACCTCAGTGGCATCAACTTGCTCGGGGAGCAGACCGTTTCGAGCGCTCACACGCTCTGCGGCGAACTTGCCATCGGCTTTCAGTTCAGCACCGGCATCAGCGATAACTTCAATGGCTTCTTGGCTTGCGTCTAGGTAAACGACTTCGTCAGTAACTTTACCTTTTATAACCTTCAGGTATGGCGTCTCGATGAAACCGTACTCGTTGACACGAGCGTAGGTCGCAAGGTTGAGTACCAGACCGATGTTCGCACCTTCAGGTGTCTCGACAGAACAGAGACGACCGTAGTGAGTTGGGTGTGCATCACGGACGTCAAATCCGGCACGCTCACGGCTCAGACCGCCAGGACCCATCGAAGATAGGCGACGCTTGTGCGACAGCTCGGCCAACGGATTAGTTTCGTCCATCAGCTGCGACAGCTGTGAGCTTGCAAAAAATTCACGAACAGCAGCAACGACCGGACGAGCGTTAATAAGCTGTCCAGGGGTAACCGTCTCGAGGTCGCTCATCGACATGCGATCCATAGCATTACGCTGCATACGGAGCATACCGACGCGGAACTGGCGGGCGACCAGCTCGCCGACTAACTTGACACGGCGGTTGTTTAATGCGTCGATGTCGTCTGGAGCTTCTTGCGTGTTGTTCAGGCGAATGATTTCGCGGATGATCGCGATGAGGTCGCTCATCTGGAAGACGCGGTTTTCTGCCGTATTTGGCACTTCCAGGCCAAGGCGCTGGTTCATCTTGTAGCGGCCAACGCGGCTGTAGTCAAAGCGCTTGAAGTCAAAGAACATGCGCTCGATCATGCTGCGGGCGTTGTCGACGGTCGCCATGTCACCCGGGCGCAGACGGCGGTACACCTCGATCAATGCTTCGTTCGAACCACGAGCCGGGTCCTTTTCAAGCGTTGCTTCTATGTATTTCACGTCACCGTTGTCAACGTCGTCGAACATGTTCTTGATTTCACTTACCTTGCTGTGGCCGAGGGCACGTAACAGTGTTGTGACCGGCAGCTTGCGGCGTCGGTCGATCTTGACGTAAATAGCGCCGCCAGGAGCGGTCTCAAACTCGAGCCATGCACCACGGCCCGGAATAAGCTTGGCGCCATAGAAGTTACGGCCAGCAACGTTGTCGGCAGTAAAGAATACGCCGGCGCTACGAATCAGCTGCGATACAACGACACGCTCGGTACCATTGATGATGAACGTACCGCGGTCTGTCATCCATGGGTAGTCACCCAGGTAGATTTCCTGTTCTTTAACTTCACCGGTAACCTTGTTAGTCAGCTCGACGTTGACGTGTAGGGGTGCGTCGAACGTCAAGTTGTTTTCTTTGCTTTCCAGCTCCGATACTTTCGGATCCTGGAAGTGATAGTCCTTGAACCGTAGTTCAAGTTTTTGACCCGTATAATCCTCGATTGGATTAAGTTCGGTAAATATTTCGCTCAGGCCAGCTTCGACGAATTCACGCCAGCTTTCCTTTTGGTGAGCGATAAGGTTAGGGAGTGGTAGATGCGTGTCGTCCTGCGTAAAGAACACACGGGCATTACCCTTGGTTGCCTTTGCCATTTTTCCTCGCTGTGATTTGGTTAGTTAGTGATCTGGCCCGAAGATCCACTACGCTCGATTTGTCATTCCTTCCGCCACAAAAAATTGACATATAAAACCGAGCTATTCTGCTTCTTGATTGTCTATTGTGAACGTATCTTTATAATTAGTCAATACCTCTGTTTGTAAAATTTTATATAAAAATAGTACGCCGGGTTGTGGCGTACTATTTTGTTTGCCGTTTGATCGGATGATGTATCTATGAGAACGCTATCCTGATCAAACCGGTTAACACAGTGAACACCGCGGTAAGCACGATACCAGCAAGGTGTATCACTTCATGACCGATAACACCGATATACGTTTCAGCAATCTTGAGGGCTTTCTCGAGGTAATTCATACCGACGTTCAAAACCGTTCCGTCGTACTTCATACCGGCACTAAGTGTATGGAAGAAGAAGCTAGAGCCAGCCCATACATTCCCGTTGCAGGTTCCCAGGGCACTATCCCTCAGATTTGTCAGGTTGGTTACGTAATCGTTAGCGGCGTTTAATAAATCTGTCTCGTGCTGCTTCATTAGCGCCAGCATGTCCTCTTCGTACTGAGACCGTGCGGCATCAGTATTCGTGTAGAACGTGTTCAGCTCGTCTGATACGGTTTTTTTGTATACCTCATATAAAGCAACCTGCCGAGAATTCGAACGTTTCTCCACAGCATTCACGCCGGCGATAAACGCATTCAAAGATGCCTGCTGTATTGCGACGGTATTAGCATCCTCGGCCTTAAAAATAGCCTGCGTTCTAGCGTATACATTGTCGAGCTGGGCCTTCAACACCGGAATTGCACTCGTCGCGTTCCGAATAACCACGTTTCCAAAGGCATTGATTTGTTTACAGGAAGTATAATTCGGAACTGTCGCCGTAGCTGCTTGCGCGTTGGCTGTCGACGGCCTGACAACAACTGTTGTGAAAGCAAACATTACGGCCATTGCAAGCGGAGTGAGGCGGATAGTCACACGTTTACTGCGCATTTTCTAGATCCTTTTCAGTGTAAGTTTGTACGACGCTATTAGCAGCATCTGTCTGTTCCTTAATTGCTTGTCTTGCATCCTGGTCAGCTTGTTGTTTCAACTGCTCAGATTGTTGCGTGAGGCTGTCCGAAAGCTGGTTGGCCATGTCTTCTACCGCTTTTTGATCCGGCGTCAGTTTTTTCTCCTGATCAGCGGTCAGCTTTGGTATGTTTGGCGTCTGCGTCGCCGATGTCTCTGCTTCTTTCTTCTTGTTGTCGTTCTGTACTTTGTTGTAGTACCACAGTCCGCCAGCAACCGCACTGACGACAACAACCGCGACAACCAGAAAAATTACTAGTTTTTTACCGGACTTCTTAGGCTCGACGATTTTGGATGATACACTAGTAGCATCTTCCACCTTATTCGAGTCACCGCTATCTTGATCCTTGTGTGAATCCATAAGCTCCCCTCTAAACGTTTATGGTTATATGAGTTGAATTATATGGATACGTTGTAGATTTGTAAATAGTTTTTATGCTTTTTGCGTCAATACATTGACAATATTTTTCTCTATGTGCTAATGTAGTTTTAATAGGTTCTTCTCCTACTACAAAGGAAATAATGAAGATCAAAGTACCTTTCCGCTCTCTGACGCTCCTACTAGGTGTTGGCCTCTGGACGACGGTTGCCGCAGCGGTATTTATCCTGTTCGTTCGATTCTTCGTATGGATTGTTTCGCCGCGCATCGTGGTAGAAACGGACAAGCGCACGTGGGTAAGCGATAGCAACGGCTCCTACCATGACGTCATGACCCATACGGTTGGAAAGCACCCCCCGAACTTCGCCGACGTTCCGATCTCTTGGGAAGCATACGTGGTTCTGCTTGTCGGCGTAGGTCTTGTTTATGTTTTTGCAACCGGGCTCAGCGTTATGCTTCATGAGTACAAAGTATCCGAAGCGTCAAAGGAGCATCAGACGGCACTATTGTACGTAATACACGAAGAGCCGGATGATGAGGAATCCGCTTCGTAGCATGACTGAAAAACCCTCCGAGACAGCGAAGGTCCGGAGGGTGCGCGTCTACTGTAGTAGGCGCGCTTTTCTTATGCTTTAGTGATAACTTTGTCGGCGAGGCCGTACTCGACGGCTTCCTGGGCGCCCATCCAGCGGTCGCGGTCGGTGTCTTTTTCGACTTTCGATAGTTTCTGACCGGTGTTTTTGGCCAGAATTTCGTTCAGCTTTTGCTTTAGGTACAGGCCCTCGCGGAGGGTAATCTCTTGGTCGCTCACCTTACCCTGAGTACTCGATGACGGTTGGTGAATCATCACACGGCTGTTTGGCAACAGGAAGCGCTTGCCCTTGGTGCCTGCTGACAGCAGAAACGCGCCCATGCTGGCTTGCACGCCGATACCGATCGTCATGACGTCGGGCGAAATGTACTGCATGGTGTCATAGATGGCAAAGCCATCATAGACGCTGCCGCCCGGGCTGTTGATATAGAGTTTGATGTCCTTTTTCGGATCTTCGTACGCCAGGTGCAGCAACTGCGCGACGACCAGATTGGCCGTGTGCTCATTGACGTCCTCGCCCAGGAAAATAATACGTTCATTCAGTAGACGGCTATAAATGTCGAACGCTCGCTCCCCATCGCGCGTCTGTTCGATAACAGTAGGCACTAGATAATTTGTAGGTTTGACAATACTACTCATACTCTGAGTATAGCGTGAAATTAGCACTCACGTCAAGCGAGTGCTAATTCTTGTGCTTTAGCTTTGCGCTACGAGTTCAGCTCTATAAGGTAATCGATAGTTTTATCGGTCAGCAGGCGGTTGGCGATTTCGCGCTGGAGTTCAGGCGAGGTGAAGTCCTGACCAGAGCGGTTGTATTGTTCCTGGTAGCGCTGGATTTGTGCCGCCAGTTCCTCGTCGGTCGCGGTGACTTTCTCTACCTTACTCAGCTCAGCCAGCACCAGACCGGCCTTCACGCGGCGGGTGGCGGCCTCTTTTACCTCAGCCTCGACCCATTCCTCACGCGTCTGTTTTTTGCCGTCCAGGTAACCCTCGAGCGTCAGGCCTTGGTAGGCAAGGTTTTGGACAAAGTCCTGCTCGATTGAACGGACTTGGTCGTCGACCAATATTTCTGGCACGGGAACGGTGCTGACTTCGATCAGCTTGTCAATCAAATCGTCTTTGAACTTGTCGAGGGCCTCGCGTTCGCGAGAGGCTTCCAGCTCGGTCTTGATGCCTTCGTTCATTTCCTTGACGGTCTTGTACGGACCTGCCTTGGCGGCAAATTTATCGTCAACCGTTGGCAAAACGATTTCCTTGACGGCCTTCAGCGCGATCGTAAAGACAACGGCTGCGCCCGCCAGCGATGAGGAGTGGTAATCCTCGGGGAATTTCACGTCGATATCAAACTCTTCGCCGGCTTTATGGCCAACGACCCCTTCTTCAAATCCGGAGATGAACTGGCCCGAGCCGAGATTTAGTGGGTAATCGCTGCCGGTCCCGCCATCAAAGGCCACGCCGTCACGTTTGCCGACAAAATCAATCACTGCTTCGTCGCCGTCTTTAGCGGCACGTTTGACTTCCTTGCGCTCGCCAAAGCCCTTGCGCATGCGCTCGACGACGTCCTCTACCTCCGCGACAGTCACTTTGCCGACGGTCTTTTTGACGCCCATCTTTTTGTACTTGCCGAGTGTTACTTTTGGCAGGACTTCTGCCTCGGCAGTAAATTCCAGCTCTTGGCCAGGAACATACTTGATGACTTCAACCTGCGGGCGATCCAACGCTTGGATATTCTCCTCTGTATATGCGGTCGAAACGGCCTTGCTGAGAGCATCATCAAGCGTCTGATTAGCGAGCACGTTTGGGTCTAAATATTTCGCGGCGACGCTGACGGGCACCTTGCCCTTGCGGAAGCCTGGGGCTTTGATGTCTTTGGCGAGCTTGCTCAGTGCGACTTGCTCGGCATCGTCGAGTTCGCTCTTGCCGAGGCTAATGGTCACCATGACCTTGGTGTTAGATAGTTGTTTAACGGTGGCCTTCATATTCAGACTATTATAACAGATTTAACAGAGATGTAACAGATACGACCAATTCTATCACTGTGCCCCGCCCATTATTTGACGGGGACACAGCGTTATTCTCGATCAGCCAGCGCTGATCATGGACTGGCCGTCCGGCTCCACACTCTCCACCAGGAAGGTCTCCACCATTGCCACGACGGCCACCAACCCGTCTTCGTCCAGTTCCACCAGGCGCCCCACCGCGCGCCACCACCCCTATCGGCTTTCGCCTCCGGAGCCCTCGCTCCGGAAACCATGGATTCGCCGACGGCGAAGCCCACACCAACAACACCCGCAATCGCGGCCTTTTTCGCAATATCTTTGAGCATGTAACAACCTTTCTCTGATTGAATCGAATACTCTGGGCATGAGCAATAATATACGCATTTTTGAGGAAATTCTGTAAAATATCTTACAATTTTTGTCAAATGAAAAACTCTGTTCAGATATCTAGCAGCTCAGTATCGGCGTCGACCGCTTCGGTCTTGCGGCGGTGATCTTTTACGACGCTGACTATGCGCTCGAGGCTCATCTTTTCCTCTTCGGCAGAGGTAGTGTCCTTGAAGGTGTAGAGGTTTTCGCTGACTTCGTTCGCACCGACGAAAACCATGAATGGGATGTCTTTTTTGACGACGGCTTTGATCTGGCGGTCGAGCTTGCGACCGGAGATGTCGACTTCGACATTCACGCCCTCGTCGCGGAGTTGCCGTGCGACATTCAGGGCGCCCGAGACGCTATCGTCAACAATGATGATACTGACGTCCGTCGTGGACTGGAGTTTGGGCAGCAGATTGTGCGAGCGCAGGAATAGTTCGGTCGTCGTCAGCCCGGGTGCAAAACCAACCGTCGGAATCGGCTCGGCGCCGAACAGGCCGACCAGCCCGTCATAGCGGCCGCCACCGAACATGGCCCGGTTGTTGTCTGGGTGCAAATCGAACACTTCAAACACCATGCCCGTGTAGTAGTCCAGTCCGCGCATCAGCGTGATGTCGAACTTGACGTTCTTGACTCCGGCTTCGTCGAGCCGCTTAAAAAGCTCTTGCAGCTCGTTCACGGCGTCTACTTCGTGCAGTTCTTTGGGAAGCTCGGCAATAGTCGTTGCTTCGACGAGGCCTTTCAGCTTTTTCAGTCCTTCTTTGACTTGGTCGTTGCCAAAAATCTCTGCCGCCTGCTGCGCAAAGTCGTCGGGTGAAATCTTGTCCTTGCGGTCAAACAGTTTAATCATTAGTTGCGAACCAACCCCGTCCAGGCCAAAGTAGGTCGACATCATGTGATTGATTAAATCGCGGTTGTTGACACGAATGGTGTACATGTCGTCCGCCGCGCCAAAAGCTTTCATAATTTCGTGTGCCAGACTGATGATCTCGGCATCGGCCAACACGCCTTCTGCGCCGAACAGGTCGGCGTTGAGTTGCCAGAACTCGCGTTCACGGCCGCGCTGCGGACGTTCGTACCGCATAAAGTTTGCGATGCTGTACAGGCGCGCAGGATAGCCCAGCTCCTGACGGCGGCCAGCCACCATGCGACTAATGCTTGGCGTCATTTCCGGCCTGATCGCGACCACCCTTTCGCCGCGATCGGTAAAGCTGTATGTCTGTTCATTTGCGAGTTCCTGACCCGACTTTGCCGTGTAAACTTCCAGCGGCTCAAGCATTGGAGCGCCGTATTCCTGATACCCGTGTAGTTCTACCACCTTGCGCCATGTGTCAAAGATATAGTTTTGGACACGTTTGTCTTCGGGATAGTAGTCGCGGGTGCCTTTATAGGCAAGCGGTGAGAGTGTACTCATAACTTGCCTATAGTAGCATTTTTATCTGTACGGTACTAGCGCTTAAATACTAGGCCGCGTAGGTCACGACGCGACGACGCGTAGAATGAGCCGGCAACAATCGTACCCGCCAGGCCGACGCCGCCCAACATAAGGCTGAGCCCGGGACCGGTTTGTGGCAGCATTGTTACCGGAGCTGGCAAGCTCGGTCCGCCAGATGATCGCCCCGTATGCCCGACCAATACGTTTATCGTCGGATTCGCATTGTTGGTGTTGGTATTGTTATTGACGTTTACCGTCGGCGATGGCGATAGCGACGTTGATGCTAGCGGTGTCGCCGATGCGCTTGGTGCCGACGTTAGAGTCGGTGCCTGCGGATTCCCGCTAAACGGCTGGCTGTTGCCCGCTAGCTGCGTCCCCGGATTTCCAGCGTTACTGTAGTCGGGATACAGCCCGCCACCTCCGGGAGCGCCCGCAGAGCTTCCCGCAAAACTGCTGGCTGGGTAGCCGGTATTATCGAAGCCACCATAACCACCCGACGGAACAGCCGCGTAACCGTTATTCTGGTAGCTGCCGTTTGAGTCACCGTATCCGCTACCTGCTGGATACCCTGACTGGTCGGCGGCTCCATAGCCGCCTTGATCGTACCCGCTGCCATCGTAGTATTCAGCGAGTGCATTCCCCCCTATGCGCAAAAAGGGCTCGGCAACTAGTACCGCCGCCACCGTTAAGAGACAGCCCACCGTTACCATAGCCCAATGCGCTTGTATATATTTAAGACGGTTTACCGCCTTGTTTAGACTAGGCATATGTTTTCCCTCCATTACCTATGTCTATTTTCTCAGGATGATACCAGTCGTGTATATTAAAAAGCTTACAAATGACTCAGGTATCAGGGGTCAGCAGAGCGAGGTCCGGGCGTTGGCCTGCCGTGCCAGGCGCCGTCCCACCAGTACGGATAGTAAACGCTGCTGTACGTGTCAGACGATTCAGAACGCCCGTACCGCCTATAATTGTCTCGGTCGATATAAGTATTGTAGGTAGTCGTATTGTTGTTATTGTTGCAGTTATTACAGCCGCCGCAATTGTTGCAGCCATTGCACCGGTTGCAACCCGTGTTATATACAGACCTTTGATAGGGAACGGACGAATACGTTCTGGTGACGCGCCTTGATGAAGAGCTCGAACTAGAGCTAGAGCTGGAACTGGAGCTGGATGAAGAATAGCTATCGGCCAGGGCTTCTCCGTACGTCCCGACGACCAGCGACGCAATCCCAACAGCGTACAGTATTGCCACCGGCCGCAGTTTTAACTTTGTCGAGTTGAAAGGTGCATGTTTGAGGCGATAATGCCCACCACTGATCCTAAACATAGTTTCTCCCTATTTATATACATATATTTTCTCAGGGAGATACCAATTAGGTATATGAAATAGCTCACAGCACGTTTTGCTGCAACCAAGCGTACATCGCAATGCCGGAGGCAACGCCGACGTTGATTGAGCGCGTACTGCCGAATTGCTCGATGGCGACGATGGCCTGACACGCGCCGATCATTTCCTGGCTGAGGCCCGGCCCTTCACTGCCAAACACCAGCACGGCGTTGCCTGGAAACTCAAAGCCATTGAGCGGTACGCTGCCTTCGATATTGTCGACGCCGATAATCGGCCGGTTCCCGACTGCTTTGACGAAATCGGCTACCGACTGGTGATAGCGCACATTCATATAGAAATCGGTGGCCATCGCGCCGCGCTTGTTCCACTGCCGGCGCCCTACGATGTGCACAGCCCCGACATTGAATGCGTTCGCATTGCGCACAATCGTGCCGGCATTGAAATCACGTTCGAGGTTTTCGACGGCAATTTGCAGGGCGACCCGGCGCGTGTCGAGCTGTCGCTTGATTTCCGCGACAGATAGTCCGCGAAATTCGTCAGTCACATTGCGACGATCGTTTTCAAGTGTGATTTCATCCATATTCCCAGTCTAACAACCTTTGTCAGGTTCTCGAAATGTTGCTATACTGACAGCAGCAAAAGGAACACCTATGCCCAGAAAAACTTCTAAGCCAGACTATGAAAACAACCCGTTTTTCATTGCCAGCAGTGGTATCACGAAGTTTGCCAACATGGCCCAGAGCATATTCGTGGTCTTCATCGCTCTCGCTCTACTCGGGCTGCTGTCTAACGGCTTTTCGCCCGACGTCTCACAGGACTCTATCAAACATGCGATCTCGACGGTTAGCGCGTGGTCACTTCACGACTGGCTTGTCGCCATCGGCTCTGGATCTATCATCGGATTGGCTTGGGCGCTGATATCTGCGCTGCTGAGCGGCGTGTCGGCCTACACGTCGGCAATGCTCGCTCATGGCCGCCACGTCTCACTCAAAAAGGCTTTCCGCGAGGCATTCGATAACTTGTGGAGCTATCTATGGCTGCAGGCGATTATCTGTATCAGACTATTCCTGTGGTCGCTGCTGTTTATTATTCCCGGCGTCATCATGTACTTTCGCTACAGCCTGGCCAGCGTGGCCTTTTTTGACGAGTCCAAGAACCTCCGCGGCAATGCCGCCATCAATGAAAGTCTGCGCCTGACCAAAAACGGCTGGATTACAACATACGCCGCCAACGTCCTTTTCAATTTTCTCACCCTCTTTGCCATCACGAATATCATCACAACCAGCGTGAACGCCGTTCTGTACAGGCAGTTCGATGCTGCCGGCGACAAAAAGCCCCAGACCCACTGGCTGTCATGGCTGACCCTCGTTGGGCCGTTCGCGGTCCTGGGCGTCCTCGTATTCTTTGCTGCCACCGCAGCCGTCATCGTCACCCTACTCGGCATCAAGTCACACTAGAAACTCTGTTGAAAATAGCCGCACTATAGGTTATAATTTTAACTCGTACATAGCTGTTAATGTTTACATCAATAAATAGAGCACGCTCATATCTCAGATGTGGCGGTTGCGTGAACGCTAATAATCGTAGACGCTCCGCGCGTCCAAGATGCACATCCGGAATGACGTAAAACGAACGCTTTAACAATTACACACGCAGATGTGGCGGAATTGGTAGACGCGCTAGCTTCAGGTGCTAGTGCCCGCAAGGGCGTGGAGGTTCAAGTCCTCTCATCTGTACCAACGTAAAAGCCGGTCCTCTGGACCGGTCTTTGCGTTGGTCTGTGATTGCTAATCAGCTATTTTATTTGGTGCTCATCGGGTGAGGTAACCGTCAATCAACGCTACATCGTCCAGGTCTTTAGGGCGACCAAACACAGCTTTCCATTTACGTACTTCAGAAAGTGGGACGAATGCGACATCATTTATTATTTCTGCCTTTTCAATTATTTCTTCGGGTGTGGGGTCGTAACTACCAAAACGCCATGTCGTGAATACTTCCAGGGAATCCTTTGTAAGAGAAAGGCTGCCGTCCTGCATTTGTTTCTCCTCCCAGTCCCCCTGTTTTAATTTTTCGTAAAGCGACTTTGTCACAAACAGGTCCACGTCCCCTGATTCCCTGATGCCGTGCGCGGCCAAAGGTCCACTTCCAAAAACAACGTACTGCCCTAATGGCAAATCAAGTTCTTTTACAATCTCGAATATAGTCATACAGCAATCATAGCAGATGGCGTATCTGCTAAACGTATCGTGTTCTATCCCGTGCAGCAAATAAAAATTCCGACCCCTAGATCGGCTATTCTATTCGCTGCACTTCTTCTTTCACCGCTCCTCGGCCGTCGCGCATAAATGACAGCCAGCCAATAGCATCATCTTCGCGCTGGAAATAGCGAATCTCACCCCTGCGGCCAGACATCGCCGTAATTTGCCGCGAAACCTTTTCGCCCTCCGGCAACGCATCGGTCGTAATCAGCGCCATCTTCCAAAATGGCAAAATTGTTCTGGCGTGCATCTCTACTAGCATTGCCGGTCGATCGTATCCACCCAGGTCTCGTATGTCGACGAGCAACTTAACAGGCTTGTCCTGAGCGACAAGTTTTATCATGATTTTCATGATGCGATCAACGGTTGATTCCAGCATGGCCGCTGTCTGAGGGCCATGATATACTGCGCGAACTATGCCTTGCTTGTCCAGAAACACTTCGTCCGCCGGTTTTTTGCCAAAGTGAATCATACTATTAATTATCCGCTCGAGGTCGACAGTGGGCTGTTAGTAATTTTACTTACAAACAAAGAGGAACGCTCAGCTTCTTTCGACGTAATCGGCGAAATCAGCTTTGTCGTAGTTCGTGCGTACGCTGTCGACAAGCTTCTTTAAATCAACCGGCTGTTTGACGCCTGCGTTCATGATACCCATCGGGTCAAAAATCTCGCGAATTGAGGCGTACAACTTGGTAATTTCGGGACCTATTTCCTTGTAAGCAAACGTTGATTTGAGTCGGCCCTCCGAGGCCTCGCCCATTAAGTGGCCACCATGCGCGTAAACCACCACAGACCATTCGGCTAGCAGTTTGAGCGCCTTGTGCCGCTCGCTTGGCTTGGTTAGGTCGAGCAGCAGCCGTGCGTGATAGACACTCTGCGACGCATGGCCGGTTAGCGGCAGCTTGACGTGGTACTTTGCCTCCAGCTTGGAAACGGACTTCGTGAAATCCTCGAGCCTTTCCGGTGGAATAAATGAACCATGCAGCACGCCAGGATCGGTAAAGTTACTCTTGTCTGGCGCAAGTGACAGTGTCGGCAGGGCTTCGAGCACGCGGAGTGCGTCGACTTTTACCGGGTCGGTTTCCAGCTCGACATAGACCGATTTTGTTTCCTTGTAGAAGTTTTCGATCTTTTTGGCGGCTTTCTTTTTGTGCTGATCGTCGAATTCCATGACGACAACCGCGCCAACTTTGTCGTTCTCGAGAGCGCTGGTGTAAAACGGATAGCTGTTGCCGTTGGCGACAGCCTGTTCCAAAACCCGGCCCTCGATGTATTCCAGCACGGCCGGGTTCAGCGCCGCCAGTGTTTCCAACCCATTGCGAGCTGATTCAAAATCAGGATAGGCGACCGCTCCGACCAGCGGTGCATTCGTGAGCGGCTCTGCCTGCAAAATAACTTCAGAGATAATACCCAGCGTGCCCTGACTGCCGATAAACAGCGGCGTCAGGTCGAACGAACCATCGCGTCGTTTGACGTCAACGATATTGTAGCCAACGTTGTCGCGCACATCGATTGCTAGCGAATCGAGCAGCTTGTCGCTATCAATAATCAAGTTGTCGAGGCTGCGGTAGATTTCGCCCTCAAAGGTTTGCAAGCCCTTTTTCTTCTCCAATTCGCGCTTGCTGACTCGGCCGGTCTGCAGAACCTCACCGTTGCTCAGGACGACTTCAACTTGTTTCACATATTCCATCGTCGAACCGTATTTACCCGACAGGATGCCGCTGGCGTTGTTGGCTATGGCGCCACCGACTGCGCTGTATGACTGCGATGCCGGAAACGATGGTATGTTAAGACCCTGAAGCTGCAACGCTTGGTTGAGCGTCCTAAAGGTAACGCCTGGCTGCATGCGGACGAGTTTTTGTTTGGCGTCAACTTCAAAAATCGTGTCCATGTAGGCGGTCGTATTTACGACGGCACCAGGGCCGATGGCCGCGCCCGTTTGGTCGGTACCGCCGCCGCGCACCGTGATTGGCAGCTTGTGGCCCTTTTCGGCCAATTGCCAGGCAAAGCGCGCAACCTTGCGTAAATCACTGGTCGTCCGCGGATAAATGACTAATTCTGGTTTGATAGAAAGGATGCTGCCATCCGTCGAGAAATAACGCCTGATAGCCTCACTCGTCGTGACCTCACCCAGTAAATGCTCGTTTAGATACTCCGAAACTTTACTCATCTGCAACTATGATAGCACAAGCGATATTAAAATATGAAACACTAGCCTAACAGGGGAAAATTCGGTATAGTTATCACTACGTTAACAATCTCAGTTTTCTTGTGCGGCGGTGGTGGAATTGGTAGACACGCTAGCCTTAGGAGCTAGTGCTTTCGGGCGTGAAGGTTCAAGTCCTTTCCGCCGTACCAGAAAGGTGAGATGTGACGCCAAGCAGCGAAACCCATGATAAAGCGAGATTTGCAGTAGAGCGAATACTCTAACAGATCATACGCCAATGTATCATCCATCCACGGTGCATCGTAAAGTGATTGTCGCCCAACTGCTCAGAATATATATATCGACGCGTTCGAGGTTTCTCATATACCCATTATATAAAAAATAGACGCCGATGGCGCCCACTTACTCCTCTAGGCGGAAGTAAGTGAGAGCCGCATCTCCATATCCACGATTGTCCACCACAACAACTCCAGGTAAGGTCGGACTCTCACTTCTTCCTGGATGAGATAATACCATAAGCCCGTTTGGTTTTAAAAGACCTAATAATTTCATAGCTGTGGAAAACTGGGTGTCGTGGTATGGTGGATCGGCAAAAATCAGGTCAAATTTCGGGCCGTCATAGGTGCCAAACCACGCCGAAACCGAGGCTCGAATCAGTTTTGACTGATGAGAAATTCCAAGCGATTCGATATTTTCGGCCAGCACCTTTTGGGCAATCCCATCCCTTTCAACAAATGTTGTAAAATTTGCACCACGGCTAATTGCTTCAATGCCCAGCGCGCCCGTGCCGGCAAACGCGTCCAAAACATCCGCGCCCTGGACGCTCTCGCCCAGACTGTTAAACATCGCGCTCCTAACCCGTTCGCTCATCGGATGAGTGCGCTTGCCGTCGGGTGCGGCAATCAGCCGGCCACCGAGGCTGCCGGCAATGATCCTGAGGTTCATGACGCATCCTTTTGTTGGGCTGCCGCCAGCGCACAACCGTACCATGCCAGTGTCACCACACGAACAATTTCCGGTATCAGCGTGTCCCGCGTGTCGCGTGCCAGTCGGCGCGTCCAGCCCGACCGCGAAAATTCTTCGTAGAGTTGCAGATTGACGATGCGCTCGAGAGCCTCATTAAATAGCGGCAACAATCCCTCCGTTTGCAGCCGACGTATATCCGTGCTACTCGGTGTAGTGTTCTGCAGACGTCCGGCAGCAATCGTCGTCGCGATTCCTAGTTCAAACGTAAAGTGGGTCGTCATCACGCCCTTTGCGCCCCAGAATTCCCAGTTGTTGCGAAGCTGGTGCCGACGGGTTTGCCCCGGCATGACAAGCTTTTTGCGATGCGTATCGCGGGTCTCCAGTCCCTCGCCGCCGCGCAACTCCTCAAGCTTTTCCTCGAGCGGATAATGATGCGCCGGTGTCAGGCCGTCGGTAATCGCATGTGCCATCCAGGCCGCTTCGAACGCCGCCCGCTGCTGATTACCCTCGCGCAGCGCTTTCGTGAGGTTGTATATATGATCGCTGATCATATCGCGCAGACCATTGTCATTCGAGTCGTTCGGATCCAGGTAGTGCCACGGCTCGTCCTGTCCGGGACTTTTGCGCTTAATACCATCGGGTCCGTTGAGCCCCTCGAAGTGTAGAATTTCGCGCGCCGTCGGGAAATACTGGCGGTGACCAATCAAATGCCTCAGCTCACGCCGAGCCAGGCGGTCTATCCGCTGATGAACGCCCATGACGCGCCCTGATTTGTTCCGTAAAGTCGTACCGCTATACATATATCTAATTCAATTTTGTCAGGCGCTGATATTGCTCGACTTGATTTTGTAATTGCTTATATTGTACCAAATCTCGGTCGGATTCGACGAGGCCCCGTGCCTCTCGCTGGGCGCGGGCGATGAGTTTGGTGTCGCCAAGCGTGGCAACCTGCAGATTGAGCTCACCATGCTGTGCCCGGCCGTAAATTTCGCCCGGTCCGCGCAGCTGTAGGTCAATCTCGGCAAGGTAAAAGCCGTCGCCCGATTTCTCGACCTCGCGCAGGCGCTTGCTCGGCGCCCCGCTATCCGACATCATCAGAAAACAGTAGCTCTGATGATTCGAACGACCGACACGGCCACGTAGCTGGTGCAGCTGCGCCAGCCCAAACCGATCGGCGTTTTCGATGAGTATCACTGTTGAGTTCGGCACGTCCATGCCCACTTCGACGACCGTCGTGCTGACGAGTATATCGGTCTTGCCGGACACGAATTCGTTCATCACCTCATCCTTTTCGGCCGGTTTCAGCTTGCCATGCAGCAGGCCGATCTGACGGTGCTTGAACGGCCCGACACGAAGTTTTTTATATTCGTGCTGCACACTCCTCAGTTCGTTCAAGGGATTGTCGTCGATGAGGCTGCAGATGACGTAGGCCTGCCGACCTGCGCGAAGCTGCCCCTCGATCAAATCGTAAAGCTGCGCGCGGCTGTTGGGTGACCAGATTTTGGTGATGATGGGCTTGCGACCTTTTGGTCGCTCGTTCAGGACGCTGATGTCCAGCTCGCCGTAGACCGTCAGCGCCAAACTGCGTGGAATCGGAGTCGCCGTCATGGCTAATAGGTGAGGCATATTTTCGGACTTCATAAGCAGCTCTTGTCGCTGTGCCACACCAAACCGGTGCTGCTCGTCGATGACAATAAAGCCTAGTCGGTGGAATTTGACCGATTCCTGGATGAGCGCGTGCGTGCCGACGACGACGTCGACGCCGCCCTCGGCGATTTGCTTGTACAGTTCCTGCCGGGCCTTGCCCTTGACGCTTCCCGTCAGCAGCCCGACGGTCACACCAAGTGGCTGTAGTAATTTTGTCAGCGTTTCGGCATGCTGTGTGGCCAAAATTTCTGTCGGCGCCATGATCGCCGATTGATATCCCGCGTGCGCCGCTTGGCGCGCCGCCAACCCGGCGACAACGGTCTTGCCACTACCGACGTCGCCTTGCAGTAGCCGGTTCATCGGGGTCGGCTTTTCAAAATCCTTAATAATTTCCCAGGCCGCCCGCCGCTGCGCGTCGGTCAGACTGAATGGCAGCTGGTCGACAAAATGTTTCACGGCGGCTTGATCAAATTTAATATGCCACCCCACCAGCTGCGCGTTGGCCTTTTTATTCAGTTGCGCCGCCAAAAGCAGGCTGAAAAGCTCGTCAAACGCCAACCGCTCGCGGCCGCGCTCGATATCCTCGCCGGTTTTGGGAAAATGGAGTTTCAGCAGCGCATCGGCGTATGGCAGGAGTTTCTGGCTCTTGATGATATCATCCGGCATCGGATCGGGCGTCAGCGCGATAAACATTCGCAGTTCAACCAGCAGTTTGCGCACCAACTGGCTTTTCAGCCCCTTGACCGCCCGGTAAATCGGCACGATACGATCAGTCGACACTGGCATGTCACTTACTTTTTCAGCGCTCGGGCTCGTCAGTTGGTAACGATTGTAGTTGAATTCAAACGTGCCCGAAAAATAGAATTCGTCGTCACCGTGCAGTTGCGACATGCGATATGGTTGATTAAACCAGACCGCCTGCAATTTGCCAGTCTTGTCTGCTAACGTTGCCGTGGTCACGGTCATGCCGCGGCGGACACGTTTGGTCTCAATTTTTTCACAGCGAGCCTTGATTGTCCGTTTACCTGGACGAATGTTGGCGATTGTTACGACTTCGGAAAAGTCCTCATACGCGCGCGGCAAAAACATGATCAAGTCGCCAACGGTATGCAGACCGGCCAGAGACAACTGCTCGGCGGATTTTTCCCCTACTCCCTTTACCGCTTCAAGCGGCGTATTAAAATCCATAGATGTATTTTAACAGTTTGATTACACTTGTTCGAATAGAACGCCTTCGAGCGCTTTCGAAAGTCCTGCAAGACGATGCGATGCCTCGCTATATTGCGCTTTGATTACGTCCTGATTATCCGATTTTACATCCTCGAACCATTGAATGTAAAACTTTATCTTTGGCTCGGTACCACTCGGACGAATTGTAAGCCGTCGACGCGTGTCGCCGAATTCAAGCACTACAACATTACCTTTGATACAGTCAATCGGCGTAACACTACCGGTGGCAAGCTCTTTTTTCTCGAGCGACAGATAATCCAGCATCGCCGTCACTTCGCAGCTGCCGACGCGCGCAGGCGGATTCGTCCGAAGTTGCTCCATAATTTTCTGCATACGAGTGAACCCGTCAGCGCCCGGACTCAAAACGTTATCTAGTCGCTCAACATAAAGCCCGTGCTCGGAAAAAAGTTCAAATAGACGATCATAAAGAGTTTTGCCAGCTTTTTTGAGCTCGGCTGCCAGTTCGGCGAGCGATAGAGCGCCCGCCGCCCCATCTTTGTCACGAGCATACGTTCCCTTTAACAGACCGTAGCTTTCCTCACCACCTATAACAAACTTCTCATCGGTGTTTTCTTTACTCAGAATCAGCTCACCGATGTATTTAAATCCGACTAGCATACTACTGTACATTTTAACGCCGTAATGGTCTGATAGTGCTGTCAGCAAGTCGGTCGTGACGATAGTCTTGGCGATGTAGTGGTTGCCGGTAAGTTGGCCCTTTTGCTGCATCTTTGACAGCACATAGTCTGTTGCGAGTGCGGCAGCTTGGTTACCATTTAGATAAAAGGCTTCTTCACCCTGGCGAACCACAACACCGATGCGATCGGCATCAGGATCATTTGTAATTACAATATCCGCCTTCTCGGCCAGCATCTGCGCGACGGCGCGATCATTGGCGGCGCGCTCTTCTGGATTTGGCTTGCTGTTTTCTACTGTCGGAAAATTACCATCAGGTGTCATCTGATCCGCAACGACGGATATGTCAGTGAAGCCCGCTTGCTGCAAAGACGGCAATACATTGGTCTGGCCAGCACCGTGAAGCGGCGAGTAGACGATTTTGACATCACGATCACTACCTTCGGCTTGTGCGACTACGGCATCAATATAGGCTGTATCAATATCCGCACCAATCAGAATAATTTTGCTATCGCTCACCGCCTGGTCAAAATCAGTGTCCTTGACTTCGGTAATTGCGGCCGCCTTAGCCAGCACACCCTTGTCATGTGGCGCAACCAGCTGTCCTCCGTCCGACCAGTACGCCTTAAAACCGTTATCGGTCGGTGGATTATGACTAGCGCTAATAACAATACCGATCGCAGCGCCGAGGTGCCTAACGGCAAAGCTCAGTTCAGGTGTCGCGCGAAAGCTTTCAAAAATATACGTTTTAAATCCCGCCGCGGCGCACACTTGAGCGGTATATTTGCTGAGTTCGGGCGAGCTGAGGCGTGTGTCGTACGCAATGACTACACCTTTTTCTGCTGCCGAAGAATCATGCTCAAGCGCGTATTCGCATAGCGCCTGTGCCGATTCACCTATCGTTACACGGTTGATTCGGTTTGCGCCCACGCCGGTTATGCCTCGACGACCACCTGTGCCAAATTCAATAACTTGAAAAAACGCGTCCTCAAGCTGCTTCCATTGCTCATCGGCAATCATTTGCTCTAATTCGGCCTTGTACTGGACGTACTTTGGCATAGTTAGCCAGTTTTCGATATTCTTGGCGGCCGCCGGCGATAGGTTCGCTTTTACAGATTCAATTAATGGCATTCAACCCTCCTTATATAAGGTCATAACGAGCTTTTATTATACCATTCAATGAATCAACGGACGAGCAGAAAGCTATTTTTACCCTTTTTAATCAGGGATGGTTGGTCGACGGTTTTGTCGTCAAAGATTTTTTCGCCGTTAATCGACACGCCGCCACCGAGGATTAATCGGCGCGCTTCGCCCTTGCTGGCCGTCAGGCCGCTACTTCCAAGTAAATCGACAGCCGTCGCGCCGACACTAGCCGTTGGAATTTCTCCAGCCAGCAGTTCGAGGTCTTGTTCCGAGAGCTCGCTAAAGGCAGCACCGCCAAATAATACACCCGTGACGCGCTTGGCACTTTCGGCCGCCTGTTCGCCGTGGACCAGCTTCGTTACTTCGTAGGCCAATGCTTTTTGCACATCGCGAGCGCCTGGGTTGGCCTGTTGTTTAGCTGCGAGTTCATCGATTTGCTTTTTGCTGAGCAATGTGTAAATTTTGGCGTAATCAACTGCGCCCTCGTCGTCGACATTCAGCCAGAATTGGTAGAACTGGTAGATACTCGTCAGGTTTGGGTCCAACCACACCGCACCGGCCTCGGACTTGCCGAATTTGACGCCGGTTGCCTTGTTCACAATTAGCGGTGCACTAAGGACATGTGCCTCCTGGCCGTTGATGCGTCGAATCAGATCAACGCCCGTGATGGAGTTGCCCCATTGATCAGCGCCGCAAAGCTGCAGCGTCACGCCACGTTCGCGGTTGAGATGCACAAAATCGTAGCCTTGAATTAATGCATAACTGAACTCGGCGTAACTGATACCGCTGCCGCCGTCTCCCAATCGAGCCTGGATAAAATCGCGGCCGAGCATCTGACTGATCGGTACGTTCTTGCCAACGTCACGCAGAAACGTCAGGTAGTTCATGTCCTTGAACCAGTCGTAATTGTCGACAATCTCGAATGGACTGTCGGCAAAAATCCGTTTGTACTGCTCTCTGATGGCCGCCTTGTTGGCCGCGATTTCATCGAGTGACTTGAGGTTTCGTTCGTCCTTTTTGCCATCCGGGTCGCCGATCATCCCAGTCGCGCCGCCAACCAGCAGATACGCTTTGTGACCGTGGTCGATAAAATGACGCACCAACATACCAGCGGCCAGGTTGCCAATCGTCATGCTGCTGGCACTTGGGTCAACACCCCAATAGAAACTAATGGGCTCGCCATCAAGCGCCTTGATATCAGGAAATGTCGTCTGGTTTACAAAACCGCGCCACGAGAGTTCTTTGGATAATGTCATATATGTAATTGTAGCAGAATTTGTATTTCACTCGACTCGGTCATGCTATAATTATTCGTAATAAACGCTTAGGGGGAAGGGACTCGTGGTCAAAAGACGCAGTTCGCGCAAATTAAATGTATATGCCAACCTGGTGAAGAGCAGGCGCGCTAAAAAGGATGCCGCTTACAAAGAAAAAGCGGAGTATTTAGCGACCCTGCCAAAGCACCCGGTCAAACGCTTCCTCGTCCGTTTGCACCCGAAGCGCGTCTGGGGTTTCTGGGCAAGCCGCAAAGGCGGCATGATGCTTCTCAAAATTGCCGGCGTCTCGGTTCTGCTGGTTGTTATCTTTATCGGCGGCCTGTTCGCCTACTACCGCAAGGACCTCGACACGATTAAACCCGAGGAGCTGGCGAAGCGTGTTCACACAACCGTCACGAAGTATTACGACCGTCGCGGACCGGCAGGCGGTGATGCCGCCCTATTGTGGGAGGATAAGGGTGACGGTGACTACAAATTGGTCGTCGACGGCAGCCAGATTAGTAATTATATGAAGCAGGCGACCGTCGCTATCGAGGACAAGGACTTTTACAAGCACGGCGGTGTGAGTTTCACCGGTATCGCCCGTGCCGCCCTCAGTAACTACAACGGCGGCAGCACGCAGGGTGGCTCCACGCTGACTCAGCAACTCGTCAAACAGGTCTTCTTTGCCGATGAAGCGCAGCAGCGCGGCCTGGCCGGCATCCCCCGCAAAATCAAGGAAGTCATCTTGTCGATCGAAGTCGAACGGATGTACAACAAGGATCAGATTCTCAACCTTTATCTGAACGAATCGCCGTATGGCGGCCGTCGCAACGGTGTCGAATCCGCCGCCAAGACATACTTTGGCATTGATGCCAAGGACCTTGATTTGGCGCAATCGGCTCTGCTCGCGGCTATCCCGAACGAACCGGGTTTATACAATCCGTACAACGCGGATGGACAGGACGCGCTGATTGAGCGCCAACACAAAGTCCTCGATGAGATGGTTACCCAAGGCTATATCAACAGCGATCAGGCACAAAAGGCCAAGAATGAGCCGATTCTGGACTCGATCCTGCCGGAAAGTTCACAGTTCGACGACATGAAGGCGCCACACTTTGTCCAGATGGTACGTTCCGAACTCGAGGCCGAATTGGGTACGGCGACTGTCGGACGTGGTGGGCTGACCGTTACGACGACACTTGACTCGGGTATTCAGAACCAGCTCGAATCCAGCTTTGACGAAATGTTCAACCCGAAAAACCCGAAATACAAGGGTATCCCCACCTACGCCGGCTTTAATAACGGTGCTGCCACGGTCGAAGACTCGCAGACCGGTCAGATCGTTGCCATGATGGGCAGCCGCAGCTACGACTACCCCGGATTTGGGCAGACTAATGCCGCTAACTCGTACATCCAGCCTGGATCGACCATCAAGCCGTTGGTCTATGCCCAGCTCTTCTCAAAGCACGACAACGACGCCATGAATGTCTACGGTAGCGGCACAGTTCTTTCCGATGTAAAAACCAACTTCGGTGGCGGCTACTCTCCGAACGACGCCGACCATAATTTCATGGGTAACATTCCTATCCGCAAGAGCCTTGCGCTGTCGCGCAACATCCCGGCTATCAAGGCCGAGGCCATCGACGGCGTACAGCCAACCCTCGATTTAATCCACGCCGCAGGCGACACGCCATACTGTACGCAGGGTGCGGAAGTACAGACTGGACTTGCCTCGGCTATCGGTGGATGTGGCACCAAGCAGGTTGATCACGTCAACGCCTACACAACACTCGCCCGTGGCGGGACATACAAACCATACACTATGGTCCTTGAAGTTAAGAACAGCGACGGCGAAGTTATCAAAAAGTTCCAAGACGACCAAGGCAAAAAACTTATCGACCCGCAGGTCACCTACATCCTGGCAGATATTCTGAGCGACGACAACGCCCGCGCCGGTCTGTACGGCAAGAACTTCCCGGGACTTGTTGTCGACAAAGGCAAGGTCAAAACCGCCAGCAAAACCGGTACCTCCGACATCGACGGTAAGTCAAAGGATATTTGGATGATGAGCTACAGCCCGGCCCTGACGATGGGTGTTTGGCTAGGTAACAACGATCCGCAGCCGCTCAAGAACGGTAACTCCTCGCTACCGGGCACCATCATTAACGAGGTTATGACGTACGCCCACGAACAGGTCTACCAGAAGGAAAACAAGTGGAAGCCGGGCGACTGGTACACGATGCCGAACGGCGTCCAAAAGATTAACGGCGAACTATATCCGTCATGGTACAACAAAAAGGACGCCCAGCAGCAGCTCAAAATGACATTTGATAAGGTCTCGCAAAAGCTCGCAACCAGCTGTACTCCGGACGGTGCAAAGACTGACCAGGACGTATTTAAGACCGTTGATCCAAATACCAAGAAAACCGTTTATATCGCACCGACCGGCTTTGACGCCACTTCGAATGACGACAAGCACTCGTGTGATGACGCCAAGCCCACAATCCCAAGCGTCACGATAACGAAGTCAAGCGGGTCCACGTACATCATCTCGGCTACGCTGATAGCCGGTAAGGGGAACCTGACAAATGTAATGTTCTCCGTTAACGGCACCACTATCAACCAACAAGACATCACCGGTGCCGGTAGCTACACGGCTACGTACACGCCAACTGGGTCCGACCCCTTCACTGTGACCGTGACGGCTACAGACGACCTGGACTACTCGGTTACCAGCACGGCCACGCACTAAAATTACTGTTTGTCGACCAGCTCAATCAGCGCTGCTTCACGATCACCACTTGATGGCGTGCGGCGGCGCTGTTTTTGATGCCCGGCGGGTCGTTGGTTGTTGGCTGCTGTCGGCTTTGATTGAGTACCAGCCGGCTTTTGTGGCTTTTGCTGACGCGGCTTTTGCTCGATTGGTGCGTGTTGCTTCAGTATTTGTTTTGGCTGCTGCTTCGCACGCTGCGATTCCATCTTTTTCGCGAACATCATCTTGCCTGCGGCTGTCTGCAGGCTACGAATAAATTCTACTTCAACGATCTGGCCGACTTGACCGGACGCGTGCTCAACGACCACCATGGTGCCATCCGGCAGGTAACCGACGCCCTGGTGGCTGTCCTGGCCCTTCTGAACCAGTTCTAGCCGCATCTTTTCACCCGGCAGGTATGCCATGCGCAGGTTTTTGGCTAGTTCGTTAATATTGCAGACGGTGATGCCTTCAACGGCGGCAACCTTGTTGAGGTTGTAGTCGATGGTACAGATAGCACCGCCGTGCTTTTTGGCTAGTTTGAGCAGGCGCTCATCAACGCCCTCCTCGGCCTTGCTGCCGTCCTGAAAAATCTGAACGTCAGCGCCATCAAGCTGTTGCAGTTCGCGAACGATATCCAGGCCATGGCGAGCGCGGGCGCGCTTGTCCGGGTCGGCGTTGTCCGCCAGAAACTGCAACTCGCCAATCACGCTACGCGGGATCGCAATCGTATCGCTGACGAATCCTGACGCGATGACGGGTACAATGCGGCCGTCAATCAGGACAGACGTGTCAACGAACATCATTCGTTTTTTACCGTTTGCTTGGCGCGGTAATTTCGCCACGAGGTGGGTCACCTCACTCAGGAGTACTAGCAGTACCCCCACAATTAGTAGTTGGTCTACTTTCATAAATTCCTTTTCGTTATTTTTGCACAGTATGCTATCCGCAAAACTGACAAGA
>Ga0335069_10001569_pt1 | contig 36591 bp, 37 predicted proteins | sample Lox_Sample_11_FD_206714 | JGI IMG/M metagenome (GOLD analysis project Ga0335069, IMG submission 206714) | Soil microbial communities from Loxahatchee National Wildlife Refuge, Florida, United States - Lox_Sample_1.1 | ecosystem: Environmental > Terrestrial > Soil > Wetlands | place: USA... | reverse complement strand
ACGGCGGCGAGTCGCGGTTCCTCGAGGCGCCTGCGTCCCACGACCACCGGCGCCCCCGGGAAGGCGTTGCGCGTGAACTTCGCGGCGAACGACGGCGTCGGCTCCTCGAGGGCGAGGAGGGTGAGCGTCATCTTCGCCGGCTTCGCGACCTCGGCGGGCGTGAACTCGATACGGGTGGTCGCCGCCCGGAACCCGTGCGGCAGCCGCGACTGGGTCTCAAGCCAGCGCCTGTGCTGGTCGCGGGAGTCGAAGGTAAGGAGTGTGCTCGCCATGACGTCATCCAATCCTCGCGCGGGCGCCGCGTCAACGAGGGGCAGCCCGTCCCCGCGGCGCTCGCCGCGCACCGAGGCCATCCGTGTCGAAACCCGTCCGGGCTGCCCCCTTCTGGCCGCCCCGCTTATATCCTCGACGAGCCCTTCGCGGCCTGCCAGCAGTTCACGCTTTCCAGCTCGCGCAACGAACCTTCACGGATCGGAGGAACCCATCATGAGGAATGTCGCACGCGCGCTCGCCGCGCTCTCGCTCGCCGCACCGCTCGCGGGCCGCGCCCAGCAAGCTCCCGCCCTGCCCTCGACCGCGCAGGTGCAGCAGGCCGCAAGCGCCGAGGGCCAGGCTGCCAAGACGGCTGCGGCCCAGGCCGGGAAGTCGGCCACGAGCGAGGCCAAGGCATCGGCAGGGAAGGCCACGGATGCGGCGAAGGCGCAGGCGAAGAGCACCGGCAAGCAGGTCACCGAGAAGGCCAAGACCGAGGGGAAGAAGCAGGTGAAGAAGGGCGGCGACACCGCCTCGAAGAAGCTCGGCACCGCGGGCGGCACCGTCGTCCCTCCGGCCGAGAAGGCCGGCGAGGGAGCCGTCGACAAGGGCGTCGACAAGGCCGCCGACAAGATGGGGATCAAGTAGGGCTGCCGGCGGCCCGACCCTGGTGCGCCGGGCCGCCGTTGTCCGCCCGTCAAAGGCCGCCCCCTCGGGGTAGGCGTGTCTTGCTCCCCGCGGCAGTACGCTTCATCCATGTCCTCGGACGGGTCGGCAGCCCCGGCTCCGGCGGCCCTCGCGCTCAGTCGAGCGAGCGGCGGCACGCTCGTGGTCCGCCTCGCCGGCTCCTGGCGCCTGGCCGGCGAGACGCCCGGGGTCGACGACGTGGAGCGGGAGCTCGAGGCCGAACCCGCCCCGCGCGTGTCGGTCGACGCGACCGCCGTGACGGCCTGGGACAGCGCCCTGGTGGTGTTCCTCACCCGGCTCCTCGCCGCCTGCAAGGCGCGCGGCGTCGGCATCGAGCGCGGCGGGCTCCCGGGTTCGCTCCAGCGCCTGCTCGAGCTCGTGCAGGAGCCGGCGATCCCGGCGACCCGGCCCGGGGAGAGGCCTCCGCTTCTCGAGCGGGTCGGCCTCCGCGCCATCACGTGGCGCGACCAGGCCCAGGAGGTGGCCGCCTTCGTCGGCTCCACGACGCTGGCGCTCGGGCGCTTCGGGACGCGGCGCGCGCGCTACCGCGGCATCGACCTCGGGATCCTCCTGCAGGGCGCGGGGCCGACCGCGCTTCCGATCGTCGCCCTCGTGAACTTCCTCGTCGGCATCATCCTCGCGTTCGTGGGGATCACGCAGCTGCGACGGTTCGGCGCGGAACACTACGTCGCGGACATCGTCGGCATCGCAGTCGTGCGCGACATGGGGGCGCTCATCACCGGCGTCGTGCTGGCGGGCCGCAGCGGCGCCTCGTATGCGGCCCAGATCGCGACGATGCAGGTCACGCAGGAGGTCGACGCGCTGCGCACGCTGGGCATCTCGCCGATCGAGTTCCTGGTCATTCCACGCCTCATCGCCCTCACGCTGATGATGCCGCTGCTCACCCTCTTCGCCGACGTGATGGGCGTGCTGGGCGGCGCCGCGGTCGGCACCACGATGATGCACCAGGCCTTCGCGTCCTACCTCCGCCAGACCTCGACGTCCGTCGTTTCCGGGGACGTCGTCGGGGGGCTCGTGAAGGGCGCCACCTACGGCGCGCTGGTGGCGCTCGCCGGCACGCTGCGCGGCATGCAGGCGGAGCGGAGCTCGGAGCGGGTCGGCGAGGCGGCCACCAAGGCCGTGGTGAGTGGAATCGTGCTCATCATCGGCGCCTGCGGCGTCTTCCAGTACGTCTTCTTCCTCTTCGGATGGTGACCGTGCCCGAAGCCGTCATCACCGCCCGCAGCCTCACGATGGCATTCGGCGAGCGGGTCGTCATCGAAGACCTCGACTTCGCGATCCGCCGCGGCGAGGTCTACGTGGTGATGGGCGGGAGCGGGTGCGGCAAGAGCACCCTCCTGCGCCACCTCCTCGGCCTCCAGGAGCCGGCCGCCGGCGAGGTGCTCTACGGCACGGAGAGCTTCACCGCGGCCTCGCAGCGAGAGCGCGAGCGCATGCTCCGGCGCGTGGGGGTCCTCTACCAGGGAAGTGCGCTCTGGACCTCGATGACGCTCGCCGAGAACGTGTCACTCCCCCTCCAGCAGTTCACGGGGCTGCCCGCGGCGCGCATCCGGGAGGTGGTCGAGCTCAAGCTCTCGCTCGTGGGGCTGCACGGGTTCGAGGAGTACTTCCCGTGGGAGCTGTCGGGCGGCATGCAGAAGCGGGCGGGGCTCGCCCGCGCCATCGCGCTCGACCCCGAGATCCTCTTCATCGACGAGCCCTCGGCGAGCCTCGATCCCCCGACCGGGCGGAGGCTCGACCGCCTGATCCTGGAGCTGAAGCAGGCGCTCGGCACGACCGTGGTCGTCGTCACCCACGACGTCGCGAGCATCCTGGGGATCGGGACGAGGGCCCTGTTCCTCGACGCCGACGCGAAGAGGGCCATCGCCGAGGGCCCTCCCGCAGAGCTCCGGGACGGCGGCCCGCCGCAGGTCCGGGCGTTCTTCGGACAGGGCCTGGTCGGGCACTAGGGAGGTCGCATGGCGCAGAAGTTCAACCCCAGGCTGGTCGGCGGCTTCGTGCTCGCGGCGTTCGCGCTCGCGACGGCCGTCGCCATCTTCCTGGGCAGCGCCCGGGTGTTCCAGCACAAGGTCCGCTTCGTCGTGGTCTTCGCCCAGGACCTCTCCGGCCTGGAGGTCGATGCCCCCGTGAAGTTCCGCGGCGTGCCGGTGGGGAGGGTGGCGAGCATCCACCTCTCCATGGGGTCCCCGAAGGAGCCCCTGCGGGAGCTCTTCATGCCGGTCGTCATCGAGCTCAACCAGTCCCGGCTCGCGGAGATGGGCGAGAAGACCGACCTCGGGGATCCTCGCATCATCCGCACGCTCGTCGAGCACGGGCTCCGCGCCCGGCTGGCGCTCGAGAGCTTCCTCTCCAACCGGCAGTACGTGGACCTCCAGATCGTTCCGAACGCGCCGCCGGCTCCGCCGCCGCCCTTCACCTTCCCCTACCCGGTCATCCCGGTGTACGTGGAACCGGGCCTCGCCTCTCTCCAGGCGGACGCGTCGAAGCTGCTGCTCAAGCTCCAGTCCCTGGACCTCGAGTCGCTCGTCGCCGATCTGCGCGTCGCCGCCTCCAACGTGGGGCGCGCCGCCAGCACGATCGACCGGGCCGCGGCGACCCTGGGGCAGGCAGGCGAGTCGCTTCCGGCGACGATTCACGACATGGACGAGGCGCTCGTCTCCATCCGCCAAGCGGCGCGGACGCTCGAGACCCAGGTGTCCCCGGTCGCGGCCGACGCCCGGGCCGCGCTCCAGCACCTCGGCGCCTCGCTCGAGCGCGTCGACGAGGCGGTCCGGGAGGTGAAAGGGGTCATCGAGCCGGGCGCCCCCATTCCTGCCCGGCTGGAGGAGGCGCTCTCCGAGCTCGCGCGCATGGCGCGGTCCATCCGGCTTCTGGCGGACAGCGTGGAGCGCAACCCCAGCGAGCTCGTGCGCGGACGTGCCGAGGTGAAGCCATGAGGATCTCTCGCCCCTCCCTTGTGCTCGTCGCGCTCCTCGGGACGGCCTGCCTGAACCCGCGGCCGGACACCTCGCGCTACTACACGCTGTCGGCGGACCGCGTCCAGCCGCCTCCCGGGCGCCGGGTCGTCGCCGCCCTGGGGCTCGGCCCGGTCGTTCTGCCGCCGTACCTGGATCGGAGCGAGTTCGCGCTGCGGATCGGGCCCGACGAGATCGCCTACGCGAGCGACGAGCGCTGGGCCGCGCCGCTCGCGGACCTCTTCGCCCGGGCGCTCGCGGAGGACCTGCGGGCCCTCGTCCCTGCCGCGCAGGTGGTCCCGTGGCCCTATTCCCCGGCGTCGCCGCCCGACATCTCGGTCGCCGTGGACGTCCTCCGCTTCGAGGCCGACGCGAGCGGCAAGGTGTCGTTCGAGGCGCGCTTCTCGCTCCGGGGCGGCGGGAAGGTCCTCGCCCAGGGGGAGACCCGATTCCAGGAGTCCGTGACCGCGCGCGACACCCCCGCGGCCGCGGCGTCCCTGAGCCGGGCCATCGCCGCGCTCGCGCGGGACGTGGCAGACGCCGCCGCTGGCGTTCCCCGGCCCTGACCGCGGGCGACTCCTCCCGCGCACGGGCCGGGCCGACCGGGTATAAGGGACGGGTGCCGGCGCGCTCCCTGCGCTTTGCTCCGCCCATGGCCGCGCTGGCGCTCGCGGCCTGCGGCCCTCTCGAGCACACCGCCGTCCGCAAGGAACTCCTGCACCCCGCGACCGGCCGGGCGAGCGGGCCGCTGCCCGCGAAGGGCGACGACGACCTCCGCGTGGCCGTCTACGGGGACGCGCAGGGCAATCGCCCCGTCCACCGGGCCGTGGTGGACGCCATCGCGAGAGAGCACCCGGACCTCGTGCTCTTCGCGGGAGACGCCGTGGACTGCCTCCCGGTGGGCCACATGCCGGACCTGGGCGGATGGGAGTACGCCATCCCCTTCTGGCCCCAGTACGTGCGCGACTACCCGGCCGTGTCGCTCGCGAGCATCGTCCCCTTCCCGGCGCTCATCCACCAGGGACTCTTGAGTCCGCTCGCCCCGCCTCGCGACGCCGCGGGCCTGAACGGCTTCCTCGAGGACTCGGCCCCGCTGCGCAACGCGGGGGTCCCGTACTTGTTCGTCGCCGGGAACCACGACCAGTACCACCGGGCCGACCGCGACGACTTCGCGCTCTACTTCCGGCCGTCAACGGCGCCGGACGCCGCGACCGCAGAGCTCTGGTACTCCGTCGACCTCGGACGATGGCGCTTCGTCGTCCTCGACACCGGGTCCGACCTCCTCGGCGCACCGGACCCCATGCCCGTCGGCGGCGCCCAGCTCGCCTGGCTCGACCGCGAGCTCGCGGAGGCCGCGGAGAAGGGGATGCACGTCATCGTGGTCCTGCACATCCCGCCGTTCTCGTCCGGGCGCGAGGAGCGGGGTGCGCCGTGGGTCGCGAGCCGCGTCGTGGAGGGCGTCCTCGACAAGCACCCGGTGGCCCTCGTGCTTTCCGGCCACGTCCACGCCTACGAGCGCCTGGAGCGCCCGGGCTACGGGGGCCGGGCCGTCACCTACGTCGTCTCGGGCGGGGCCGGCGGGCGCTTCTTCCACGCCCGCAAGGAGCGGGATCCCCGCTCGGTCGTGTTCGTGGAGGAGAGGAGGCACTTCCTGCTCCTCGATCTCGGCCCGGACAGCATCCGCGGGCGGATGGTCCCGGTGGTCCCCGGCCAGCCCGGCCATGCGAGCGCGCCCGGGGACGAGTTCACGATCGACTTGAGGTAGTCGTCCGGCCGTCGCTATTTCACGTGGACGAAGTCCCACCGGCCGGTGATCCCGGCCTCCCAGGCCGACTGGTAGATCCCGGTGAAGGGCATCTGCAGCGCCACCATCCGGAACTCGACTCCGACGGCGAATGGCTCCGGCCGCCACACGAGGGCGCTCGCGGCTCCCAGGAACCCGACGCTGAACTGGCTGATGGTGTTCGTGACCCCACCGACGGTGGTCTTCACGAGCACGTCGTAGAGGCCGACCCCGACGCGGAACCGGAACCAGTCGATGTCCCAGCCCGGGCCGAGGACGAAGCCCCAGGCCCAGTTCGAGTTGCTCGCCCAGGTCGTCACCACCTGACCGCCGGCGGTCGTCGCGTACACCGTCTTGCCGCTCGAGATGATCGGAACGTACGAAATGTCGAAGAACGGGTGCGTGAAGTGCGGCCCGCGATACGCGAAGGTGAGTGCGAAGCCCGCGCCGCCGTTCGACCAGCCGAGGTTCGCCGTGTCGAGCGCCGGGTACGCCAGCTGGCCGTAACCGACGAAGAGGTCGACCTCCCAGTCCTGTGGCGTCTTCTCCTCGGGCGCGGGGGCGGACGTCGCGGGCACGGGCGCCTCGGCGCGGGCGGCGGTGGCTGCGACGAGCGCAAGGGCGAGGGCGAAGCGTCTCACGGCGAGCCCGCCAGGGTGGGAGGGTATTGCGGCGGCGTGCCCACGACCTCGTAGCGCTGGTTCAGGAGGCCGAGGTAGTTCGTGAGCATGCCGTTCGGCCCTTGGTTGGGCCCGTTCGTCGTCAGGAACGCGTCGATCGTGGCCGGGTCGTTGATGGTCCAGAATCCCACGAAATGGCCGGTGCTCTGGAGCGAGTTGACCTCACTCTGCATGGGGCCGCGCGTGTACCGCGGCATCCAGGCGACGCAGCCCAGGCTGGTGACGTCGGAGGAGTTCTCCTCGACGAGGCAGCGCTGGTAGGTGCTGTTGATCTGCCCGCTCTGCTGCTCGGACTGGTACGTGTTCACAGAGTCGGAATCGGGGAGCCCGATCACTCCGCGCACCGAGACGGTATTGCTCCCGGGGAAGAGGCAGCGCTTCCCGGCGGGCGGCCAGGTCGCGGGCGTGAACCCGGTCGGCAGCGGGTTCGGCGGCGGGTTGCAACGGACGTAACCGTCGTTCGTCGGGTCGGTGAGGTTCGGCGGCCGCTCGCCGTCCAGGGCCGCGAGGATGTTCGCCACCGGGAGGATCACGCTGCTCGTCTTGCTGTCGAGGTAGAGGGGGAGCTTCGTCCGCGCGAGGATGTAGCCGATCATGTCGACGACCCGCGGGATCACCTCGCCGTTGCGGAGCCGGCAGTCGGCGGTGAGCTGCTCGTAGGTGTAGTCCTCCACCTGCCCGGTGCAGTAGACGCCCTGCACGACGCCGGGATTCAGGCTGAGGTGGAAGAAGACGGGGACGTTGTCCTTCGTCAGCCGGGTGTCGACCTCGAGGTACTCGCCGCCGAGTTGCGTCGCGAGGATGGACGTCTCGGGCGTGTTCTCCGAGATGCCGCAGTTGTCGGTCGTCTGGCAGCCCCCGTGGTGGACCCCGACGAGGAAGGACGGGACTGCGGAGCACGTGGGGTTCGGAGGTTGGGCACAGGGAGGTAGCCGCGACTTCCGCGGCTGCACCCAGGTCACGGTGAGCGGGTCGCCGGGCAGGTTCTCGCCGTTGCCCGTCGCGCCAGCCAAGGTCACCGGGATGTTCAGGGGAGCGTGCGCCGGAATCGGCTGCGTCGCGTCCCAGGCCGGTGCGCCGCAGACGTAGTCCGCGACCGACTGCGGCTGGACGAAGAGGCGCACCAGACCGGTGGTGGTGGGGTCGGGGTTGTTCGTGTCGAGGTAGCGCCAGTACCCCTCAAGCACGAGCTGCGTCTGCGTCGTCGCGGGGGAGACGACCGGGGATGCCGAGGGCGGAAGGCACCCTGCCTGCAGGATCGCGAAGGCGTAGTGGTCGGCGGCCAGGATGGAGACCGACGCGTTCACGCGCGTGATGGGCGCCTGCCCGGCCGTCGTGACCCTGTCGCCTGCCAGGTCGCCCCACTGGCTCGCGTGGACGACGACCGGCGACCCGAACCGGCTCGTCGTGTCGTAGACGCCCTCCAGCGCGTCCTGGAGGAGGTAGGGGTTCGGGACCGGCGTCGACAGCGCGAGGAGCCCTCCTGCCTGGAAGGTCGGCGGCGTCGGGCTCGTCCGCGACACGCAGGCCGCAGAGGTGAGCGCGCAGAGCGCGAGCGCGATTTTCCGGCCGTTAGAATTCATATCCAGCGAGCAGGCCCAGGTACCAGATCTTCGCCGAGCTGACCGGTTCGCTCTCCGGGGTCGCCTCGACGTTGAACCAGATCGGGTAATTGGTCGCCGTGTGATAGAGGGACACGCCGTAGTAGATGACGCCCTTCATCTTGGGCGAGTACTCCATGATGAGAGACGCCCCGAAGCCCTGGTACGCCGGGGCGTTCGGGCTGAGGACCAGGCTCCCGAGCTGGGCTGCCTGATACACGGACAGATACGTCTCGATCTGCAGGGTGAGCCAGGAGTCCTTCGTGACCTGGAGGCCGCCCTTCACGCCCGGGTTCACCATCACGCCCCACCCCAGGGCGTTGAACGAGCTCGTCTCGATGAACGCCTTGCCGAGCGCGCCGATCCACCCGACCGCGTGCACCATGAGCCCGAGGCTGAAGGGCCCCGCCTTCGCGGCCCAGGTGGCCCCGACGCCGAGCTGGTTGTAGAGGATGATCGTCTCGAGGCCGGCGTCGAGGGTGAAGCCGGCGCCGAGGCCGCGGCGGTAGTCCGCCGTGAACATCGGGGCGATCTGCCACAGGCCCCCGACGGCCCAGCGGTCCTTCCCGGCCTCCGGTCCCTGTGGGTAGTAGATGAACCCTTGCTCCGGGTAGACCCAAGGCGCCGGCTTCGGCGGGGGCGCCGGCTCGACAACGACGGTCGTCGTCTTCTCCTCGACGACCTTCTCCTGGACGACCGTCTGCGGGGCCGGGCCGGGCGCATCGGCGAAGGCCGGGCGCGCCATGAGGGCCGCCGCGAGGAGCGCGGGGCGTGCGAATCGGCTTCTCAGAGGATCGCGCGTCAAGAGGTGCTCGGTGTCCCGAAAAGTTTCGCTTGTGTAACCGACCCCCGCAAAAGCGTCTATCCAAAACCGGCCTGTACCCCTCTGGGACGACGACGAAGTTAACGGTTGGTGGATGACGCAAGACGCCAAGGGCCGCCCACCGGGGGGGCACCGCTCGCGCGCATTCCCTTCGGTATCCCTCGGCGTTCGGTGACCCACACGGGGCACTACACAGGCTCGCGGCTCCGGCGCAACGTCCTCTCGAGTCGTACGGGCACACTTCAGGAGGAGAGGACACCGTGATCGACCATTTCACGCTCAAGGTGAGCGACGGCGCGAAGAGCAAGGCTTTCTATGCGGCGGCGCTTCGGCCCCTCGGCTACGCCGTGGCCATGGAGTTCGGCTCGTCCTGCGGCCTCGGCGTGGGCGGCAAGCCCGACCTGTGGCTCGCCGAGGACCCGGGCAGCGTTCGCGCCACGCACTTCGCGCTCCACACCCGGCACCGCAAGGTGGTGGATGACTTCTACGCCGCCGCTCTCGCCGCCGGCGCGCGCGACAACGGACCGCCCGGGATCCGCAAGGACTACCACCCGAACTACTACGCGGCGTTCGTGCTCGATCCCGACGGGCACAACGTCGAGGTGGTGTGCCACGCGCCCGTGCGCGCGGTCGCCCGCAAGCCCGCCCGGAAGCGCCCCGCGGCGCGCGCCCGGGCAAAGAAGCGCGCGCGTCGCTGACCCTAGCGTCGCTCCTCGGGCTGGGCGTCCGTCCCGGGCCGCTTCGTTGCGTCGGGCTCCGCCGGCGCCTCGTCGTCGTCGAGCATCCGGTACTTCGGACCCTCCGGGTCGTCGTACTGGCCGCTTTTCACGGCCCAGAGGAAGCCGAGCCAGGCGACGGCGCCGAGCGCGAGGGAGATGGCGATGAGGAAGCCGAGGTCCATACGTCACCCCCCGCGCGCGGGGATCGCGCGCCGGATCCGCAGCGAGTTCGCGACCACGAACGCCGAGCTCGCCGCCATCGCCGCGGCGGCCGCGATCGGATGGAGGACGCCCGAGACCGCGAGCGGGATGGCGACGACATTGTAGAAGAGCGCCCAGAAGAGGTTCTCCCGGATGATCCGGTAGGTCCGCCTCGAGAGGGCGAGGAGGTCCGGCACGAGCCTCAGGTCGTCGTGCACGAGGACGGCGCTGGCGCTCTCCATCGTGACGTCCGTGCCGTGGCCCATCGCGACCCCGAGGTCCGCCTGGGTCAGCGCGGGCGCGTCGTTCACCCCGTCGCCCAGGAAGAGGACCCGCCGCCCCTCGCGCTGCAGGGCTGCCAGCGCCTCGCGCTTCTCCGGAGGTGCGAGTTCGCTGCCGGCCACCGCGATCCCGAGGCGAGCCGCGACCGCCTCCGTGGTCCGGCGGTTGTCGCCGGAGAGGAGCGCCGGCCGGACGCCGTCGAGGAGGAGTCTCTGGATCGCCTCCTCGGCCTCCGGGCGCAGCGCGTCGGAGACGACGAGCACGGCGATGGCACGGGTCCCCGCGGCGAGAAACGCCACGCTGTCCCCCGCCTCCTCGAACGTGCGCGCGCGCGCCTCCGCCTCCGGCGGGAGCGGGATCGCGTTCTCCGCGAGGAACATCCGGCTCCCGATGCGGAGCAGGGTCCCGTCGACCTCGGCCCCCACTCCCCTGCCCGGGATGGCATGGAACCCGCGCGCCTCCGGCGGCTCGCGGGGAAGGATCCGCGCCGCTTCCACGACGGCGCGGCCGAAGCTGTGCTCCGATCGGCGCTCCACCGCAGCCGCCAGGCGGAGCGCGTCCTCGGGCGCGGACCCGTCGAGCGGGATGACCTCTCGGAGCGAGGGGCGGCCGCGCGTCACCGTGCCGGTCTTGTCGAGGAGCACTTCGTCGACCCGGCTCGCGGTCTCGAACACGTCGCCTCCCCGCACGAGCAGGCCCCTCGCGGTCGCGACGCCGGTGGCGAGCAGCACCGCGAGGGGGGTGGCGAGGCCGAGCGCGCAGGGGCACGCGATGACGAGGACCGACACCCCGGTCATCATCGCCTGGGCGACGGGTGCGCCGCGGAGGAGGTGGGCGACGGCCGTCGCCACCGCGAGACCCAGGACGGCGGGCACGAAGTACCCCACCACCCGGTCGGCGACCGCCTGGATGCGGGGCCGCTCGGCCTGGGCCTCCTCGACCGCCCGGATGATCCCGGCGAGGACGGTATCGGCCCCGGTCCGAGTGACCTGGAAGCGGAAGGACCCGTGGAGGTTCACCGTGCCTCCGATGACGCTCGCCCCAGCCTCCTTCGCGACGGGCCGCGACTCGCCCGTCACGAGCGACTCGTCCACCTCGGATCTCCCCTCGACGACCACCCCGTCCACGGCGACGCGCTCGCCGGGCACGACCTCGACCCGGTCGCCGGCGCGAAGCTCCGACACCGGCACGCGGCGGACGGACGCGCCGCCGGCTTCGAGCCGGCGCGCCTCTCGCGGTTGAAGCCCCGCGAGGCGGGACACCGCCTCCGAGGCGCGTCCCTTGGCCGCCGCCTCGACGTAGCGCCCCACGAGCACGAGCGTGACGATCATCGCAGCCGTGTCGAAGTAGACCTCGCCTCCTCGCGCCATCTGCCAGATGCTGTAGGCGAGGGCCGCGCCGGAGCCGAGCGCGATGAGCGAGTCCATGTTGAAGCGGCGGTGCGCGAGGCCGACCCAGGTGTTTCGCAGGAAGGGCGCCCCCGCGTAGAGATACACAGGCAGCGTGAGCCCGAGCGCCACCCACTCGAGGAGCTTCCGCGTGGGGGCGTCGATGCCCTGGAAGTAGCCGGCGTAGAGCGCGATGCTGAGCACCATGAGCTGGGAGGAGAGGAACCCGGCCGTGCCCAGCCGGACGAGGAGATCACGGGTCTCCCGGCGCTGGAGCGCCTGGCTCTCGCTCTCCCCGTAGGGCTTCGGCAGGTAGCCGGCCGCGCGGATGCGGCCGAGGACCCCTTCGAGCCCGGTCGAGGCCGGATCCCAGCGGATCCGCGCCCGGTGGGTCGCGTAGTTCACCCGCGCGTAGCGGACGCCCGGCGTCCGCTGGAGCACCCGCTCGTTCAACCACACGCAGGAGGCGCAGCGGATCCCCTCCACGTAGACGTCGAGCTCGGCGAGGGGGCCCGGGAGCTCCCGCACCGCCGACCGGAACGCGTCGACCTCCAGCTGGGCCTCCGGGGGCGCCGGCAGGCCGGCCTCGCTCCAGCGCCTCCCGGCGTAGAAGGCCTCGAGCCCCTCCCCCTGGATGAGCTGGTAGATGGCGCGGCATCCCGCGCAGCAGAAGACCTTCACGCCCGCCGGGGTCGCCTCGCGAACCGCCTCCCGCTCCGGGAAGTCGAGCAGGCAATGATCACAGCGGAGCATGGACGTGCAGCCCCCGGAGGACGAACAGGATGCCGAGGAGCGCGACGAGCGCGCCGCCGGCGCGGTACGCGAGCCCCCGGGCGCGGGCCGACACGAGCCCGGCGACCCACCCGGCGGCGAGCAGCGCGGGGAGCGTGCCCGCGCCGAAGGAGAGCGCGAAGAGGAACCCGGTGGCGGGACCGCCCGTCGCCGCCGCCCCCGCGAACGCCGAGTACGAGAGACCGCAGGGGAGCAGGCCCATCAAGAGCCCCAGGGGATAGGCGCGCCCGACGGCGTCCTCGACGAGCCCGCGGGCCGCCCGCACGACGCCGCCCGCGAGCCGCCCCTCGAGCGACCGTAGTCCTCCCGTGGCGACCGCGGCGCTCGCCCCGAGCGCGACCATCAGCGCACCGGCGAGCACGGCCACTGCGTCCTGGAGACCGGCCATGCGCCCGGCGACGTTCACGAACGAACCCGCAAGCCCCATCGCGGCGCCCACGAGCCCGTAGGTGGTCACCCGGCCCGCGTGGTAGGCGAGCTGCGGGCGCAGCCCGCGCGCGGGCGCGCCCGGCGTGGCGAGGCCGAAGGCAAGCAGGAGCGGCCCGCACATGCCGACGCAGTGACCGAAGCCCCCCAGGAGCCCGGTTCCGAAGGCGAGGAGGAGGCCGGTGTGCGTCACTCGGTCGCCTCGAAGGAGAACCGGGCGTGGGCCTCGGGGCCGGCCGACGGGCGGACGAGGACGTCCGCCACCCAGTCCCGCCGGCCGCTCGCGCAGCGCACGAGCACGACCTTCCCGGCGTAGCGCCCTCCGCCGACCGGGCGGAGTGCCGCGCGGTTCTCGCCCATGTACATCCGGGGCATCGAGAGCTCGACCACCACGGACGCCCCGTCGAGCGGCGCGCCGCCCGATGACAGCGTCACCGACACCTCGAGCTCGGTGAGGGGGCGAAGCGGGCGCGGGGAGAGCTCGAGGTGGATCGCGACGCCGGCGGACTCCGCGGCGCAGGCGCCGCGGTTCAGGTCACAGGGGGCCGGGTCCTGCCGAGCCCGGGGACAACCCGCGAGCGCGACGAGGAGACCGGCCCGTGCCCAGGCCCTCATCCCCGCCCTCTCACGGCCCGACCTGGACGCGCCGCTGGAAGGCCAGCCGGTCCGCCCCCCGCGAGGCGCGGATCTCCACGTCCCAGATTCCCGCCGCAGGGATTGCCACGTCGGCCGCGAACCGCCCGGGCCCGTACGGGCGCGCGACCGCCGTCTGGTCCTGCCAGGCATTCCCGGGCCGGGAGAGGCGGACGCGCGCGTCGACGCCTTCGAGCGGCGCCCCGTCGCGGGACGCGAGCGAGAAGCGCAGGGCCTGGGGGCCGACCCGGAGCGCCTCGGACTCGATCGCGAGGGTCCAGCCGAGCGCCTCGGCGCGGTGGCGCGCCTCGTCGTAGTGGGCCGCCTCCTCGAAGGGATCCGACACGACGGTCCCTTCGAACGTCCGCGTCCCCACGTAGATCGCGGCACCCACGGCGCCGAGCGCGGCGACGGCGATGAGGACCATGAAGACCTTCAGGATCGGGCTCAAGGCGCCTCCGGGACGACGAACGGCACGCGCGCACGGACCGGCGCGTGTCCCGCGGCCTCTGCCGTGACCTCGGCGGATCCGATGCCGGGCTTCCCGCCGCTCACGGTGGCGACGACGGTGAACGCTCGGTGCTCTCCGGGCGCGAGCGCGACCTCGTCGGGGCGCAGGTGCGCCTCCCGCCCCCCGGCGTCGAGGGTGAGGTGCACCGTCACCCGTTCGCGCCCGCGGTTCTCGAGCGCGGCGGCGTAGGCGTTCACGACACGCCCGTCCTCGGTGCGTCGCGGGCGGTACTGGCTGGAGAGCGCGACGGAGAGGTCGAGGGAGCTCCGGCCCGTCTGGACGGCGGCAGCGACCGTGCCGGCCATGGCGACGGCCGTCGCGGCCGCGAGGCCGGCGACGGCCGGCCGGAAGCGACGCCGCGGCGCGCCGGGCTCGCCGAAGAAGTAGTCGACGAGCGTCGGGCGCTTCCGCTTGGCCATGATGGGGAGGCAGGCGTCCACGCAGGCGGCGCAGTGGATGCACGCGGCCTGCAGCCCGTCCCGGATGTCGATCCCGGTCGGGCACACCCGGACGCAGGCTCCGCAGTCGATGCACTCGTCGTCTCGCCGCTGGTCGTAGGCCACGACGAGCGTGCTCGCGTCGAAGAGCACGCCCTGTAGCTTCGCGTACGGGCACGCCGACGCGCAGAAGCTCGCGCGCACGAACCCCAGGTCGAGGAACAGGACCGCGCCGAGTACCGCCCAGGACCACGAGAGCACGGGCCCGAGCCGCCCGGCTGCCAGGCGCGACAGGAATTCTCCGGGGGTGACGAAATACCAGAGGGTCGCCGCGGCGAAGAGCGCGGAGACCGCCGCGACGAGCGCCCAGGCCCCCGCCAGCCGCAGCGGCCGCCCCTTCCGGCGCGCCCGCTCGCTCGCGAGCGGCTGCGTGAGGTCCGAAAGGAGCGTCTGGGGGCAGCTCCAGCCGCACCAGACCCTTCCCCACACGAGGGTGACGAGGAGGAACGCGAAGACGAGGGCGAGCGTGCCGAGCAGGAGCACGAAGAACTCGCCCATCCACAGCGTGGCGCCGAAGAAGTGGAGCCGCAGGGTCGGGACGTCGAAGCGGAGGGCGCTCTCCCCGCGGACGCGGACGAACGGGAGCGCCGCGAAGGCCACCGCCTGCGCCGCTCCCACCCACCGCCGCCACGGTCCGATTCGCCTAGTCGTCGTCATCGAGCATCTTGAACTTAGCCTCCTCGATGCTCTTTTTCCGCTTGCCTGCGTAGTAGTGGACGATCACCCACACCATCGCCGCGCAGAGGAGGACCCCGAAGGCGAAGTAGACGACGTCTCCCGGCGGCAGGTGCACCGGCGCCCTCCTAGCTGCCCTTCGCGGCGCGCTTGCGGCTCACCGCGACGAGGAGCACGACGGCGACCGTGATGGCCGCCACCGTGAAGAAGACCGTGGCGAAGATGTTCGACCCGGTCGTGGCTGCGACCTCCGCCGCCTTCTCGTAGGCCTCGGCCTGTGACCAGCGAGGAGGCGTGTAGGTCCAGCCGTAGTAGACCCCCCAGACGACGAGGCCACACAGGAGCAGGACCCAGCCCCAGGGAAGTCGCGTCGCCGTGTCCTTCGCCTCGAACGCGTGGATGTCGTCGAGCTCGTCGGGAGCCATGGAACCCTCCTACTTGTGCCCCTGCTTGGAGCGGATGAAGGCGATGACGGACCAGATGTCGTCCTTCGAGAGCTGGGTGCCGAAGGCGGTCATCCCGCCCCCCGGCTCCCCCTTGCGCCCGATGATGGACTTGGCGTCCGAGCCCATGGAGATGAGCAGGTAGTAGGCCCCGTCCGGCATGTCCGGCTTCTGGCCCAGGAACTCGTCGGGAGCGACGAGGCTCGGGAACGCGCCCGGCACGCCCTGGAGGTTGTCCTGGTGGCAGGGCGAGCAGTTGTTCTCGTAGATCGTCTGGCCGCGGGCGAGGGCCTGGGGGTTGCCGAGGAACGGATCCGTGGCGTCGATCGCCATCACCGCACCCTCCGCGGTGCGCTTCACCGCCGTCCCGAGCTGCTGAACGTAGGCGACGAGCGCGTCGAGCTCCGTCCTCCGCCCCAGGTCGCCGATCTGGTCCACGGTGAAGGGCAGGTCGAGCGCCTCCATGTGCTGCCGCGTCGCGGCCACGTCCACCTTGGCGGCCTTGAGCCACGGGTAGGGCGGCATGTTGGAGCGCGGCACCATCGCCTGCGGGTTGTCGAAGTGCGCGACGTGCCAGGCGTCCGGGCGCTTTCCACCCTCGCGCGCCAGGTCAGGGCCGGTGCGCTTGGAGCCCCAGAGGAACGGGTGGTCGTAGTAGAACTCGCCCGCCTTGGAGTAGTCGCCGTAGCGCAGCACCTCGCTCTTCAGCGGCCGGATGGTCTGGGTGTGGCAGCCGACGCAGCCCTCCCGCTGGTAGATGTCCCGGCCCGCGAGCTGGAGCGGCGTGAAGGGCTTCAGGGTCTCGAGCTTCGGGTGCATGTCGGGCCGGGTCATCGGGTACGCCATCATCACGACGGACCCGATGAGCACCACGACGGCGACGACCAGCGAGAAGGCGATGGGCTTCTTTTCGATCTGGGCCATGGCTCTCCCCCTCCCTAGGCCGCGGCGGCCGGTGCGGTCCGCGGACCGGCCTCGAGCTGCCGCCCCTTCTTGATGGTGAGGAGCACGTTCGCGACGAAGAAGAGCATGCCGACGATGAAGATGGTCCCGGCGAGGCTCCTGAGGTGCCAGTACGGGTAGTTCTTCACGAGGCTCTCCATGAACGTGTACTGGAGCGTCCCCTCGGGCGTCGTGGCCTTCCACATCGCGCCCTGCTGGATGCCGGTGATCCACATGGTGATGGAGAACATGAGCTGCCCGACGAGCACGAGCCAGAAGTGGGTGTTCGCGAGCTTCACGCTGTAGATCTCGGTCTCGTAGATCTTCGCGACCACGTAGTAGATGGAGGCGGTCACCGTGAGGGCCACCCAGCCCATCGTTCCCATGTGCACGTGGCCGGGCACCCAGTCGGTGAAGTGGATGAGCTGCGACACGACCCGCAGCGCCTGGGTGGGCCCCTGGACGGTCTGGAGGCCGTAGAAGGTGATCCCCAGGACGAAGAACTTGGCGAGGTAGTTGGTCCGCATCTTCGACCAGTCCTCTCCGATGGTGAAGTACCCGTTCACCACCGAGCCCCAGGACGGCGCGATGAGGAAGAGGGTGAAGACGATTCCGACGGTCTGGAGCCAGTCGGGCAGCGGCGTGTAGACGAGATGGTGCGCCCCGGTCCACAGGTAGCCGAAGACCAGCGACCAGAAGGCGATGATGGAGAGGCGGTGGCTGTAGATCGGCAGCGCCGTCGTCCGGGGAAGGAAGTAGTAGAACATCGCGAGGATGGGCATCGTGAACACGAAGCCCACCACGTTGTGGCCGTACCACCACTCGACGTTCGCGGAGTTCACCCCGGCGAAGAGGTGGTAGCTCTTCAGCGGCCCGGCGATGATCGGCAGGTTGTTGACGATGTAGAGGATCGCCACACCGATGACCGTCGAGAGGATGTACCAGAGCGAGATGTACATCTGCTCCTCGCGACGGACGACGATCGTGCCGATCACGTTCACCGCGAACATCACCCACAGGATGACGATGGCGATGTCGAGGGGCCACTCCATCTCGGCGTACTCGTTCGACTGCGTGTAGCCCATCATCAGGGTGACGAGCGCGGCGAAGATGCCGACGTTGAAGAGCCACAGTTGCAGGCGCGCGAGCTTCGGGAAGAGGAGCGGCCGCTTCGTGAGCCGCATGACGATGTAGTACGAGAGCCCGAAGATCGCGCCGACCCCCAGGCCGAACCCGAGGATGTTCGTGTGCACGGGACGCAAGCGGCCGAAGGTCGTCGCCGGGCTGAAGTTGAAGGACGGCGCGAACATCTGGACGGAGATGAGCAAGCCGACGACGAGCCCCACCACGGCCCAGGCGATCGCCGAGAGGATGTACCCCTCGACCGTCCTGTAGTCGTACCTGTATTCCTCGTGCATGGACCCTCCCGAACCGCGCGCTCCGCCTCGCCAGCCTTCCAGGGGGCAGAGCCCAGCGCACGGCGGAGGATACAGGATGGGTTCGGGGTCGGCACCGGTTCCGAAGAAACGCGAAGCGGATTGACTCGGATCAAGCGCAGGGATTGCGCGCCCCGCTTCGACAATCCGCCTCGGGACCGATAGCCTCCCCTGCCGGCGATGTGGACCCGGTTCGCGGAGGGAGCGGCGCTGGGCTTCGGTGCGGCGGCGTCGCCCGGACCGTTCCAGGCCTTCCTCCTCTCCCGCTCGCTCCGCCTCGGCCTGCGCCGCGCGCTTCCCCTCGCGCTCGCCCCGCTCGCGAGCGATGGTCCGGTCGTCTTCCTCGTCCTCGCCGCCCTCTCCCGCGCCCCCCCGGCGCTCCTGCGCGCGCTACAGGTCGCGGGCGGCGCGTTCCTCCTTTGGCTCTCGGTCTCGACCTGGCGCACCCTCTCCGCAAAGAGACTGTCCACCGCGCAGGCGATCGAACGGGGCGGCCCGGAGTTCTTGCGGGCGATGCTCGTGAATGCGCTCGGCCCGGGCCCGTGGATCTACTGGTCCACGGTCGCCGGCCCGACCGTCGTACGAGCGTACGCGGAGGCGCCGTCCGGGGCCTTCGGCTTCGTCGGAGGCTTCTACCTGCTGCTCGTCGCGGGCAACGTCGCCCTAGTGATCCTCTTCGCGCTGGCTCGGCGGCTCGGGGAAGAGGTCGCCCTGGCACTCGGGCGCGCCTCGGCCGCGATCCTCCTCGCCTTCGGAGCCCTGGAGATCTGGCGCGGCGTCGGCGGCTAGGCGGGTCCGCGCCGCCGCTCCCGCCCGCCCCGGCCCGGATGCCCTCCGGCGGAGCTGGGCCGGATAGAGCGGCCAGCGGCGCGTGGCGACGAACGCGACCGCCACCGAGAGCATCATGGGAACGAGGAGGTCGTAGCTCCCGGCGAGTTCCGAGACGATGACCACGGCCGACAGCGGCGCGCGGGCGATGCCACCGTAGAAGGTCCCCATCCCGACGAGGGCGAACGTCGCGGGCTGGATCTGCCAGCCCGGCAACAGCAGGGCCGCCGCCTGGCCGAAGGCGTCGCCGACGACCGCACCCATGACGAGCGAGGGGGCGAAGTCTCCGACCGGCATGCCGGATCCGGCCGCGAGCGCCGTGGTCGCCATCTTGGCGAGCAGGAGCACGACGAGGAGCGCCACGAGCCACCACCCTTCCGGCAGGCTCCCGCCGCCGGTCAGCGAGAGCTGGGCGAGCCCGTAGCCGCCCCCGAAGAGACCGAGGCCGTTGCCGGGCACGCCGAGCGGTGCCGCGAGCACGGTCACGGCCAGCGTTGCGACGAGCCCCATCGAGAGTCCGCCGAGCGCGGGCCGCACCCAGGCTGGCCCCGGCAGCCCCGCGAAGACCCCCCGGATGGAGTCCAGGAAGGCGACGAAGCCCACCGAGGCGAGCGCCACCGGGAGGGCGAGCAACGCGTAGAGCGGGAGCTGCCAGGGCCGAAGGGGGAAGCGCGGCAGCGAACCGAAGAGGGTCGTCTCCCCGAAGAGCGCGATGACGACGCCGTAAGCGGTCACGCTCGCCAGGATGGCGGGGACGAGCGCGTCGGACTCGAAGTCGTCCCGGTACGGCATCTCGACCGCGAGCAGGGCGGCCCCGAGCGGCGTGCGGAACACCGCGGCGATTCCGGCGGCGACGCCGGCGAGAAGCAGGACGCGCCGCTCCCGGCGGGTGGCCGGGACGAAGCCCGACAGCAGTGCACCGAGCGCCCCGCCGACCTGCATCGTCGGCCCCTCGCGGCCCCCTGACCCGCCGGCTCCGAGGGCCACCAACGCGGCGAGCGCCTTGAGCGGTGCGACGCGCCGCCGGATGCGGCCGCCGCGGTGGAACGCCTCGATGACCGCGTCGCCGCCGCCCCCCGAGATCTCGGGGGCGATGAGCGCCAAGAGACCCGCGAGGAGGCCGCCCGCGGCCGGCACGAGCACCGCGAGCCAGGGGCGGAACAGGCGTCCGGGCTCCGGCGCGAGGAAGCGCTCCCCTCGGGCGCGCATCAGGTCCACGCCGGCGACCCCCTCGATGAGCGAGCGCTGTGCGAACTCCAGTCCCGCGAAGAAGAGCGCGCCGGCGAGCCCGACGATGCCGCCGACGACGAGCGCGTGGAGCAGGGTCCTTCCCGCGAACCGGAGATCGAGCGGTCGCCGGCGCTGGGGGCGATCCTCCCGCGGCGCCGCCTCCTCTGCGCTCATGGCCTCCCCGCGGCGCGGCGATCCGGACCACTGGCCCCCGGCGAGGCGCAAAGGCGCATCCTGGCATCTTGGCGGGGGGCTCCCTCGGCGGCAAGGCCCAACGAGGACGGGCCCCGCCACCCGTGCGCGGATATCGTCGCGGTGCCGGCAACCGCCGGTGTGCGAGGACCCCATGTGGAACCAGAACGACTTCACGCGGCTCGTCGGGATCGAGTGGCCCATCGTCGTCGCACCGATGGCCGGCGGCCCCTCGACGCCGGAGCTCGTCGCGGCCGGCTCGAACGCAGGCGCTCTCGGCTCGTTCGCGGCGGGGTACCTCCCACCGGCTTCGGTCCGGGAGGCGGTGCGCGAAATCCGTCGCCGCACGGCCCGTCCGTTCGCCGTGAACTTCTTCGCGCCCTCGCCTCTCGAGCGGCCTCCGTCGCCCGCGGAGGTGGAGCGCGCGCAGGCGGCGCTTCGCCCCTTCCGCGACGAGGCCGGGCTCGGTCCGCCGCCCGCGCCGTCGGGCCTGCCGCGCCTCGAGGACCAGCTCGACGCCGCGCTCTCCGAGGGCTTCGCCGTCCTCTCCTTCACCTTCGGCGTCCTCCCGCCTTCGTTGATGGAGCGGGCGAGGCGCGCGGGCGTCATTCTCCTGGGAACCGCCACCCACGAGGGGGAGGCGGACCTCCTCGAGGCCGCGGGGGTTCACGCGGTCGTGGCCCAGGGCGCCGAGGCCGGCGGGCACCGGGGCACTTTCGTCGGGCCGCCGGAACGGGGGCTCATCGGCACCATGGCGCTCGTACCTCGCCTCGTCCGGCGCGTGAAGGTCCCGGTCGTGGCCTCGGGCGGGATCGGGGACGGCCGCGGAGTCGCCGCGGCCCTCGCGCTCGGCGCCTCCGCGGCCCAGCTGGGGACCGCCTTCCTCGCATCCGCCGAGAGCGGCGCCAGCGCGCCCTACAAGCGGGCGGTCGCAACCCCCTCGGAGGACGACCGCACCGGCCTCACCCGGGCCTTCAGCGGACGGCTCGCCCGCGGGCTCCGCAACCGCTTCATGGAGCGCATGGAGGGACAGCCGGTCCTCCCCTATCCGCTCCAGAACTCGCTCACCCAGGACCTTCGTCAGGCGGCCGCGCGCACGGGGAACCCGGAGCTCCTGTCCCTCTGGGCGGGGCAGGGGCCCGCGCCGCGGCAGGGCGCAAGCTGCTCCGACATCATCCTGTCCCTCGTCCGCGAGACGGAGGCGGCGCTCGGGTCCCTTCGCTAGTCGGGCTTGGCGCAGCGCAGCACGCGGTTCGCGTCCACGCCGGGTGGCGCACCGCCACCTTGCCCTGTAAATTGCAGTGTTCCGGCGCGCGCCGGAATCGTCTCCTCTTCCGATTGGGAGGTCCCCGATGCACGCGTTGTCCGCTGCCCTGGTGCTCCTCGCCGCCGCCGCCGGCGAGCCCGTCAAGATCGGCGTCTACGGCCCGTTCACCGGCGGTTCCGCCGGGATGGGCGTCTCCATGCGAAACGGCGTCCGCCTCGCGGCCGACGAGATCAACGCCTCCGGCGGGGTCCTCGGGCGCAAGGTCGAGCTCGTCGAGCGAGACGACGAGGCGAAGAACGAGAAGGGCGGGCAGATCATGCAGGAGCTCCTCGAGAAGGAGCGCGTGGTCGCGGTCCTCGGGCCCATCAACACCGGCGTCGCCGACGCGGCGCTGCGCTACCCGAACGAGAAGAAGGTTCCCGAGCTCGTCAACGTCTCGGCGGGCGCCAAGGTGAACGAGCTCTTCGACGTCTACGGTAAGGACAACTACGTGTTCCGCATCGCCGCGGGCGACCTGATCCAGTCGGAGATGATCGTCTCCGAGGCGGTGCAGCGGCGCGGCCTCAAGAAGCCCGCTCTCCTCTGCGACGACACGAACTACGGCCAGAACGGCCGGGCCAAGATGGAGAAGGCGCTCGAGAAGCGCGGTGTGAAGGCCGTGTACGTCGGCAAGTTCAAGCTCAAGGACACCGACATGACCGCCCAGCTGCAGGACGCGCGTGGCGCGGGCGCCGACGTGCTCCTCGTCTACGGGATCGGACCCGAGCTCGCCGCCGTCGCGAACTCCATGGAGCGCATCGGATGGCGGGTCCCGATGATCGGGAGCTGGACCCTGTCCATGTCCGCGTTCATCAACAACGCCGGGAAGAACGGGAACGGCGCGACCATGCCGCAGACCTTCATCGAGGCCGGCGCGTCCACGCCGAAGCAGCTCGCCTTCCTCGAGGCCTACTGGAAGAAGTTCAACGAGAAGCCCATCGCGGTCGCCGTGGCGGCGGCGCAGGGCTACGACTCGATGTACCTCATCAAGATGGCCATCGAGCAGGCTGGCTCCACCGAGGGCCCGAAGATCAAGGCGGCGCTCGAGAACCTGCTTCAGACGTACCAGGGCGTGACCGGGACGTACACGAAGCCCTTCTCTCCCACCGACCACGAGGCAGTGAAGGCCGAGCACGTGGTGATGGGGGTCGTGAAGGACGGGGTCGTCACGCCGCCCGCGAAGTGAGGCGGGGGAGGGGGCGGCCCCGCCGCCCCCTCCGCGGAGCGCGCGAAGGAATGCAGACCCTCCAGCTGCTCTGGTCCGGCATCGCGCAGGGGATGATCTACGCGCTCGTCGCGTTCGGCTACAACATCACCTTCTCCACCTCGAAGATCCTGAACTTCTCGCTCGGCAACGTGCTCATGCTCGGCGGGGTCACGGGGTTCGTGCTGTACATGACGAGAGGCCTCCCCTACGCGGGGGCGCTCGCGGGCGTCATCGCCGTGGGGGCCATCGGCGGCGTCCTCGTCCAGAAGCTGGCCGTGGAGCCGTCGCTCAAGAAGAAGTCGCAGCACGCCTGGATCCTCGCGACGCTCGCGATCGGCATCGTGCTCCGCAACGGGGCCGAGGTCTTCTGGAGCACGGACGACTTCAAGATGCGCTCCCCGCTCGGCGACGCCCCGCTGCGAATCGGGGGCCCGGGCGGAATCGGCATCTACCCGCAGGAGATCCTCGTCATCCTCGTCTCGCTGGGCATCGTGTTCGCGGTCGAGGCGCTGAAGTCGCGCACGCTGCTCGGGAAGGCCGTGATGGCGGTCTCCGAGGACAAGGAGACGGCGAGCCTCATGGGGATCGACCAGAGGCGCGTCATCCTCCTCTCCTTCTCCCTCTCGGCGGCCATCGCCGCCGTGGGAGGACTCCTCGTCGCGCCCATCACGCTCGTCTCCGCCACGATGGGCACGGTGCTCGGCGTGAAAGCCTACTCCGCGTCGATCATCGGCGGGCTCGAGTCGGGGTACGGCACCATCGTCGGGGGTCTCATCATCGGGCTGTCCGAGAGCCTGACCGCGCGGTTCGTGTCGACGGGCTACAAGGACATCCCCGGCTTCGTCTTCCTCATCGTGCTCCTGCTCGTGAAGCCGTCCGGGCTTTTCGGCAAGGGGGCGATCCGCAAGCTATGAGCGCGGACGGCCCCAGCACCGAGCCCCGGGCTCCCCTCGCCGCGCGGCTCGCCCCGCTGCTCCTCCTCGGCCCGCTCGCCATCCCGTTCGTGGTCGAGAACCAGTACTACGTCCACGGCATCCTGGGGCGGATCCTCGTCTACACCCTGCTCGTCGCGTCGCTCGACCTGGTGGTGGGCTACATCGGCGACGTATCCATCGGGCACGCCGGCTTCTTCGCCATCGGCGCCTACACGGTGGCGGTCCTCACCGCCCCGCCCGCGCTCAACGGGGACAGCGCCATCGCTTTCTTCCCCCAGTGGCCCTTCCTCCTCGCGCTGGCCCTCGGGGTCCTCCTCGCCGCCGTCGCCGGCTTCATCCTCGGGTTCCCGGCGCTGCGCTCGTCCGGCCCCTACCTGGCGGTGATCACCATCGCCTACGGGTTCATCATCTTCACCTTCATCAACGAGCAGGAGGCGTGGACCAACGGCACGAAGGGCGTGACCCTCGCACCGCTCAGGCTCGGCGGCTGGTCGCTCGGCGGAAACAACTACTTCCTCGTCGTCTACCCGTTCCTCGTGGGCGTGCTCTGGGCCCTGCGCAACGTCGGCCAGAGCTTCTGGGGGCGCGCCTTCGAGGCGATCAAGAACTCCGGCGTGGCCGCGGCCTGCTCCGGCATCTCGCGCGCCTACTACAAGGTCTCGGCCTTCGTCCTGTCGGCGGGCGTGGCCGGCCTCGCGGGCGGCCTGTTCGCCCAGCTCGACTCCTACGTCGCGCCGAACACCTTCTCGTACAACCTCTCGGTCGAGTTCCTCATCGCGCTCATCTTCGGGGGCACCCGCTCCATCCTCGGGAACCTGATCGGCGTCACCATCTTCGTGTTCCTGCCCGACCTGTTCACGGCCTTCGCGGACGCCCGGCTCATGGTGTACGGCGTTCTGCTCCTCGTCGTCCTCTTCTTCCTCCCCGACGGCGTCGCCGGGGTGGTGCGCCGCCTGTTCACCCGCGCGACCGGCGGCGGCGTGGAGCGGGAGCGGGCCGCTCTCCGGGCGGCGGCCGACGGGATGGACGTCTTCGCCGACGCCGCCGAGCGCCGCGGCGAGGCGCTCGCGCTCGACGGCGTGACCATGCGCTTCGGGGGGCTCACCGCCGTGAACGACCTCTCCCTCACCATCCCCCGGGGGACGGTGCGGGGGCTCATCGGCCCGAACGGGAGCGGCAAGAGCACGACCGTGAACGTCCTCACCGGGGTCTACCAGCAGACGGCGGGGCGCATCTCGTCGTTCGGCCACGACCTGACGGCCCTCACCACCGCGCAGCGCGCCCGGTTCGGCCTCGCCCGAACCTTCCAGAACCTCCAGCTCTTTAACGACCTCACCGCGCTCCAGAACGTCCTCGTCGGGCTCCACGAGTCCTTCCGATCGAACCTCTGGCAGGTGGCGCTCGCCACCCCGTCCGCGCGCCGGGAGGAATGGGCGGCGAAGGTCCGGGCCTATGCGCTGCTTCGCTTCGTCGGGCTCGAGGCACAGGCCTTCGAGAAGGCTTCCAACCTCTCCTACGGGCAGGCGCGGCTGCTCGAGATCGCGCGAGCCCTCGCGGCCTCGCCGGCGCTCCTCCTCCTCGACGAGCCCGCCGCGGGCCTCACGTCGGCCGAGATCGAGGCCATCAACGCCATCGTCCGGCGCATCAAGGCGGCGGGGATCACCGTGCTCCTCATCGAGCACCACATGGAGATGGTGATGACCATCTCCGACGTGGTCACCGTGCTCGACTTCGGCCGGAAGATCGCCGAGGGGTCGCCCGCCGAGGTCCAGTCCAACCCGGCGGTGATCGAGGCGTACCTCGGCAAGCACCCGACGGCCACCGCCTCGGCGGGGCGGGGCTAGGCCATGGCGTTCCTCGAGATCGAGAACCTGGTCGTCGACTACGGGAAGATCCGCGCCTTGAAGGGCGTGTCCATGCACGTCGAGGAGGGCGAGCTCGTGGCGGTCATCGGCTCGAACGGGGCCGGCAAGACCACGACCGTCCGGACGGTCTCCGGGCTCCTCCGGCCGACCTCGGGCGACGTCCGCTTCCAGGGGCGCTCGATCGTCGCGCTCGCCGCGAACCGCATCGCCTCCCTCGGCCTCGTCCAGGTTCCGGAGGGGCGCAAGGTCTTCGCCACGCAATCGGTGGAGAACAACCTCGAGCTCGGCGCCTACCTGCGCCTGCGCCGGGGGGAGCGGCGGGCGGTCGAGGAGGACATCGCCTCCCTCTACCGCACCTTCCCCAGGCTCGAGGAGCGGCGCGGTCAACTCGCCGGGACGCTCTCCGGCGGAGAGCAGCAGATGCTCGCCATCGCCCGGGCGCTCGTCGCGAAGCCGAAGCTCCTGCTCCTCGACGAGCCATCCATGGGGCTCGCGCCGGTGATCATCGACGAGGTCTTCGCGCTCGTCGAGCGCCTCAAGCGCTCGCGCGAGGTGACGATCTTCCTCGTGGAGCAGCTCGCGTACCGGGCACTCGAGGTCGCCGACCGCGCCTACGTGATGGAGCAGGGGCACATCCGGTTCGCCGGCACCGGCCCCGAGCTGCTCCGGGACGAGAACGTCCGCCGGGCCTACCTCGGCGCGGGGGCCGGCTGACGGCGCGACGGGGCCGTTTGCTCGTGCCGGCGCGCCGCTGCTAGACTCCTTCGCCCGTCAGGTCTGCGGCCGCGCCCGCTCCCTCGGGGCGAGAGATGGAAGGCCCGGCCCACGCCCTGCCCCTCGAGGGGCGCCGCATCCGGATCCTCGGGACCGTCCAAGGGGTGGGCATGCGCCCCTTCGTGTACCGGCTCGCCCGCGAGGGCGGGGTCGCGGGCCGGGTCTTCAACGACGCCCGGGGGGTGGTCGTCGAGGCCTTCGGGAGCGCGGCGGTCCTCGACGCCTTTGAGGCCCGCCTCCGCGCCGAGCGACCGCCGGCCGCCGTCGTCCGGGAGATCCTCTCCGCCCCAATCCCGGCCGAGCCAACGAGCAGCTTCGCGATCGTTTCAAGCGACGGCGCCGACGATCGACGCGTCACGATCCCTCCAGACCTCGCGACCTGCCCGGCCTGCCTCGCCGAGGTTCGCGACCCCCGCGACCGCCGCCATCGCTACCCCTTCACCAACTGCACGGACTGCGGGCCGCGGTTCACGATCGCGCGGGGCGTGCCCTACGACCGGGCCGCGACCACGATGGCCCCGTTCCGGATGTGCCCGGCCTGCCGCGGCGAGTACGCCGACCCCGGGAACCGGCGCTTCCACGCCGAGCCGAACGCGTGCCCGGCCTGCGGGCCGCGGGCGTTCCTGGCCAGGCCGGACGGCACGCCGGTCGAGAGCCCGGATGCGATCGCGGAAGCAGGCCGGGCACTCGCCGACGGCCGCGTCGTGGCGGTCAAGGGGATCGGCGGCTTCCACCTCGCCTGCGACGCGACGTCGCCCGCGGCGGTCCGCAGGCTCCGCGAGCGCAAGAGGCGCGAGGAGAAGCCGCTCGCGGTCATGGTGGACGCTCTCGAGGCGGCGGAGCGGCTCGCGGATCTCTCCGGGGAGGAGCGGGCGCTCCTCGCCTCGGCGCAGCGACCGATCGTGCTCGCGCGACGGCGGCCCGACGCCGGGCTCGCCCCCGAGGTCGCACCGGGGAGCCCGCTCGTGGGGCTCTTGCTCGCCTACTCGCCCCTGCACCAGATGCTCCTCGAGGCGGCGGGGCGGCCCCTGGTGATGACGTCGGGCAACCTGTCCGAGGAGCCCATCGCCTGCGCGAATGCGGAGGCGCTCACGCGCCTCGGCGGCATCGCCGACCTCTTCCTCCTCCACGACCGGGAGATCGAGACCCGGGCCGACGACTCGGTGGCCCGGGTCGTGGCGGGGCGCCCGGTGCTCCTGCGGCGGTCGCGCGGCTACGTGCCGCGCCCCATCCCGCTCTCCCGCTCCCTCGCGAATGCGGTGCTCGGCTGCGGCGCCCAGCTCAAGAACACCTTCTGCCTCGCCGCCGGCGCGGAGGCGGTGCTCGGCCCGCACATCGGGGACCTCGAGAACCTGGATACGCTCGAGTCCTTCGAGGCCGCGGTGGGGAGGATGGAGGGCTTCCTGCGGCTCGCGCCGGTCCGCGTGGCCCACGACCTCCACCCCGACTACCTGTCGACCCGCTACGCGCGCGCCCGCGCCCGTGCCCAGGGAATTCCGGCGATCGCGGTCCAGCACCACCACGCCCACGCCGCGGCCGCCATGGCGGAGCATGGCCTCCCCGGGCCGGTGATCGCGCTCGCCTGGGACGGGGTCGGCCTCGGCACGGACGGGACGCCGTGGGGCGGGGAGCTGCTCCTCGCCCGCTACGAAGGGTTCGAGCGGATCGGGACGCTGCGCCCCATCGCGCTCGCGGGCGGCGACCGCGCCGTGCGCGAGCCGTGGCGCCTCGCGCTCGCCGTCCTCGACGACGCCTTCGGGGGCGATCCCCCGCTCGGCGCCTTCCCGGTGCTGGCGGGGCGGGCGCCCCGCGAGCTCGCGGCCATCCGCGCGATGATCCGGGCATCGCTCCACTCGCCCCGCGCCCACGGGGTGGGGCGCCTCTTCGACGCGGTCGGGGCGCTCGCGCTCTCCCGGGGGCTCTCCCGGTTCGAGGGCCAGGTCGCACTGGCGCTCGACAGCGCCGCCGACGACGCGGCGCCAGGCCGCTACCCGTTCGAGATCGACCTCTCGAGCACTCCCTGGCAGCTCGACTGGCGCCCCGCGCTCCGGGCGCTGGCCGCGGACGTGCAGGCCGGCGTCGGCCCCGGCGCCCTGTCGGTCCGGTTCCACCGCGCGCTCGGAGCGGCGGCCGCGGAGCTCGTCCGCCACGCCGGGGCGCGGCACGGCCGGCTCCCCGTCGTCCTCACCGGGGGGGTCTTCCAGAACGCCCGCCTCGCCGAGCTCGTGGCACGCGAGCTTTCTCCCGGGTTCGATGTATACCTTCCCGGCGAGGTACCACCGGGGGACGGCGGCATCGCGCTCGGCCAGGTCCTCGTCGCGGACGCGGCCGAGCCGCTCTGAACACGGAGGTCGACCATGTGTCTCGGCGTTCCTGGAAAGGTTCTCTCGATCTCCGAGGACGGCCTCTCCGCGATGGTGGACTTCTTCGGGGTGAAGCGCGAGCTGCGCCTCGACATCGTGGACGAGCCGGTGCAGGCGGGCGACTACGTCCTGAACCACGTGGGATTCGCCATCCGCCGCATCCCGCCCTCCGAGGTCGGGGAGACGCTGGCGCTCTTCGACCAGATCCTGAAGGAGGCGGGAAGCGGCGACCTGATGGCCGAGGACGTGCGCTCGGAGATCGCCTCGGGGAAGGAGCGGGACCGTGGCTAGCGCCCCCGAGGAACTCAAGTTCCGCGACCCGCAGAAGGCGCGGGAGCTCACCGACGCGCTCGCCCGCGAGGTGGAGCTGGTGGGTCACTCACCGGTGTCCGTCATGCACGTCTGCGGCAGCCACGAGCAGGCCATCGCGCGCTTCGGACTGCGGGCGGCCTTCCCGCGGGGGCTCGACGTCATCATGGGTCCGGGCTGCCCGGTGTGCGTCACCGACACGCCCGAGGTCGACGAGGCGGTGGCGCTCGCCGCGCAGGGCGCCAGGGTCTGCACCTACGGCGACATGCTGCGGCTGCCCGGGACGTCCCGGTCGCTCGCCGACGCGCAGGCCGAGGGCGGCAAGGTCGAGGTGGTCTACAGCGTCTCCCAGGCGGTCGACCTCGCCCGGCAGCGCCCGGCCGAGCAGGTGGTCTTCTTCGCGAGCGGATTCGAGACCACCGCGGTGGCCACGGCGGCCGTGATCCTCGCCGGGGTGCCGGAGAACTTCTCCGTGCTGTCGTCCCACAAGTACGTCCCGGCCGCGATGGACGTCGTGAGCGAGATGAAGGAGACGAACATCGAGGGGTTCGTGGCCGCAGGTCACGCGGCCACCATCACCGGATACGGGATCTTCGAGCCGTTCGCGAAGCGGACCGGCACGCCGGTCGTGGTCGCCGGCTTCGAGCCGCTCGACGTGCTCGCGGCGGTCCTCGAGCTCGTCCGCCTGATCCGCCTCGGCAGGCCCGAGGTCGTGAACTGCTACCCGCGCTGCGTCACGAGGGAGGGGAACCGGCCGGCGCAGGAGAAGCTCTGGCGCGTCTTCGACGTCGTGGGTGGCAACTGGCGGGGCATCGCCCAAGTTCCGCGGGGCAATCTGGAGCTCAAGCCCGAGTGGAACCGGGTGAACGCGCGGCACCGCTTCCGGATCGACACCGCCGCCGTCGGCGGCGCCTCGCGAAACGTCCTCGCCGACCAGTGCATCTGCGGCTCGATCATGTCGGGGCTCGCGAAGCCCGACCAGTGCGCTCTGTTCGGCAAGGAGTGCCGGCCCGAGACGCCGGTCGGCGCCTGCATGGTGTCCTCCGAGGGAGCCTGCAAGATCTGGCACGTATACGGGGGTCACCCCGACCTCCAGGAGGTGGCCTGATGGCCGGCGAGAAGGTGGCGCTGAAGCACGGCGCCGGGGGCCGCGCCATGCGCGCCCTCATCGAGGACGTCTTCCTCGCCCTCGCCTCGCCGGTCGACGGGATCGGCCTCTCCGCTCTCGACGACGGAGCCGCGCTGCGCGTCGGCGACCGCTGGCTCGTCGTCACGACCGATTCGCACGTCGTCCATCCGATCTTCTTCCCCGGTGGAGACATCGGCCGGCTCTCCGTGTCCGGCACGGTGAACGACCTCGCCATGATGGGGGCCACGGAGCCGCTGGGGCTCACCTGCGCGGTCATCCTGGAGGAGGGCTTCCCGCGGGCCGACCTCGAGCGGATCCGGGACTCGATGCTCGAGGCGAGCCGGGAGGCGGGCGCGCCCATCGTCACCGGGGACACCAAGGTGATGGGGCGGGGAGAGGTCGACGGCGTGGTCCTCAACACCACCGGGGTGGCGCTCGCCGACCGGGTCGTGACCGATGCCGGCCTCCGCCCCGGCGACCGGATCATCGTCACGGGAACCATCGGCGACCACGGCATGGCGGTGATGACCCGCCGGCACCAGCTGGGCCTCGAGGGCGACCTGCGCTCGGACGTGGCCCCCCTGAACGGCCTCGTCCGCGCGGCGCTGCGCGCCGGGGGCGAAGGCGTGGTGGCCATGAAGGATCCCACCCGGGGCGGACTCGCCTCCGTGCTGCACGAGATGGCGGGCAAGGCCAAGGTGGGGGTCGTCCTGCGCGAGCCGGACGTTCCCGTGAATCCGGAGGTCCGGGCCGCGTGCGAGGTCCTGGGCATCGACCCCCTCGTCGTCGCCAACGAGGGGAAGGCGGTCATCGGCGTCAGGCCGGAAGCCGCCGACGGCGTGCTCGCCGCTCTCCGCGCTCACCCGCTCGGCCGGCGCGCCGCCGTCGTCGGCACGGCGGTCGCGGAGCGTCCGGGACAGGTGATCCTCGACACCGGGATGGGGCGCCGGCTTCTCGCAGAGCCGGACGGCGAGCCCCTGCCGCGGATCTGCTGAGGCGGGGGCGCTCCGTGCACGAGTACTCGCTCATCCAGTCCCTCGTCACCCGCGTCGAGTCCGAGGCCCGGGCGCGCCGCGCCTCGTCCGTCCATCGGGTGGTGGTGGCGCTGGGCGAGCTCTCGGGCGTCGATCCCGAGCTCTTCGCGACCGCCTACGACACGTTCCGCGCCGGCACGCTCTGCGAGGGCGCCCCGCTCGAGGTCCGGCGGGTCGAGGCGCGCTGGAGCTGCCCCGGCTGCGGGCGGGAGATCCACCGGGGCCAGGTGCTCGCGTGCGACGCCTGCCGCGTGCCGGCTCGCCTGGCGCCGGGCGGCGACGAGATCGTCCTCGAGACCATCGAGATGGAGGTTCCCTGATGTGCGCGACCTGCGGGTGCGGGGACACGAAGCTCGTTCCCGTCGACGTCCACGAGAAGATCCTGGCCGGCAACGACCGGGTGGCGGGGCACAACCGCGAGCACTTCGCGGACCAGGGGGTGCTCGCGCTCAACCTCATGGGCTCGCCCGGTGCGGGCAAGACCGCGCTGCTCGAGGCGACCGCGGGCGCGGTGCGGGGGCGATGGCGCCTCGGCGCGGTGTCCGGCGACCTCGCCACCGACAACGACGCCAGGCGGCTCGAGAGGGCCGGCATCCCGTCGCGGGCCATCACCACCGGCCAGGGCTGTCATCTCGACGCGGAACTCGTCCACCACGCCTTGCACGGATTCGCGGTCGGGGATCTCGACGTCTTCTTCATCGAGAACGTGGGCAATCTCGTCTGCCCCGCCATCTACGACCTGGGCCAGGCGGCCAACGTCGTGGCCCTGTCGGTGACCGAGGGCGAGGACAAGCCCCTCAAGTACCCGGTCATGTTCAAGGCAGCGGACCTGGTCCTGCTCACCAAGTGCGACCTGCTCCCCCACCTCGACGTCCGGGTCGAGTCGGTGCTCGAGGGCCTCAGGCGCGTCATGCCGCGTCCGCGCGTGATCCAGTTCTCGGCGCGAAGCGGCCAGGGGATGGCGGAGTGGGTGGCCTGGCTCGAGGAGCAGAAGGCCCGCGTGCCGGCCCGGAAGGGCGGCGCCTCGTCCCACGACCACCTGCCCGGCGAGCACGTGCACGAGCACCGGCATGCCGACGGCACGGTCCACGCCCATGGACACGACCATTCGCCCGGCGCCGGCCACGAGCACTCCCACGCGGAGCACGTGCACGAGCACCGCCACGCCGACGGCACGGTCCACACCCATGGACACGGCCATTCGCCCGGCGCCGGCCACGAGCACTCCCACGCCGAGCACGTGCACGAGCACCGGCACGCCGACGGCACGGTCCACGCCCACGGGCACGACCACGCGCCCGGCACCGACCACGGCCACTCCCACGGCAGCTAGCGCGCGCGACCGGACCGGGAGCGGTACCATGGGGCGATGCCGAAGCGCCCCACCGCGCGGGAGATCGAGGCCGATGCCGCGGGTCGCCGGGGCGCGCGAGGCCCGCCCGGGCCGCTCCGTTCCGAACCGCTGCGCATGCTCAGGCGACGAGGCCTGGCGCCTTCCCTCGCGCGGCCCGACCTGCCGCTCCCGCCCGGCGCCGGGGAGCCGCTCGCACGGGCCTTCGCGGCGCGCCTTCGCCACTATGCGTTCCGGCTGTTCCTGAGGGGCGCCATCCTCGCCCCCGGCGGCTTCGCGCCGGGGCGGGCGACTCGCTACGTCCCCGCTCGGACCGGCAGGAGGTACGCCGAGGAGCTCGTCGCCTGGGGCCTCGCGCGCCGGCTGCCCGGCGGCCGCTACCGGCTCCTGTACGGGGCCCGGTCGTTCGGCGGGACCCTCGAGTGGTGGCTCGCACGCGAGCTCCGCGAACGGCTCGGGTTCGAGGTCGAGGTCGGCGTCCGATCGGGCGCGCGGGGGGTGGGCGGGGACCTCGACGTGGTGGCCGCCGCCGAGGGAAAGCTCGTGTACCTCGAGACGAAGTCGTCACCGCCGAAGCACATCCTGCAAGCGGAGGTCGAGGCGTTCCTGCGCCGGGTGCGCGCGGTCCGGCCCGACGTGGCGCTTTTCGTGGTCGACACCGCGCTCAGGCTCTCGGACAAGGTCCTGCCGATGTTCGCCGATGCGCTCGGAGAGGAGGCGTCCGCGGCTCGGCGCATGTTCCGGGAGACCTGGGCTCTCGGTCCCCACCTCTTCGTCGTGAACGCGAGGGAGGACCTCGTCGAGAACGTCTGCCGGGCCGTGGCGGAGGGGATCCGCAACCTGGGTCCCGACTTCCCGCTCGGCGCGGACGCCCGACGAGTCGGGCAACCTCCCCGAGGATGACTCGAGGTGCCCCGTTCGACGCGGTGCGCCGAGGATCAGGACCCGGTGGCGCTCGCCAGGGGGGCCGAGTGCCCCGCCTCGGATGCCTCGGGGGCTCCGGTCTTCGGTCCGCGGGCCTTCGCACCCTCGGCCTTTTCGCGCTCCACGAGGACCGGCCGGCCCGTGTGCACGAGGTTCCACAGCTTCAAGATCGCGTTGGCCCGAGAGGCGTGCATGTTGGATTCCCTTGAGGGTCGCTTCCCCTTGCGAGCCCGCAGAGCATCCTGTCGCCGGCTCCCCTGCAGCGGTAGCCGAATGTGGGCGGTCCACAGACTCGTTGCGGTCCCGTCACGGGACCGACACGGAGATGTACCCCCTCAGGGGGGTGTCGGGAGCGCCCCGCGCCCCGCCTCGGCGATCAGCTCCGCGAGGCGGTCGAGCGCGGTCTCGAGGGTGGGAAGGCCGGGCCCGAAGGAGAAGCGCACGTAGGAGCGGAACCGGGACGCCTGCCGGCTGCGGCGGTGGCCCGGGTTCACGTCGAAGAACTCGCCGGGCACGCTGATCACCTTCTTCTCGAGCGCCGCCCGGAAGAACCCCATCCCGTCGGCGAGCGGCGGCGGGAGCTGCGAGACGTTGCCCCACACGTAGAAGGTCCCGTCGGGCGCGCGGTCGGTGCGAATGCCGAGCTTCTCCAGCCCGGAGAGGAGCTTCCACCGCTTCTCGCCGAAGGTGTGGTGGATGGCGCTCGTCTCCGCGTCCACCACGTCGTCGGCGAGGAGCGAGACCGCGGCGCGCTGCAGCGGCTTCGAACCGCCTCCGTCGAGGAACGAGCCGGCCGAGGCGACCGCCTCGATGACGCGCCTGGGCCCGAGCGTCCAGGTGACCCGCCACCCCGGGTAGCGCCAGTTCTTCGTCAGGCCGTCGAAGACGACGACGGGGTCGCGGTTCACGTCCTCCACGTACCGCGCCGCGCTTTCCACCGGGAGCCTCCCCGGGGCACCGGTCCACACGTAGTGGGAGTAGAACTCGTCGATGAGGAGCGCGCAGTCGAGCTCGCGCGCCAGGGATACCCAGCGGGCGAGCTCGTCGCCCTGCACGAGCTTGCCGGTGGGATTGCAGGGGTTCGACATGAGGAGCGCCGCCAGGCCGCGGCCGGTGACCTCCTTGCGGAGGTCCTCCACCGTGAAGGCGTACCCGCGCTCTCCCTCGAGGAGGATGGGAATCGCGGTGAACGCCTTGAAGATGTCGAGGAGCTCCTCGTACGCCGTGTAGTCGGGCAGGAAGTGTCCGAGGTTCACGTGGCCGAGGCTGGCCGCCGCCCGCGTGAGCGCCGCCCGGCCCCCCCCGGACACGGCGACGTTCTCGGCCGAGTACTGGGACGGGAGCCCCCGTCGATAGAGGCGGTTGTAGAGGGAGGCGATGGCCTCGCGGAGCTCCCAGATCCCGGGGACCGGGGCGTACTCCTGGTCGTCCACCTCGATGGCGATCCGGTGGATGCGCGGAGGCGCGCCGGGGAGCGGCCCCGTCTCCGGCTGTCCCTGCCCGAGGTTGCACCAGCCCGGCTCGCGGCCGAAGCCGCGCTTGCCGGCCTCGGTGGTGACGAAGATGACGCCGGTGCGCGGCACGGCGCGGAACGCGTGAAGATGCGACGGCGGGAGCTCGGGGGACATGTCGCGTCGAGGCTAGCACGGGGTCGGCGCGGTGGCAGGTTCGCGACCCGCCGCCTAGAAACCCTCGGCCTCGCGCTCGGCCCGGAGCTCCGCCTCGGCGCTCCCGATGCGCTCCCGCACCGTCGCGGAGAGGCGAACGACGTCGGCCCCGGTCATCCCGGCGGTGGGGACCGGCTCGAGGACGCGCACGTACAAGAGCGTCGGGCGGATCCACGGGCTCCCCTTCGGCATGCCGTCTGCGCTCCCGCACACCGCGATGGGGAGGACGGGGACCTGGGCCTCGATGGCCAGCCGGAACGCGCCGGGCTTGAAGGGCAGCATCTTGCCGTCGCGGCTCCGGGTGCCCTCCGGGAAGATCATGACCGGCATGCCGCGGTCGAGGTAGCGGCGCGCCCGGGTGAGCGCCTCCCCACCGCTCTCGCGGTCGCCGCGCCGGACGGGGATGTCTCCGGAAAGGGTGAACATCCATCCGAACCAGGGAAGCCGGAAGAGCTCCTCCTTGGCCATCCACTTCATCTCCCGCGGCATGCGGGAGAGCACGAAGATGTCGAGGGAGGATTGGTGGTTCGAGACCGCCACGTAGGCCCCCGTCCTCGGCGGACGCCCCTCGGTTCGCACGCGCCAGGGGAGGTATGCGTAGGTCGGAAGCGCCCCGACGAAGCGGAGGAAGCGCCCCGCGGCCCGGCGGTTGCGGTCGAAGGGCCAGGTGACCACGACGATCAGGGCGAGGAGCGGGAGCCAGGCGACGCAGGCTGCGAGCACCACCACGTAGGCGAGCGCCGCGAGCGGAGGGACGAGGAATCCGGGGACGGAGGTGCGGGCCACGGGAGCTTCTACCATCCGCGGCCACGCCGCTGCCACGTACAATGGTGGCGTGCCTGAGCTGCCCGACGTGGAGGTGTACGTGGAGGCCCTGCGGGCGCGGGTGGACGGTGAGCCGCTCGAGCGGGTGCGCGTGAAGGCCCCGTTCCTCGTGCGCACGGCGGATCCCCCGCTTCCGATGGCGTTCGGGCGGGTGGTCCGCGCCGTCACCCGCCAGGGGAAGCGGATCGTCCTCGCGCTCGACGGCGACCTCTTCCTCTCGCTCCACCTCATGATCGCCGGCCGCCTCCACTGGAAGGAGCCGGGGGCGGCGCTGCTCGGACGGGCCGCGCTCGCCGCCTTCGACTTCCCCAGGGGCACGCTCACCCTCACGGAAGCCGGGACGAAGCGGCGCGCCGCCCTCCACCTCGTCGCGGGCCGCACGGCCCTCGCGGCGCTCGACCGGGGCGGGATCGAGCCGCTCACGGCCGGCCGCGACGCGTTTCGGGACGCGCTCCTGCGGGAGAACCACACGCTGAAGCGGGCGCTCACGGACCCGCGGCTCTTCGCGGGCATCGGCAACGCCTACTCGGACGAGATCCTCCATCGCGCGCGCCTTTCCCCGGTCGCGCTGTCGCGGCGCCTCGGCGACGACGAGGTCGACCGCCTTCGGAACGCGACGCGCCTCGTGCTCTCGGAGTGGACGGAGCGGCTGCGGGCGGCGGCGGGGGGCGGCTTCCCGGAGGGGGTCACCGCGTTCCGCGAGGGGATGGCCGTGCACGGCCGCCACCGGCGGCCCTGCCCGGACTGCGGCGCCCCGGTCCAGCGCATCGCCCGCGCCGACAACGAGACCAACTACTGCCCGCGCTGTCAGACCGGGGGGCGCATCCTCTCGGACCGCTCGCTCGCGCGCCTCCTGAAGGAGGACTGGCCCCGCACGGTGGAGGAGATGGAGGCTCTCGAGGCCCG
>Ga0335069_10001568_pt1 | contig 36595 bp, 57 predicted proteins | sample Lox_Sample_11_FD_206714 | JGI IMG/M metagenome (GOLD analysis project Ga0335069, IMG submission 206714) | Soil microbial communities from Loxahatchee National Wildlife Refuge, Florida, United States - Lox_Sample_1.1 | ecosystem: Environmental > Terrestrial > Soil > Wetlands | place: USA... | reverse complement strand
AAGACAAGGGTCGTAGTGTGAAGAAGAAAAGAATTCGAAGAAATTGCTTGCAAATTAAAAAAAGTCCTTCCATTCCTTCTTCAAAAATTTTCCTCATTTCTTTTTCTTATTAGACCCTAAAAAAATCCTTGGGTTTATCTGAAATAAATCCCCAAGCTTCAAGGCCATTTTTGCGCTCACTTCTTTCGGACCCGTTTCCAAAGCCGTAATGGCACTTTGCCCAACCTTAAGTTTTTTCCCCAACATAGCCTGATTCCAATTCCGCTCTTGACGTAGGCGTCGAATCCGTTCGCCAGGCCGGTCACCTTTAATGAAGCTAGTTAAGGCGTATGGAGCCAGGTGCTTCTGCCGAATCTGCACCAAGATATTTCTCGGCACTGTAAAGTATTCAATAACACCATCCACTGCCATTGTAATTGTCGCACGTTTAATAGTCCGCCTCATTCTTTTTCCGGTTTAATTGTGTGTCTCTCAATGTAGGATTCAATCCAAGAATCCGCCATTCCATGATGCTTTGCGATCAAGCTGAAATCATCTGCGTCCATTATAATCTGATTAGGAACTCCTAGTGATTTTTTGGTCTGATCATAAACAGCGCGGATTGCGCCAACCAATTCATTCTTCCTCGTCTTCTTCTTCATAAACAGGCCTCATTAATGTTCGAAACAATTGCCACTCAAGCCCTCGACGAGTTTTTCTTCCCCGTCTCATTAGTTCCCTAAGTGACGAATCGTCAATTTCACACACATCAGCCGCCTCTTCCGCTGAGGCTCCATTCGGGAATTCTTCCCTAAGTCTTGAAATCACCATTTCAGTTAGCTGTTTCATTTCACAAATGCCTTTCTTTGTTGCTTTCCAAGCACAGCCCATTTAGCTCGCTTTGAAAGAAATTGCCATTCAGTGTCAGCAATGTTTTGACATTGATGATAGGCGGAAGAGAATTCATTGGCTCGTTTGTCTTCCTTCGCCCAAGCATAAACCAACATTAGAATTATTGAAACAAGAACTAAGTCGACGATTGATCTCATAATTCCTCCTAGCGAGTGATTGTGCAATTTGCGCCAATGGTGAAATTGCATGAGGCATTAACACCATCCGAACTGTAAGTTCCCTGAGGCAAAAGGGTTAAAAAACCTCCATTTGCGGAATAAACTCCATAAAGCTGACCTCCAATGCAGAGACCGAATTCAGGGAAAGTGGTCGGATAGGTCGGAATGAAGTCGGAGGAACAGAACTGAATAGCCGTTATGACAGTTCCTGGCGTTCCTGGGCTGCCCTTTTCGCCCTTAGCACCTGTGGCACCGGTTGCTCCAGTGGCACCCGTAGCACCAACAGCCCCCTGAGCCCCTGTCGCTCCTGTGGCACCAGTTGCTCCCTGAGGCCCTTGCTCCCCTTGTGGTCCAGCAACTCCTTGCGGTCCTTGGTCTCCTTGTGGTCCAATCGCCCCATTAGCAACAACAGCCGTCGACCCATTAGGACATGTGATTGTAGCCCCATTGTCATCTTGCACGACTGAGCAATTCTGAGCCTGAGGAATTGGTGTAATTTTTGCACAACCAATCAAACAACTGATTATGAAAAAGGCAAAAAGAACATAGCCCAAAACTCCAAGAAAGAACGTGAGCATGAGTCGTTGTCGAGTTTGGATTAATGCCCTACGAGCAGCAATTTGATTTTTAACCTTTGTAGACTCTAATTTACGTTTCCAATGACGATTCATAACTAACCTCCCATTGAAATCAGATTAGCACCTAATTGTGAAGGAAAAATGTTATTTAGGTCGCTTTGAATGGGTGCAAAAAGATTCAATTGTCCGGCATTCTTCACAGAAAAGTCCGGGCTGAAAATCTGTAAATTCGCCAATGCTTCTAATGCCAAATTCTTTAATCCCTTCTAAATTCGCTTCTCGGTCAAACACGAAGAATTCAGGGAATTTTTTTGCAAATTCAGACATGCGAGCACGGCCAGGCACAGCTTTCCCATGGCCTGACTTTCGCTTTAAAAAGGCCTGTAATGACTCCAAAGGTACAAAGACACCCTTCGGCACGCATGGGAAGAACTCTTCGCAGAGAAGCCGCTCCCATTCGCTTAAATTGGCTTCCCTAATTTCGTTGGCTCGTTCAGAAAGAAACGGCACCTGCATATCGCGCTTAACTTCTCGCCACCAAAGAAATCTTGCAAACTTAAAAATCATCTTCTCATCATATTGTAATCGTTTAATTTCCTCATCAGAGAAGAATTCTTTAAGGGGTCGGTCAGAAGTCATGGGAATGGAAAACCGGCGTCCCGGTTCTTTAAGACCTTCTAGACGATTGGTTGCTAGATAGACATTAACTGTGTTGCTAATTTCAAAAGCATCCACACCTTTTTTCTCAATTTCAAGTTCAGCATTCACCAAATCCTTCGCACGATCGAGCGTTTCTTTATTTTTGAAATCAAATTCATCAAACATTATGAATTGTCTGCCTAAAAAAGCCGCATTAAATCGATTATTTAGCGTGTCTCCCCTCACTTTTCGCATGTTCCCATCGCCGAAGATGGTTCGACACATTTCCCCGAGCACACCTTTTCCAGTTCCTTGCGTCTTTGAAAGAATGCAAAGATAGCTGCCATTGCGTTTTCTTAGAGCAGTGGCCAAGAAATCAAGAAGAAATTCCTTAGATTCCGCGTGTTCCGCGGTGAAATGGGTCAGAAATCGATCGATCAGGGTCGGTATTGAATGCTCGGGCAAAATCAAATCCCCTAAGAAATAGTTGGCATGGCGCCATTTAGGGGGGGCATAAGTGTTAAAGATCGGGAATCCTTGTTCATTTTCCCCAACGGGACCTAATTCTGCATACGGATCATAAATAAATTTCGCCCAATACCCTTTGTCCCGCCACAACATATCTGCATCACGTTTGCCGTACAGCAGATAGGTCACTTTGAGATCGAGCTCTGGCATGATGCGATGCTCGTCTTCGTTGAAGAACAAAGCCTCATCAGGCCGCTCCGTGTTCCTCACCCACAAACACCGATGCAAAATCTCCACCATCTTGTTGATGCCACTCATGCCACGTCCTTTCAGTTTTTGTTGAAAACTGTCTTCTTATAACCTTATAATTATTTTAGGGGCGAAGCCCACACTTCTCTGCTTAAGAGTCTATCACGTGAAATTGGGTCGGGCAACTAATTTCTTCTTACGAAGAGGCCTTTTTAAGCATTGTTGGGGGCCTAACCGTTCAATTTCAACTGATTTTTTTAAAAAAGAAGAAAAAAGCGAAGCCCATCCAAAACACCGACCCATTTCTTTTTTCTGTTTTTGTTCTCAGGCTGCATGCCGCGCAGCTCTGGTTGGGCGGGCGAGGCAGGGACGAACGAGCGGAAGCCCAACCTCATTCGCGCACATTGCAGCTGCAAAAATTTGCAATTCATGTCATAATTAAAAAACATGGGCACCAATCAAGACAAATTGGACGAATTGCTTGCCCAGGCTGGTTGTCTCAACGCTCAAGTGCAGAACTTGCGTTCTGATTTGAAAGATCTGAGAGCAGAACTTAAAGAGTTGAGAGACGATCTCAAGCCAGTCTTTTTTCAAGTGACCGTCATTCGTTTTTTGGTTAAATCAATAAGTTTGTTGGCTGCAATGGGCGCCGGAGTTGGCGCTCTTTTCCCCAATCTTTTTTCAAGACTGATTAAATGAATGCAACACTAATAAGAACCGATTTCCAGTCCGAAGGCATTTTCGGCATTCTGACGATGGCTTCTGGCGTCCAATTTCACACGTTAGAGCATGCCTTCCCTAATTTGTCTGGTGACGGGCGTGCGGCTTTTCTTCCCGCAATTCCTCTTTCCGGAACTTTTCAATGCCTGCGGGGCCTTCACCAATTAGAGGGAATGAGTTCCCGATTCATTGCATTCGAATTGCAAAATGTCCCTAATCATTCAGGAATTTTAATCCATGTTGGAAATTGCAATGACGATTCGTCAGGTTGCATTTTGATTGGTCAATCGCGACACGGAAATTTAATTATGAATTCTAGGCAGGCTTTTTCTGATTTCATGGAATTGCAAGTTAGAACAACTCAGTTTTCTTTGGAGATTATGTGAAACTGTTTCTTTCAATTATTGTTTTTGTCGCCCTTGTTTGTCCCCCTCATCCTCATAATGCTTTTAAATTGAGGCCTCATTCTAGAATTAGTGAGATGCCTCAAGTGGTGTTAATTACAAGTCCGTGTTCGCGCTGTTCAGGGTTTGTGGTGGCGAACGGGTTTGTTGCGACGGCTGCTCATTGTGCTTCCTTCAAAGGCGAGAGGCTTGATGTGACGTTCACGAATGGGAAAACGGAACAATTCACTGTCGTTGTTTTTAAAAAGAACTTCCGTGGCTTCTCGCCCGAAGATGTGGCTATCCTTAAAGGCCCGACTCTAGGCATTCACCCAATCTCTCTTGTTAAGCCGCACAAAGGAGCTCAATGGTGCGTGACAATGGGCTGGGGTGGGGAATTGGGAAAAGACGGCAACCCCGTTCAAAGAGTGTCACTTTGCCGTCTTGACGACAAGCATTATGATCGGGCGGGCTTAATTGCAGGACACGGTGAAGTGGATCATGGCGATTCGGGGGGACCTACATTAATTGATCGTGGGGCAATTGGACTCAACGAGTCCATTGCTGCTTTTGACTTGCCTCTTTTCTGGTCCGTCCCATCTTCCTCAATTTCTGCCGCTCTGCGCGAAGCGCAAGAGGCAGCTCACAAAAGGCGTTCGAAATGAGTGGGAAGAATGCCGCAATAGCAATTGGTTTAGCGCTCTTTGTGGGGGCGGCGATCGGCAGACTAGCCGCGCCTACAAGGACGCAACTTAGCACACAGACGCAGAAGACCGAACAATTAGAAGATCATTCAAAAATTACAAAGACAGAGCAAAAGAAACCAGATGGGTCGGTTACAACTATAACGACAATCGAGAAAAATGTTGGAGAGAAGTCTCAAGAACAGAACCAATCCGAAAAGATTGTTCAAAGAGACTCCACCCATTTACTATTTTCTTTAATTGGTGCGGTTAATCCAGTCAATGGGAGTGGGCCTGTTTGGGGAGCTTCGGTGCAAGGACGGGTGTTCGGTCCAATTTGGATTGGCGGTCAAGCACTTTCTAATGGTCAATTGGGGGCTTCGATTGGTCTCTCGTTTTAAAAGATTGGCGATTTTCCTTCATTTGCTCGATGCCGAAGGCAATCTCAACATTGCTGACATTTTGTGCTGTATTGTGATTTGGAAAATTGCACGAACCCCATCTTTGGACTGGGGATCAATCAGCGGTGTGCTGGGTGTTCTTCTTCATTTCTATGCAAAAAATGTCAGTTCTTCCGAAGAATCGTGAGTTTGGTGATGGCCGATCTTAGGATGGTGTAGCCGTCCGAATTGATGTCATAAATCAAATTATCGGGACATCCCCAAGTGCGCAGAATGATTTGCTTGCGATCAAAAGCAACAACTCTTCCAATCACTTCGCAAGGCAAAACTTCCGCAGCTTCTTCTGAATGGGCGCAATGGTCGTCAAAAACAATTCGGACAATGTTTCCTTTTTTCATTTTTTCTCCGAAAGTTTTAAAAAAGGCAGTTTGACATGTAAATGCACAATTCCAAGTTCCATATACATGGTTGCACAGTCTCCGCTTCCGTCGTCATCTAACACTACGATTTCATTGTACTTATTTTGCAATTCTCGCATTGTGCATTCTTTCAGTTCTCTTGTGGAGAGCCATGAGCCATTAGGTCTCATTATGATTGGATGGGTGGGAAATCCGTGTTTTTTAAGCCATGCGTAGGTGGTGAAACGGTGTTTTTCTTCTCTTGCTGTCACATAAACCAAGTTATTTTGCTGAGTTAGGCCTTTAAGAAGATGGGCCATGCCTGGGACTGGACGATCGGCTGCCAAGGATTCGTCCGATTGAATGCGGTCGAGCCACCCTAAATAGGCTTTCTTGTCTGCTCGATCCGGCTCAGGGCCTGCAATTAGTTTTCTTTCCCTGTCATCGGCAATGGTGCCGTCAATGTCGCAAACCCAAAGCAAATTTGTCATTTTTCCCCCGCTTCCTTAATTTTCTTTAGTGTCGCGGAGAAGCGATCATCTAAATCGACCCGTTCATCTTTAATGAACTGCAGAAGGAACATTGCTTCACAGGCTGCATGGGCAATGTGACTGATGCCGGTCTCTGGATCGAGATTTTCCCCTTCGTTAAAGGCCACCACATGCCTCAGAATCGCTCCAATGAGCCTTGTGTAGGCCAACCCCGCCCTCCAATTCGAAGCGCCATATTTAGAGGCACCATGGCGTAAAACAAGGCCAATCTCTAAGAGAGCAGCGCCAGGAATTAGTTGGAGGGGCACTTTTCCGCTGTCATCTTTACGACCTTGCGGAATAATTTTTTCTTGGTCGTCTTTGCGTCCGGACATTAAATGATTATAACAATCTTACGACCCCTACGAAACAAGGCAAAATTAGTGCCATGCGGTATCACAAAATGTATGCGAATTTGTGAACAAAACAGGGCACATGGGGAATTTGCAACTTATTGATTTTATTAGAGATTAAAATTTGACTTTTTTAAAATTTTTTGTAATGGGTGGACCAGTGCTAAAGCTCACCCCCCGGGCAGATGGGACCCGTTTCGGTTTTTGCCCATGCAAGTTCCGTGCCGGAAAGTTGGCATGCTTTTTGCATTAGCATTAATAAAGCCAATGATTTCGAGCGCCTGCAGGGCAATTTGGCACACTTGTTGCATAACAAAGTTGGCACGCTTTTTGCAACAAGGCTTTTGGTTGACGCGCAAGTGATTGATTTTGTTGTGGATTTTTGTAGAGATTAGTGTAACGCTAGCGCGGGGCCAGCTCTGTCCACGTCTTGGAGGACGTGGACAGAATAACTGTTTTAGGATGTGTTTAACTCTTAATATGCAAAAGATTGACAAATGCCGCTAAGTCGCGGCATTTGTTTAACAACAGCATTCATAGCATTTGTGCTTGTCTAAAAGATTGGCGGAAAAACACAATTGTTTGTGCCTAAATGAGTTGGCAACGAGTTTGCATTATCTAATTCTTATGAAAACACTAATTAAATGGATCGAAGGATTTGGGCTAGATTCAAATAGAGAAAATGAACTAATCCAATGGGCAAAAGAGGCCTATGGCGTACTTTCAATCAAAGAGATTAAAGCCGCAATTCAAGAAAAAATTAATTATAATTATTAAGGAGAACAAAATGAAAACAACTCATTCAATAACCCCAGGACGAATCATTGAAATTGATGCCTATGCGGCAACAATCACTGTGCAAACAAGACTTGGCGAAATTCTCGTGATTCCGAGTCAATATAGTGAATCAGAAACATTAGATGTGGTTGTCCATTCCATTAATGGCAAACCCATTTCAGTTCAAGGACTTTCAACTTGGGCAAATGTGCAAGGAATTTAATCTTTTTGCTTGGGAGAAAACAATGAATTGGCAATCGTTAATAGCAGGAATTGGCCTCGGATTGGTTCTGGCAAACGCGATTCATCTTTGGCTGTTCTTGAAATTACAAGACAAACCGCGAAAACAAATTCTCATCGATGAGAGAAGAACCAATGATTAGATTTTTGTTTCCCGACCATTGACAGGAAGAGAGACAAGAACAACACCATTGTCAATGATTTCTTTCTCTTCCGTAATGGCCTCTTTTTTGCCCCAGGATGCCCCATAGCGGCGTTCTTGACGCCACATGATGGCTGCGGCATGGCCTTGATTAGCAAGCTCATTAAGCTGCATTATTGCCTTAATTTCGGCGTTTGCTTCTGCACAAGCCACAACATCAATTAGGTCTGGTCGTGCAGTTAGAACGGCATTTAAATCAAAACCACGCGCTTTAAAAGCCACTATAGGGGGAACATGATTCTCAATTGTTTGAAGAATTGAACCAATGCAAGCAGGGTCGGGGATTAGTGGGGAAGAAGAAGCTGATTGTTTAGGTGATTTAGCCATGTGCGTTGGATTTGTGTTTTTTAGGGGGGCCTGGAGATTGATTCCCCGCCGATTGAAAATCGGAAGGGAATCGAGCGATTTTCGCGAGATTTCCCGACCCTCTCCCCCTGGCCTTGGGTTTCGTCAGCGACGTCGACCAGGGGGAGACATCACCATTATGATTTCACATTTGCAGCATAATGTCAACAACATCAAATGCGATGATTGTCTTAAGGGAGGCAGTTATGAAACTTTATAGAAACAATAATGGGACTTACAAACTGGTTGGTTATTTGGAAGACCGCTCAACTTTAGTAACAAAACGGTTTATGAATTATAACGAATGGGCGAATTTTGCTAAACGAGTTTGGGGCTATGTCCCAAAACTTCTATTATTGATTGTAATGATGCAAGGACTTATTGGTTGCGGAAAACCGCTAGATGCCTCTGTAAAAGTCGTCACACAGCCTGCGAATCTAACGCCACCGGCTTCTTGTGATCTCTCAAAATTAGGTCCTGGTGCATGCTGCATTTATGGATGGGGAAACATGCAATGCAATCCTTCAGTCCCACCAATACAATTGCCAATTGATCAATCAAAATAAGCAATAACTGAAATAAATCCGTCAGCACCAGCGCCACCTGCTCCAGATGAAGAACCCGCAGTTCCACCTGCTCCTCCAGCACCCACCGTGTATGTATAAGAAGACGAAGGAGCTGAAAGTAACATTTTTAAATAAGCTCCAGCTCCGCCTCCTCCGCCAGAAGATTGACCAAGACCATCGGCCGTTCCTCCACCTCCTCCACCGCTTCCGCTCGAAACTGCCGCAATAACTCCCGACCCAGTCCCAACTCCGCCTCTTCCTGCCCCACCAAAAAAGCTATTTCCGCCACTTCCTCCAGGAACAGTTACACCGCTCCCAAAAGCTTCACTGCTTCCATCGCCTCCAGCTCCGGCAACTACAGCAACAATTCCTCCGCCGGAAAAAAATGTTGATCCTCCATTTCCTCCAGCTAACCCTGCTCCGCCCCCACCAAATCCTCCAAATGCAATGTAAGAAGAACTTGCGAAAGATGTCGCCGTTCCATTAGATCCATTTCCTCCCGCTCCTCCACCTCCACCTCCTCCAGCGCCAACCATTTCTACAACAATGTAAGTGCAACCGACCGGAATTGAAACTGATCCACTTCCCGAACTCGTTGTTCTTAAAATCACTTGAGGAGCCGTTTTAGCCGTCGCAAAAACTGCCCATGATGAGCCTGAAGTTGGATTGTTTAAATTATTGGCAATTAATGACTGATAAACGGTTGTGCCTGAAAGAACAAGACTGTTTGAATTATAATTAGTGCCTGAGTCCCATTCCGCAATTCCTTGCTGCATTAAATAGCTTAGCTGATAGCTGTTTGTGAACAAGACAGCGTTTAAGTCTTGAATTGGAATACTTCCTGCTCCAACAACACATCCATCAAATCCATCATTCCAATTGCTTAATGCTTGCGTTAATGCAGGAGTTGCGACTGCTCCTGCATAAGCCGTTGGCGATCCTTCTGCCAAAGACCCGAATTCTCCAATTCGATTAGCAGATGCACTGCTTCCGAAAAGCTTAGCCGTAAAACGACTTAAAAGACTCATTGTTTTTTCTCCTCAAATTTAAAATGCATCAGCATAATCCACTATTAATGAATCAGGATTGATGTTTCCGGATGAATAGCCGGCAAAACAGTTAAGCGGTGTTGTGTTCGCAAATTGTGCTCCCCCATTAATGTAATAGTCGGATGGGGAAAAGAACTCATTGACAACCGGAGCAACGATATAACTTACACCGACAGCCATTGGAACTGGTAAAAGTCCGTCGGCAACAGCTAACTGAATGACATTCTCATTAATTGCTGTCGATGAAATCAAATAAGACATTTGCATTGGCGTTGTGTTTGCATAATCAAACACGAGAATGGCGCCATTAGGAAAATAGGTTGCAATGAAATCTTGAATGTCCGCTAAAGAGCTTCCTAAATGATTAGATGAAATTGCAATTTGAATTAACTGCAGAAACTGCGCATCATCTAGTGTAATCGCCTGTCCATTAATTCCAATGCCAGAGCGCGTAACGCCATTATAAAGGCCAAGCCAATCAAGTTGTTGACCAATTGCCACATTTGTCGTAACCGTTGCTATAACAGCTGACCCAGAGCTCATTAATGTGTTATTAACAACACTCAGTAATTGGGGAGCAATGATTGTGTTAAAAGTCACAACGATTGATTGATCTTCTGGAGTTCCTTGCGGCGTGGCAGTTCCCGTTCCTAACAGAACATTAAGTGCTGCAAGCACGTTGTCTTGAGAAGCAGAAAAAGATAGGGTCGGTGATTGGGTTCCCAAATACGAAAAAGCAAAAGACCCGGAATCAGGAACAGCCGAAAAAGAAACCGTTTGAACTGTGGCATTTAGATTAAAGCCATTAAGAACATCAAGAGGCAAAGTGCTGCCTTCACCATCGGGCATCAAAATGCCTGAGCAAAGTTGCTCAATAGTGGCCGAAGCATTAGGCTTATTCAAATATTGGGCAATTAGCAACCCTGCATAATAAGCTAACAGCTGATTGTAAGTTTGATTTCCCATTCTTTTCTTTTAACTAACCCGACCCCTTCTTCTTTCTTGTTCTAAGTCACGGTTACATAGCTTAAAGCAACGTTAGATCCAGCCGGATCAGAATCATGCACTTTAACCACATCAATTCCTGTGCTTGACCCTGCCACATAGGCTCCTGTCACTGAATTAATTGATCCTCCGCTAACATTCGTCTGTAATGACCAAACATAAGTGGAATAGCCGCCATAGGCCGTAAATTGGATGCTTCCTAAGGTTGTCACTGACACTGCGGAAATGACTGATCCCGAAGAAACAGTTAAATTTCCGTTAGGTGATGTGATGTACATTGGAATTGCAATTATGTCACTTTGGGCAACTGTGAATTGTTCGTTCGGTGTTGAAGGACTTATAATTGACGCCGACCCATCAACTGCCGTTCCAAGTCCAATGTTCGAAACATAACTGTTTGGATCAATTTGCTGCACAAGTGTGGCGATTTCATTAGCGTTGACCGAAGCATTAACACCAGGCATTAATTTCGAAGCAAGGCCTGTTGAAGGGTCGGTGATGGCAGGAAGATTGGGGGGCGTGCTTCCATTAATTGAGCTTACATTAAATTTAATATAAAGGGGTTCGCCAACCACATCATCCCAATAGATTGTGAAAATTGATCCATCTGCCTGTGTTATATTATAGCTTTGTGCTCCCGACCCCCCAGAATTAAACATTCCTGCCCCGGCATTTCGCTTCATATAAATTGCATTAGCGATTTGAGAGGGACTTCCTGTTCCGGCCGTGATCACCCAAATTGTATGTCCAGGCAAAGAAAGAGAACCGAATGCTTCGGGAGTTCCTGTGTTGTTTTCAATGATTGTCGCATATGTTACGCCAGGAATGTTAAGAAGAGCTGCGAGCAAACTGTTATAAAAGCCTTGTCCTGAAAGCGCAACAGATTGAGAAATTCGAATGCGAAGAGCTGCATCACTCTCTTCATTAAGTCCAATTGTCAATGCATTTGTTGGATTATTAACTGATGTCACACCTAGCACGATAGAAACAGGAACTGTAATTGTGTTCGGAACTGGTGTAATTGCTCCTGGAGTTACGGCTGAGAAAATTAATGTGGAAGATCCAGGGCTTAAACCTAATTGAGTTGTTTGAAGTTGATATTGATTTCCGGCCTCATCACTAATTGTATAAACAGATTGGGCTGTTTGATCAAGCCCATAAAGATTGACAGATTGAGAAGTTACAACAGTAATATCAATTGTCGTGAATGTGCCGGCTTGTCTTTGAATGCCAACGATTGCTGCTCTTTGATCGAGAGACGTTCCAAAAGCATTTTGATAATTAAAAGAATTATAAATTTGAAGAAGAAGATTTTCAACATCAAGTGCCGTTTGAATCGGCAGATTGATCATCTGACCATCGGGCGTTTCAGGACCGACGTTAATGTTCGGGCCATAAATCGCTTGAAATCCAGCTACATAATTGGCGACAAGTTCAGATTGAGTTGCAGTTGTGAGCCCTTGAGAGCCAAATGAATTAGGCATGCGTCCTCATTTCATTGAGCATTAGCTGCCCCATTTTCTGTTCCAATTGTTCCGCCTTGTGTTGCCAATCCTTGGTCATAAACAAATGTAGACTGTAGAGTTCCATATTGCGTTTGAACATTATAAGTCAATGTGAGATTGCGATCGGATGTTAAAATGGGGGTCGATGAAATGATGCCAGTTACTCCCGTAACTGAAAGCAAAGCTGCATTAACAGCTAACGAAATCGCCAAAAGGGATTTTCCGCCCAACAAAGTCCACCAAGGCAGACCGACATTTGTGGCAAAAAAGCAGTTTCCCAACAGCATATTAAGACTCATTTCAATGTCTTGAGCCACGGCTGCATTATTGGCCGCGTAATTATTAAGACCAGCACCAAATGTCCAGTCACCATCCCCATTTAGAGCTCTCACAATGTAATTATTTGAAACCATTTTCAGTATTATAATTCTAGCACATTTTAGTCAAAAAACCCATTCATTCAAGAAGTGCCGCCAAAGCATTTGCTGCAGCCGTCAAATCCCCTGAATTGTTAGGCGTCCCGCTCGTATAATTTCCTGGTGTGCTCGGCACTGATGTTGTCACAGTGATGGCTTTAACTGCGTTAATTAAATTTTGTAAAAGAGTGTTTAAAGTGCCTTCATCTGTATTTTTAATCGTAATTTTATTGTTCGATGGATTAATTCCTAAAGCCGCATTTCCATTTGTTAATAAGGCTCTAATGGTGTCATCAATGTGCCATTGTTTAAATCCGACTAGTGCAATAGCATCTGAAAAACTGTGCAAACGAGAGCTGGGCAATGCTGAAGCAGCTCCTTCTGGCGACGCCCACCACGTTGTTAGGTCTCGATCGTTAAAAAGAATTAAGCATTGATCCCCAGAAGCAATTGGCATTTGTAAACTGACTGGCCCTCCTCCCAAAACAATCGCAGGGCAGTCAACAAGTGCTGGATAGTTTTGAACTTGTGTGACAAAGCCACCGTTTGGTTGTTGCACTGTGAATGATTTTTTATAATTCATCGTTGCGGTGATTTTTGCAAGCCCATTTCCTGAGTCTTGCGGTGTGAATGAAAACACTGTTGCAATTGCGTGACAATTAGTGGAAAGAAGAATGTCTTTCTTATGCGCGTCCAACAAATCTTTTAATGAAGGTTCTGCAATTGGAAGAAACGGAGGAACAACCGGTTGACTCACATGCCCCTCCTAATGTCCTCAGCCACTAAACGAGCCGCCTGTTCGGCTCCACAACCTGCATAATGCACAAAATAACTCTTATGGCGTTCATGCCAATCAATTGACGGCATGTGGTCGAACTTTAACGGCAATGCCTCTCTTTTGGCGCCACTTTTAAACACTTGACAATTCATCCATGTTTGATCTTGGAAATTATTTATAAAGACGGGAGGAGGGGACAAAATGGGTCGGTGATTAGAAGAAAAGACAAAGACCCCGGCGTTAAAATAATGATTTGCTTCGCAAATCCAGTCACCCCACCCATCTGCCTTTGCTTTTTCTAAGGCCTGTTTTCGATCGAGGATTTGCCCCTCTTCGAATAACCCGACCCTGTCTTCCGGCACCTGTTCGAAAATTGATGGGGCAAAAGGGCTGATTAGAACATCTGTGTCCACGTAGCAAATTCGATCGTAACCGACTAAAAGGTCGGCAATTTGAAGCTTTTCGTAGCAAATGATGTCTGTGGGAAATTTACGCTCATTTAAAACAATGAAATCAGCGCCAATCGAATCTGCATAACTTTTCATGCGCGGATGAGTGAGCTGAGCAAGTTCCCTAATCCCATCCCCAATCGCTAGTGTGATGATTGCAAGTCGTTTCATTTGTGATAGTCGCCTCTTAACCAATTTCGAACAATTTTTTCTAGCTTTTCGGGCTTTGTTTTCAGCATTATGATCGGTTTAATGTGTCCTAAGCTAGGATTGGGCATCATAAGCCATCGCATTGTTTTAACTTCGTCTCCTTCAAAGAAGTCGCAAACAAGCTCCCAAACCTTAGTTTTTGTTACCGACTCATCCACTTGCACTCCCTGCTTCTAAAGCATCTTGATAGGACGCAACATCCGTTGCGTCAAGAACAAACAAAGACGAGTAGCCGGAAGAGAAATCAGAAATTTGGGTCGGTTCTCGTTGGGCAGAAGAAAAACAGGCAAGACCAAAGGGAATGAGGTTTTTCCAAGGCTGAAGCATGTTTGGATTATTTACAATTTGCATCCCATTAAGAACAAATGAAGATCCATAGGTTAAATTACAATTCCAAATTGATGAAATGGGAGAAAAGAACATTAACAAACCAATCTGTGTTCCATCAGGAAGCACAAGGGTTTGCTGTTGGATTGGATCACTCGTGATTTGTTGAATCTGAAACATTAAGCAACTCCTGAAAGAGCAGAAGTAAATCCAGTTGGGCTCGTTGTTAAGTTGCTCGTTCCTAAGTCCACAGGCAATGCGCCTTGTTGTTGCAATCTTCCTCCAAAATTTTCCGGCAATGAATAGGGCAACGTTGATGTTGGATTGCCTAAAAGACTTGAGGCAAATCTCATCTGTTTGAATGTGATCTCGAAATCAGTTATGACGTTTGTTTCGGGGCTTTGGATTGCTTTAAGAGTTTTAATTGCCATGTTCTGCATTATAACCCACGGCGTTTGAATCGTGAATAATGTTCGTGTTGTCCAATAGCCAAAAAATGTTTGAAAAGCAGTTTGCTGTTTGCTTTGATTGGGTTGAATGGCAATTCCATTAGGTCCTATAACTGATTCGCCGCCAGTTCCAGTGATTGTGCTCCAAGCAGCAACAGCATTATTTTTTGCAGCATTTGCAACTTGAATGGCAAAGAAAGCCTCATTATATGCATTTTGAGCAGTGACACTAACTCCAGGCGCATATTGAGCAAGTGGAGTGAGCGCATTTAATGCAGTTGAAATGATTTGGCCAGCAAGACCACTCGGCAATGGCGGAATGTTGTTCAGTTCCCCAATGAAGCCTTGAGTTGTAACTAAAATAGGGCGTAAAGCAATTTGATCTTGAATCGCTGTGTTGTCTTCTACAAACTCGTCGGTGATGTCGGAATCAATTGTTGCGGTGTTTTCTCCTTCATAATGAAACAAAAAAGCAGGAGGATTGGCAGCAACTGAAGACCCGCTGATTAGACTTGGTTGAGGCTGATAGCCCACAATAGTTTGAGGACTAACCAAAAGGATTGACGTGATGCCAGAAACGGCAGTTGTAATTGTGGAAAGACTAACCGCCACTTATTCATTCCTCCGAATTAACGCTTGATGCCCAATAACATTATAGCTGAAATTGGGATTGGTGGGAAGCCATTGAAGAATGACTTCTTTAACGCCTGGACAGTTTCTCCATTCCCAATCATCACAAACCATTAGTCCACCAACGACCATTCGATGTCCGAAATGTTTTAGTCCATCTAACGTTGATTGGAATTGGTCAGCATCTAAATGAACACACGAAAATCGAGCATGAAATGGAAATCGATCGTCAGGAAAAATCCCTTTATAAATCACGACTTTATAGTCTTTAAGCTCTTCTAGAAGATCATTTGGGTCGATACAGTCAGCAAACTCACCTTTTTTATGAACATCTTCGGATCCTTGAAAAGGCATGCCCTCAAATGTGTCAAAAAGATGTATTGTTTTTCCTGAGGCATTTTCAAGCATCATTTTGGCAGTGCCACCTTGATAGACGCCTAATTCGGCCATGTCTCCAGGTAACATTTTCGTTTCCAACACTGCCTGCCGCAGAATTTCGAGCTTTCCGTCCCCTAGAATTGATTTACTCATTAAACAGCTCCTGTGTTCGCCAAAAGTCCCTGAAACACGCCACCTCGACACCGAAGCCGTGTGGTTGCTGTGCCAGCAACAGCATCCGAAATTACCCCTCTATGATTAATTCCAATGATCTGATGAAAACCATTAACGGCTGAGTTGGCTGTTGAGCTCTGCAAATTAATTGTATCCCCAACTTTGAGTGTTGGCTCAAAAATCATTTCGAAATCAATTATGGATTGCTGAGTGAATGGTGTCGAAAGAAGACCTGACTGGGCATTAATAACTGGAGGATTGATTTGGGGACCTGTAGCGAAACCAGGAGGACAAATGATTGCAACGCCATTGTCTACGTAGAAATTACTGTTAGTTAATTGGCTCAAAACATCGCGAGTCGGACCATCAATCCCAAATCCCTTGCTCACAACTCCCCAAGTTGTCGATCCAGGAACCGGACCTGGAGAAATGGGTCCTTGGACAATTCCATAAGGCAGAAGATCGGCAATCAGGAGTTTAAAGACATCGGTCATCAAAGTGCCGGCAGCAATCTGATGCATTGACCAGCCAGTTTGAAGCCCAATTCCCGCATCATAGCATTCTAATGTCGTAACAAATCTAGTTCCTTCGCGATGTGAATAGCCTTTTTGAACATTCCCTTTAAAAATCACTGGAAAAGTTGGCCCATTTCCATAACCTGCCTGAAGTTCAACATTAATTGCCGATCCTTCATTCGTATTAATGATGTCATGTTCTAGTTTGTTTCGATGTTGTTGAGACAAATTGATTAATCTTATAGAGGCATAATTGCAGGAGGCATAGTCTTGACGATTGATGTCGAATTCAATAGTGAGGGGTCGGGAAATTGAGAAAGACAAAGCCCCGCTTTCGAATGTGAAGTTAATTATATAATTTCGATTGAATTTCTGCATTAATTATTTTGCTTCTTGCTCACTGAATTAATGTCTCGAAACGCATTACTAGTTGCTTTCGAATGGGTGTCTTTAATCAGCTTGGTCATTTCGTTCGCATCCATTCCATGAGCATGCACTGTTGTGTTCGAATTATTAATCAAAGTTTTTGTTCCTACAGGAGCTGTTCCCAGAATTCCTGTCAAGGAATTCCTTAGAAAATAATCTAAATTAGAACTCGACGGCAGAAGAGTTTGTTTGTTAGTGGAACTGGGAATTAGATCGGCAGCCGTTTGAAATAGCTGACTCCAACCAGAAAAGATTGAATTGATTGCTTTAATTGCATTGAGTCGAATTAATAATTGGGAAAAGGCGTCAACTAAGTGAAAAATTGAAGTGGCCAGACGATCGATGTCCGGAATTAATGTTGGAGCAAACTTAACTGTTAACTGACCGAATTCATGCTCAAGCTTAGTTTTCAGGTTAGTTAAAGCGATTTGAGACTGAGCAAGTCCTTGTGCAGTGCGATCCCCATAGATTTGCGATTTGGGGGCATTTTCTGGATTGAATGTTCCTGTCATCAACGCTTGAATTACATCAGGAGGCAACAAACTCTGCATCAACGTTCGCGTGATGTCGGGCGTTGCTTGATGCGATTGAGCAAATTCCCTCAGTTTTCCCAGTACATAATAGGTGTCACGAATGCGTTTTTCATCAATTCCAACAGCTTCGAAAACAGGCTGCATTCCAGTCACGCCAGTTCCCTTAACAATCACTTCGGCCATTTTGCTCTGCAAATTAACAATTGCCGATTCAGTTTCGCTTGCTTCCACACCGGATTGCTGCAGTGCATATTGCCATTTCTGCAACACAACTGTGTTAAGTCCTGTCAAATTTCCAAATTTTTGAAGTCCGAGTCCAGCGTGAAGAGACTGAGAGGCCATTTGCTCCAATCCATAAATTACGCCGAGAATCGCTGCCTTAGTCTCCAATGCCATGCTCTTGACGTCCTGCATGCCATCGTGGACATGAGTGAGGCCTGTTCCAACATCAGACGCGCCTTTAAGCGAAACAACAATTTCTAACTCACCGACTTTCACTTAGGAGTCCTCTTTGTTAAGTTCAATGTAGGTGGATTCCCAATCTTCTAAAAATTTAATGTAAGTCAATGCCTGAATCATCTTACGCGCATCCCATTCCGCAATTTGTTCGGGAATTCCAAGTCCTGCCTTGCTGAGTCTTAAACAAATCAACCAATCCTCGTGCTTCTCATCAATCACTGTTTCTGGGAGCTTTTTGCCAGAGTCGACATGGCGGTTTTTGACAGAAGCCCCAGGTTTTTCAAAAAAGGGGAGACATTAGCGTGTGCGACCTCCCAGCACACCTGAACATAGTCTTCCCGGGCTTTTTCGTTTTCAAACGTGTTACTTACAATTCTAAGGCCGTCATAAAGACAACGAGCCATGCATGGCTGCAACGCTCGTTCAATCTCGTCCGACGCAAAGAATGTGGAGAAGAGATTCTTGAAAAGATTGAGATCGACTTCGTCGCTTTCTTTAATGTCCAGCGATTTAATTTCTTTTAATGCCGCCTTGTAGAGGGCTTTTGCTTCCGAAAAAGGAGCCAAAGAAACTGATAGGATGGCTCCTGATGGCATCGTAATGTCTTTCAGTTCTCCCATTCCCAATAACCGACCCTTCTTCTGTTTTTATAGGAACTTGTCTTCTTCCTCCACAAGAAAGAGAAGCAATCCCGTAATTAAAAGCAAAAACCAAACCAGCATTGTTCTTAAGTTAACGCTCTCGGGGCGTTGCTAAAATTGATTTTATAGATGGAAACTGACTGTTCAGTGTCGCCTTCAGCATTGCTCTTTGCCATCACTTGTTCTACAAACACGCCACCAGAGACAATGTAAGTGTCATTCTTAACGTTGCCCGATCCATCGCCAATCAATTTAACAAACGTTCCAAACATGAGCGGAAATGCTTGGAAATTGTTTTGCTGTTGCAAAAGCAAAGCATTCATGAACTGATCGTCAGCCGATCCTCTGATCAACCTAAGATCAAATTCCGCCATTTTTCCGGTTTGATTAAGACCGTAGATGGCATTGCCATTTTTTCCAATCTTAACGTTGGCAATCTTATTAGGGAAACTCAGCTTAGCAAAATCACCATCAGCAAGCCCTGTGAAGACATTATTATTGAGAATGATCGTGTCATTCCCTGACATTGCAGTTACAGCCATTGTTTTTCCTTTCGAAAAATTCTTTTAAATTAACCGACCCTCATCCAATAATAGGTTCCGCCAAATAGCAATGCTTGCCAAGAAGCGAATTGATTGGGCGAAATTGATGTTAATGCACCTTGCAAACTCTGATTGCTTCCACCAGTTGTCATGACTAAAGTGGTGACACTGTGATTGAAACAACCGAGCGTAACTCTCATTCCAGGAACCACAGCCGCAGGCATTACAACGTTCCCTGATCCCGTGTCAGATCCTGGGGCCAGAATCATTGTGGAAATGTTGGGTGGCCATTGCTTAGGAGTTGATGCTCCCACATCTGAAGACACCGTAATTCCGTAGGCAATCCAGCCTTCGCATGCAAAATTTCGTGGAGCTGCAACCAGAGCCGATCCACTGCCATAAGTGTCCAAAGACGTCACACCTACATCGTATTGACCAGCCGGCGTGAAGCCTAAATTACGGCTTACAGCATCATCTGTTAATCCAATTTGAAGAAGATTGATTAATGACATTTACTTTTTCTCCTGACAAACAATCTCTGCAATGCTGCCGGCCAACTTCGACGCACCAATTCCGGCTAGAATTAGGAGCATGTAAAGAGACTGAGAGCAAATTAAAATTAAACTTAAAATCAGACCAATTTGAATGATTAGTTTCTTATGTGCTTTCAATAAATTAAGCATTCTTTTTCCTTTTTAATTAATCATTAACATAAACAATCACATCAGACGATTGAATTGCGCCAGCAAGTTTAATAGCGATTGAAACAAGAGGGGCCTGACGAGCTGCTCTGTTCGCTGCAGATTGCTGGGAAACAGGCTGACTGTAAATGTAATAACCGTAAGTTAAAATGTTTGTTAAGAAATCAGACTGAATGCCGAATGTCGTGCTGCTTGTCCAACTTCCAGGAGCTAAATAACCGTTCGCAACTGCCTGTTGCAGCACTGCTCGATAGGCTCCTTTGAGTCCATTCATTCCTTGCTCAGTCTGCGGACTTTTCGTTGCACTCTGCGCAAGATAATTAAAGCCGGCAACTTGGATAGCGCCGACAAGCCATTGAAGATTGATTTGATTGTCGAAGAAATCATTCACTCCGCTTGTAAAAACAGATGGAATTCCCTGAATTGATGGGAAAGTGTCTGCTCCCGCTGCAATAGCCTCATTAAGAATTGTTTGGGTCATGGAAGGGTCGGGGACAATGGAGGAAAGGGGCTTAAGATGCATCGTCTGCGTGGTGTTCGACCCCTCAAAATTGGTCGAAAATCCTTTTCCTGCGTAGGCAGAGGCGAATGCCAATGCCGAACTTCCACCGTCAGAAGTGTTTCCGTAATAGAGGGAACGGGTTTGTTTATCAGACGCGCTTGTTAGAGTTGAAATTAAGCCCGAAGAACCTAAATCGGAAGAATTGTTCGATGATAGAAGCATGATCGCATTGAGGCCTTGAACAGTCGTTGCAGCTGCAAGCACTTCTGCACTTCCCATCGTGTCCATTAATTGAGCCGGCAAAATTCCAAAATAGCTGACGAGACCTTGGGTGCGAACAATTGCTGCGCTGAGCGTTTCGCTGCTCTGAGACACTGCAGCCACAATGGTGATTGATGCGCTTCCACTTGTTTCTAGTGTGTTTCCTGTCGTTGAAACTGCACCTTGAGAATGCACTCCATAAAACACTAAGGAAATTGGGCCTGAGATTGGGCTTCCTGAAACTTGCACTTGGCTTAGTCCAGGAAGTGCCTGAATGGCGGCTTGAATCGCGGAAGCACTCTCAGTCGCAGTTATGACAACCGATTGGCTACCATTAAGAACAAGAGTGAAACTCCCCATTGCCGGCGTGCCACCAGAAAACGTCAGTGTTTGAGTGTTAGGGAGGAAAGGAATGACCGCCAAATACCCGTTATTGGCGAGAATGTTGGGCTGTTGAGAGAAAAGGGTCGACGCCATCTCATAAGTGAGAGAAGAAGTCCCAAAATCAATCCCAACTTGGGTCGGGGCTAAATAGAGGGCATAACCTAAAGATCCAAAAGTCCCAAGATTGGGCGCATCATTGGTGAAAAGCCCTACATTCGCCGTATTATATTCTTGTGCCGCAATTTGATTTTGCGAGACACTGATTGAAACAACATTTACTAAGCTAACTTGACCCATGAGTTAATTCTCCGTTTTTATAATTATATGCTTGTTTTCATTAAAGCGCAATGCCCCATTTGGAACTTAAATAACTAGAAACTGTCGCCTGATCACCAGATGAAAGTTGGGTGTTATAAACAATCATTTCGTAAATGAGACCGTTCCAAAAACCAGTTGAGGCATTCAAATTCCAATTTCCTATTAAATTGTCGCTAACTGGACTGTTCCAACCACCAGCCGCTAGCACAGTCGATGGACTCCCATTATCAGTGATTGTGTAATTTGCGATGTTAGTTGCATTGCCGCCGTTGTTAACAAATTTAATAAGATGCGGAGTTCCAGTAACTGAAGCGTCTAATAAAGTGCGACCGGCATTTCCTGTGCTAGCGCCACCGAATGAAAAATAGTTATAAGAATCCGCCACATCATTAGAAAAGCCAAAGTGAATTGGAGACCCATTATTTAAAGCCACTAACAATCCCGGAAATGTGTTCGCGCTGGCAAATGAATTTAATGTACACACGAAAAATGCCGAGTAACCGCCTGAATTATAAGTGAAAAGAGAAGTCGCATTTCCTGACATGTTAGTTGAAGATCCATTGAACGCAACTCCACTGTTGCTATTAAGGGAATTGGCAGTGTAAGTGGGTCGGGCTGAACCATTAGCGACGAAATTTTGTGCATTAGAACTCTTATCCACCCAAGAAGAAATTAGATTTCCCGAAAGAGCCATGGTTGATTTGTCAGCCCCATCCATCCACAGTGTTAATCCTGCAATGTCTGTCGGAGAAAAACTATAAACAACAGAAAGTGGTGCCGAGCCGCTCACATCTGATAAGGCTGCCACCACTGAAATTGTTCCTGAAGAAATTCCAGTCACCAGTCCGGTTGATCCCACTGAAGCAATTCCAGACCCCCCTGAAATTGACCAATCAGCACTGTCAGTGACATTCACCATTTGTCCTAATGAATAACGAGCAACAGCGGTCATTTGAATTTGACTGCCTAACGCAACAGAACTTCCATAAGGAATCACATCGATTGATTGTAAAACTGAAACTGGGGATTCGACTACAACTGTAGGACTAGAGAAAGAGGAAAAATAGCTGGGACTGCTTTGTAATGTTGAAGCAAATTGTAAATTAGCCCTCATCTGAAAATGATAGGGGATGGCGGCCCCATCAATCACCCCGATGTTAATCACTGATTCAGAAAGAGGGGCGACAAAGAAAGAATTGAGCTCCATTTGCTGTTCTGCATAGGGGCTTGCTAACGCAAGCTCGATCAGTTCAATTCCCGTCGATGGGGCGAGAGATCGGGAGAAAATGTCCAAAGTGAGCTTTTGCTGAACATTAACCGACTGAACTGCTACGAATGAGGCACTTCCTCCCTGATAGTCGGGTTTGTTGCCAAAAAACTTATTGCTCTGAATTCCAACAACTACATAGCTTCGTGAATCGCTGGGAATGTTAACTTTTTGCTGCCAAAGCCAAACTTGGTCATTTGCCAACGCAAGCTGATTTCTCACAATGTCACAAACAAGCTCAATAGGTGTTCCTACAAGAATGGAGCCGCTAACTGATGAAGCAGAAGCATCAGTGACCGTAATGACATCAATTCCAGTTGACCCGATTGGCGACACATACAGGCCAGAACTTGACCCGATTGTGCCCCCTGCTCCTCCGGGAGCAACTGCAAACATGTAGGGAGCAGTGCCGCCAGTTGCGCCAAAAGGAACACTAAGCCCAATGTTACGGACAGCTGTGTAAGTTTGAATGAGAGACAAACTGCTCATTCTTCTTCCCCACGATCTTCTTCTCTCGAATGTTTGTCACACGCAGTGTAAAACCACCCACGACCTCTAAGACGACCCCATTCTCCACATTCTTCACAAATTCCCTCCGATCGTCTTTCTGCTTGATCAGCGACAGCAAAAGCAATGTCCGCTGCTTCTCCTACAGGGCAGTCCACATAGAATCGAAGAGTTCCAAATTTTTCTTTAATCTGGCTGGCCCTAATCCATTCTTCTTTTGGCAACTGCCACTTATTGTTGAGTAATTCTAACATTGAAGCTGCCTGTCTAATAATTTTCTCCCATCCGTCTCCACATTCAAATCCCCAACACATTGCCGTTTCCATCACATCACCGTGTCGATTAGAAAATAGCTTAGGAAAATCTCGACACAATGCTTCGTCTAATTCTTTTCTCATGCGCCAGTCCTTAAATTAAGAAAAAGAAAACAGGGTCGGTGATTGGGAGGGGGGAAATCATGCAACCTCCGGTCCGCTGTCAACATAGTCCGACTGAATGTGATATTCAATGAAGCCCATCTGTTTCCAATCAAAAGTCGCCATAACTCTATATTGCAGTCCCTCATAAAGCAAAACATCATCAGGTTTTAGAATTACAGACGGCCAACAAATCACCGATTTCCATTTCCATGCCCTTTGTCCTTCTGGTTTCATCATCAATTGCCGGGGCGTGAAGGTTTGTACGATTCCTTGAAACATTAGCGGCGTGGTTGTTTCGACAACTTGAAAATTCACAATGGTTTTAACAAGTTGCTCCATAACAATTAATTGAAACCAATTACAAATCGAGTTGCTTAAATTAGGCAACGTTCCTGGATTGGAAGACAAGGGAACGTCACTAGCATTCCAAATGGGCTGCGTCGGCCAGATTGGTCTATTGCTCATTGTCCCTTTTCCCTTCCCATTCTTCCATCACAAACCCGACCCCATTTTCCCATCTGGATTCTGCTCCACATTCCGGACACAAAACATCAACATCTTCTCGGGGAGGCCAAAAATTTCTAATCTCATAATAGACGGAGCATTTAGTGCATTTAACTTCCATTGTCGATCCACGCACACAAAAAAACATTATTTAACCTCCGTCTTAATGGCTTTTCTTAATTGTCCTGTCTCGTCTAAAAGCTTTCCGCTAATCGATTTAGTTGTTGGTGAATGCGCTGGCCAATTCCCAAATCCCCCCGTTTCAAACGCTCCTTGAATGGTCGCTTCACATGCTGTCGCCAAAGCCATCATTAATGGTGCTAGCGTGCTGTTTTTCAGACTGTCTTTAATGAGTTCCTCTGGTTCCTTAACAGTCTTTTCAACAAATTCTGGAAGTTTGTTCTCTAAAGGCATTCGCAAGAAGCTACGTTGCGGCACACCAATTCCAAATTCATGCTTTGCACCAATTTCTGCATTGCTCTCAGTTGTCACTGTTCCATGATCACCAGTGGGAAGAGCAAACCTGGCTGTGTCATCAACTTTAATGTGAACAGCTGGAGGAGCTTGCGAGAGCAACCTGATTAATTTTGTGAGTTCGTCAGCCAACTTTTTCCTCATTCTTAATTAAATCTTTTAATGAATGTCGGCAGCAAACCTCATAAAATCCTTCATTAGTTTCTATTATAGAAAGCGGATAGTTGGGATAAAAGTCCTCAGCATCCTCGTGACATGAAGAGCAGCATCCACCGTGAAATTTTTCACATCCGCCCAAATAAATGTCTTTTTTGTCTTCCAATTTAAGCTCCCGGATCATTTCCGCCCCAAGGACCAGGTCTTCCCCAAACTCCTGCAAAAAGTCCTTGATTGCCTCCTGGCACAACTGTGCCGCCCGCAACTGAAAACATTTGACCCGTTAGCACTGGCAAAATTAAGAAAAGAAACTGGGTGCCATAGGTTGTGGAACATAAAATGGAGAATTCTGGATTCTCGAGAATGCGGGGAGGGACGGCGAAAGAGCTTGTAATGGCGGCAGCGCCTTTGCTCACTGTCTGCCAATCCCATTTACCTGCAATGCCTTGACTTGATGCTCTAAGATTGAGCACTAAATAGTGGGCTGCTAACAACAATGCGCCTTGTGTGTAAATGTTTTGATTGGCGAAAAGACACGAATTGATCGTGTTTTGTTGCTGAGCCAAAGCCTTATTAATGTCGGCGTCCTGCACTGTCGTTAAGTCTGCATTAGAGTAAGGGAAGTCACGATTAAAGTATTGTTTAAATTGATCAATTGTGGGATCTAGATACATACTATGTCTTTCTCATAAATAAAGCTAAACCCATACACTTGGTTCTGACGACCAGTTATATTATTCCAAATATCACTGGGACGACACTCAATTGCTTTTGCCGCATCAGAAAGTCCATCATATACAATGCCAGTTTCTAAGCAAACAACTGCTTTTCGTAATTTTGCGTGGTGAGATCTAGACTTCTTTTTTCCTTTTGCAGCTAATGACATTTTACGCTTTGTTTCCTCTGAATGTGTTCGACCAGTTTGTCTAGCGGCATTTCGTCTACGTCCAAACGAGGAACTGATTTTTCCTTTTGATCCGCCCAAGAATATATTATAACCTTTTGGTGCAATAGTTCCAAACGAAAGAATTAATTCTTTTTCTAATTCGTCTAGGGCTTCCTTGTTCATCACGGAAACAACTGGTTCTATTACAAAATTACTAATTCCACATTTAATCATTGCGTTAGCTAAATAACTGCGCCTTTTCTTAGCCCATGCAAGATGAACTGCCCATCGTTCCTCAATTGTTTGGCTAGTTTGTCCGATATACATTTTGCCGCTTTTCAAATTGGTGATTTTATAAATGTAACCGGCACAATTCATAGATTAATTATACCATATGGAAAATTAAATGTCATCTTTATGGGCCTTTTTGTCATGTTTTTCAATCAATCTCAAAAGATTTCTCGCCTCATCCAACGGCCATGCATTGTTGGGAAAATCAAGCACGGCTTTCAGCACAATCTTTGTATGCCTAATCATGCTTTCTAATCGATCAATTTTTCGCATGAGTTCTAGATTACAACTTGCCATATGAGCCTGTGCTTTTTGCGCCTCATTAATTTTCTTTTTTAAGACAATGATTGTGTCATTTCCCTTTCTGATAGGTCTTTTTCTTATAATCTGTTTCATAAAAGCCACTTCCTTTAAATTGTGGAGGAGCAGGCTTAGAAATTTGACGTTCTACGGCGCCTGATCCACAATGAGGACACGAAGGTTTGTCCTGATAGGTCGCTAGGGTTTCGAAAATTTTCTGACAATTTGAACACTTAAAATCAAACAAAGGCATTAATTCATTCTCCTTTTAATTTGGAAAGAGTCCAATCCACAAGTTCGGTGGGCTCAGGTAGCATTTTTAAAAGATCGAGAACATGCACTTTGTCCACGTGAATTTCCTTTTCCTGATTGGGACAGAAATTAAGTTGGTTAAACAAAGTGTCCTTCGCGAAGTCTTTCATGCGCCAACCAAGCCCACCTCTTCGATGATGGAGCAAATGATCTGCATGCTTCACTGTTGATACAAATCCTATGAAAGCATCTCCTGATGCAGCAATGTGAAGAGGACTCGAGTCATTCGTTAACAAAACTGAGGTTGCTTGCAATAATGCAACCGTCTCCCCCCAGTCTAATTTATAACGCAAATCAATGCAACCATCCGTCTCAACATCCACTGTCCCGGCCCTATAACTCCCGTCTTTCTGTTTGTCAACATTGCCTCCAATTATGACAGGCATGATGCCGGCATCTTTAAGCCCCGAAATGATTGTGTCCCACCACTTTTTAGGAAATGTTCGTGAGTCCCAAGTTTTTCCTGGATGAATTACAACCATCGGTTGTTCGAAAAATCCAAGAGGAAAATGCCCAATCATTCTAGAGATTTGTTTCTCTGTCGGCTGCAAAATCACGCGCTTTAAAGAATTGGGCAGAATGAGTCGCCACATGTTTAACGACGCATAATCAACCGCATGCATTAACGGATGAGCAACAAATTCCCAAGCAAGTTCGTCCCCTTGAGAAAAATTTTGAAAAACTAAGAATTTACGGTATTTAGGCTGATTTTCGCCAGAGGCAGGAAAAATTTCTGCAAACTTAAGGTGTTGAAAAAATTCGGGATAGTCGGTGCAAAGTGAGATTTTTTCTTCGGGGAAACGATTTAAGGCAAATCTGACCGCTGGTTCAGCGCACACAACATCCCCAACGCCACCATGACATTTAATTAATAAATTACGATCAGCTCCTCGTTCTCGAGCAATCACCGTGCGGCAGGAAGGAATTAGACGATTGGGCACCATGAGGCATGCATTAGGGTCGATTAATAGAATTTCGCCGGAGACTAGAATGATGCCGGGAGTTGCTGTGTTTACAAATTTCTCCGCAATACGAAGAGAACCGTCCTCGGTGATGCCAAAGTGCCCTGCTTTAATGATCGTTGCTCCTTGACCATTTGGGCCAGGAAATACCGCATTCCCATCCTCATCCTCTTTAAACGACCCTTTCGGCAAAAGAAATCCGCCCTCAACTTGAGTGACAAATCGAGCCTGAAACATTGCGTTTTGCTTTTGAATGATTGGCACTGATGTTCCTCCTGTTAATGTAAGAGTTTAGCAGCCAATTGTGAAGGAATTGTGCTTTGTAATGCTTTTTCCTCACACAATCAATTGTGGAGAAAAACAAAAAACAGGGTCGGGTTAGTGGGAAAAGAAAAGGAGAGCCTTTTTAGGGGCTCTCCCTAGAGAACTGTTATAGATTAGATGCGGGGAACTGCAAATAGAGCAGCTCGGCGGGCCTATAAACGCCAACACCAGTTAGCTGGCCATAGGCAGCTGATTGGAATTGGTAGTTGTTAAGTGTGTTCGCCAAGGTGTTCGTGAAGTCCACCGGAATGTCCATTCGGATCGATTCCTCTGCATAGTTGTACAGAGTATAGATCTGATTGGAAGACGAAGCTCCCTGTGGATTGCTCGCGCTGATTGCGTCTGCATAAGCGGCGGGAAGAATCTGGAAGTTCGGATTGCCGGTCATCGTCTGGAAAGTCTCCTGCATGAGCTCCAGGATGGATTTCAAGGGGAAAGACGGGCTCGAAGGAGTCGCCAATCCTAAGAAATCGCTCTGAGGAATCACGAAGTGAGTCGGCCAAGCAGTCGATTGGCAGTTCTGTCTGTAAATGTTGAGAAGTCCGCCAATGAATGCCGATAGATTAGAAGGCGTGGCAGCCAAGCTCGTGATTGAGTTCGTCAAAAACGAAGTGTTGACCGTGATTTGCCCACCATAAACCGAGCTTAAGTTCTGATTGAGAAGACCCAGTGCTTGACTTTGCAGCCCTGCGCTGTTGGCTCCGGCAAGTCCCGTGAAAGCAACTTGCTGAATTCCTAAGTCCCAGTCTTTCTTCTGAGCTCTGTGAAGAGCCTCAACCAAGCTCCAGTTACCAGACTTCGCAGCCTGTTCTAGCTGAGGAATCGAATAAACAATCTCAGTGGCCCAATTAAACACAGGCACATAGACCGAATCGACACCAGTGCTTACAGAATGAAGTCTGGAATTCTGATCGCCCGTCTGCACAATTCCTTTAGAAAAGTCATTGAACAGCGAATAATCGCGGTAGGTCATGATCTGATCAGACCACGCACCTTCGCCAACACGAATCGGAACAAAGTCCGCAGGTGCAACCTGATAGAACTTCTGTTCAGTGATCTTTTTGGCAATTGTAGTTAGGGTCGTGATGGCAACATCGAAACCGAGAGCATTCGCCACTCGATCCCAATAGGCCGCCATGCGAGCCTCACGAGGAGAGAGAATGACCTCTTGAGGTCCCCCCTTCTCGTTCTTAATCGTGTCATAAAAGATTTTTTTCATAAGTTTTAAGTTTCCTTTCTAAAATTAGTCAATTGCATAAGGAGCAGCTGGGGTCGCCAACATGATCCTGGTTAATGCTCCAATTGCCACTGTGTTAAGCGCATAACCGATGATTGGATAGCCGGAGCTTCCCGTCACAGGCACCACACCGCCATTACAGCCGCCAGCAACACCAGCTGGAAGCGAGGTCACATATTGACCGCGAGTGAGCGCTAAAGCCGCATAAAGATACATCACATTGCCGGCCATGCTGATTTCAAGAGCATTGCCAGGGCTGAATGATGCATTCTTAATGTTGTAGTTCACAAATCCAGCGACAACGTCAGAAGCCGCTAAGCTCGGAACCACAAGAGGAACGCCACTGGAAGCATTGGAAGACCATTTTACGGCCATTCCAGCAACCAATGTGCCCGACCCAGCGGGATCGAACTGAACTGCCAACGTGTTAACGTTATAAGGCAGATCAAGCGCACCAAGAACCTGTGAACCAGAAAACTGGTTAGGTTGCGGAGACGCGGCAGTCGTGGTGACTGTCAATTGTGAAGTTGTGGCGCTGACTGGTGTTCCCGAAGAATCCGTCGCGACCACTTTGTAATAATAAACCGTTCCAGGAGTGAGGCCTGAATCATTGATCGTGAGCCCCGTGGCTCCAGCAATCGCATTCGCAGACCCAGGCGTGAACCCAGAGGTCGTCGAACGATAGCCTTGATAAGAATAGGGAGAACTGCCTCCCGTAGCAGCTGGTACAGTTATGACGTCGACTGTCGACCCCACACTGACTAGCACTAATGAACCAATAGTAGTTGCCATTGTTTAATTCCTTTCTATTTGCTTCCGTAGCGAATTTTGCCTAAGCCAACGCCACTGCGGCCCTGACTAACAGGATCAATGAATTGGCGTTCGCCCAACCCCTTTTCCTGAGCATTTTTTAACTGAGTGAAATAATCGGGTTTTTTTGCAGCCCCGGTCATCCCATCAAGAAATCTAAGCATTTCAGGCGTTTCTTTCGAATTGCCCGAAAATCCTTTTTCAAATTGTGCAACTTTTTCCGGATCTAAATCTGGACCCTGTTGCTGATCGTCATTCCGTTTCGTACGATCTGATTTTTCCATGTCTTTCATGGCATCTTTTTCGCCACCATCTTCAGCATTGCGTGCCGTTTTGTCCATGGAATCCAAATCTTTTTCGGCTCTTTCTTGCCCATCATCCAAATCAGCTGCTTGTTTCAGCATTGACGCGTGATGCTCAGAAAGGGCATTCATGCAATTTCGCATTTTTTCGTGAGACGCCATCAACTCTCTGATGGACATCGATGCGCCGTTAACATGAACATGATGATCAAGATTGGCCATTTGAGGAGCCGCATCCATTCGATCTTCGCGGTGTCCTTGTTTGGCTTCCTCTTCTTTTCCCATTTCCTTAGGCCGACCCTTCGCTTCGCCTTCTTCAGACTCATCTTTCTTCGCTTCGGGAGCCCTTTTTTCCATTTCGTCAGCTTTGTTGGCCAATTCAACCAACTCATCTAACGTAGCCGTTTTCCCAGATTTAAGCTTGATGCTCATTTCGGGATCAACCTCGGCCGGGGTTTTTTTAAAGAAACCCAAAAGTTTTTCCACTTTTGACTTCTCCTCTGTTTGGGGCTGATTAGATGGCTTTTTGGAATTGTCAACCCGTTTCAAATCTTCCAAAAGCTTTTCGTTATATGCAGAAAATTGTTCAGGCGTTAAAATTACAGATTCGTCATAGCGCGGATGTTCCACTAGAGCCAGATGATTGAACTTACCATCAATCAATTCTCGCTCATAAGGCACGCAGTTCCATTCCCCACCAAGTCCAAGTTGCGTCGGCTCATAGGCATTGGAAAGACGAAAGCCTTTTCTAATAGCTTCCTGTCCTTCGTCTGAAGTCACTATGAATTCAACCCAATGCTTTCCGTCTGCCTGATTAAAAAAAGATCGAATCACCCATCCATCAGCTTCCTGTTCCGCATCCACAATTGGCACTGATTGATGATCAACAAACACAGGGCGACATTCGAAAGTGGGTTCCATTGCTCTGATTGCGTTCTCGGTCACAAGAAGACGCCTAGGCTCACCTTTCTCATTAGTTCCGGGATATTGGGCCACTCCGGGGACAATATGTAACCCGTAATAGCGCTTAGGAAGCTGCTTAGCATTCTTAACTAATTCATCAATCTCTTTGTGATTCATTGTGTACATCTTAGCACAATTCCTTCACATTTCCAACATAATTGACGGGCATTATTGACCTATGAAATATAAACTTAGATGGGATTTAACTCTGAAATTAGGCGATTTAGTATTATTTAGAATCGAACGGCTATCTGATGGTGAATTGGGTGGTTGGATCGAAAAAGAATCAAATTTAGACCAAACTGGGAGTTCTTGGGTGTCCGAGGATGCTCGAGTGTTCGGGGATGCTCGAGTGTTCGGGAATGCTCAAGTGTTCGGGAATGCTCAAGTGTCCGGGAATGCTCAAGTGTCCGGGAATGCTTGGGTGTCCGAGAATGCTCAAGTGTTCGGGAATGCTCAAGTGTCCGGGAATGCTCAAGTGTCCGGGAATGCTTGGGTGTTCTGGGATGCTCGAGTGTTCGGGGATGCTCGAGTGTCCGGGAATGCTCAAGTGTCCGGGAATGCAAAAATTGAACATCATTCGCACATCATCAATATAATAATTGCGACAAAATTTTCAATAACCATCACTCCTGATAATGCTGTTATTGGGTGTCAACTGAAAAAACGATCTGCATGGCTTAAAGTGACAAAACAAGAAGCCGGCTATCTGGGACTTCCAGAAGATCTATTCATACGGTACAGAAAATTATTGAAAGCTGCTCTCAAATTGGTTCCTAATAGAAAACAAATTAATTCGGGGAAAAAATGAATTGGAATGATTTAATCGCAATGGATGACTGCCACATCAACCTAATTGCTTCATTCATCGAAGCAACTAAGCCTCAAACCGTGCTTGAATTGGGCATTGGATCAGGTCGGCTAACTAAGGCAATGCAACTGGCACTTGAATTTAATGGAACAGGAACATTAACGGCCGTTGATAATTGGGCAGACTGGCAAGGACAACGCCCCGATCATCTTAAAATCAATCCGAACATCCGAATCATTGTCTCTGGAGAAGAGGAGTTTGTCAAATCCCAACCATCTGATTCAATCAATCTTCTCATTTCTGATGCCGACCACTTCAGAAGTCATCTTTGGTTTTCAGAGCATGTTCGCATTTTGAGCCCTGGAGGTTTTGCCTTTTTTCACGACACCAATGCTCCGCAGATGTTTCCAGGTCTTGCTACGTTGCCCCAAAAAGCCCAAGAAATGGGTCTTTTGTCAATTCATTTCACTAAATCATCAAGGTCGGATGAACGATGCAACCGGGGACTTTTAATGATTAGGAAACCACTGTGAAAACGATTTTAATAGGTCTCATTTTCGTCGCACTTGGAGCGCTAGCGACAGTATCGCATGCCGAATCGTCTGATGAGGCATCAACACATTTTGCTGCTCATTTCGGAATGAGTTTTGCAATCTCTGCGTTTAGTTATGGAATCGCGAAAAATGCATTTCATTGTTCTCCCACTGAAGCATTTGTCTTCTCAGCTGTAACAACTCTAATGATTGGAGCAGTTTACAAATTTACGGAAATCGCTCCCAACGACCCTCATTGGCCTTCCTCTTTTGGTCGAGCAATGGGAGAAAATGCTTTAGGAATTGGGGCATTTGGTTTTTCGGCATTTGCATTTAAATTTTAAGGAGGAAAAATGAAATCAAAACACGAAGCCTTCTATTTCATGATTGACGGACGTTACATGGCTTTTCATTGGCCGCAATTCTCGCAACTAGAACGAATTAAGCACTATGCATTAGACGAACGCCCAGATTCTTTCTAAAGACAAGAAAAGAGAGCAAAAACAGGGGGTCGGTGGTTAGTGGGAAAGAAGAAAAATCCCGGTTTAAGGCTTGTGATGGAATTTCCCGCCCAAATAATCTGCAGCGGCACGCAGGAGGTCGGGGTTGTCTTTCATAAGTCCTAAGGTGACATTGCAATTGTGACAAAGAAGTCCACGAATTTCGCCTGATAAATGATCGTGATCAACATGTAATTTGGTTTTTATGGTTGACTGCTTTACCGTTTTACAGATAGCACAAACCCCATTCTGCGCTCTTAATAATTCTTCATATTGAATTGGAGTTATGCCAAATTTCTTCAATCGCGAACGAAACACAACATCCGGATGACTGCGCTGCCATTGTCGAGTACGTTCTCTCGATTTTTCTTTAGCTTCAGGTCTCTGTCGATACAGAAATCCCCGTTCTTTAATCTGGTTCTTATTTAGTTCTCGATAAATTCTTCCAGCTTCACGTTTGCATAGTCGACACGTGCTACGAAGACCGAACTTACCATTCTTATGTTTATCAAATTCTGCAAATTCTTTTTCAAGTTCGCAGGTTGTGCATTTACGAGTCATTCGTTAAGGTTTATGATGGAAACGACCTCCAAGCCGTTTATAAAGAAAGGAAACTGCAGCCCAGTGTCCTGCCCCATATTCTTCTTGTGCCTTTTTCTTTGCACGCTCCCAAATTGATTCATCGACATGCCCCGGATTTTCAACTTTGGGGTCGACCTTTGAATTGGCTCCGTAGCGTTTCTTGCCTTCTTCGGCTTTTTCAGACATTTTCATTGGTTGACTTCCTTTCCAGTTCATTGTTCAGACTCTTTTCCTTTAGAAGCATCCAACTCAACTGCCGGAGCTTCATAGGCCAAGGCATCTTTGCCTTCGCCGTCTTCTCTTTCTTTGTCTAGTTTTAAATCATCGTTTCCAGGCTGATTACTAAGGGAATCCACCCCTTCTTGTGCATTTGGGGCTTGATCTGAAAGCTGAATCCCCAAAAGATCATCCTTATTACAGGCTTGCCTAAATTCTTCCAAACTGATGGCGCCCTGCTCTAATGCCTTAGAAATCGCCTCAAATTTCTGTTTTTTAATTGCCTGCTCTTGCTCAGCCGACATGAGTCTCATTGGAGCAAATGAAATGGAAAGATCGTCGGGAATGAAACCGAATTGTTCCTGACATCTGATTTCGAGCATTCGAATGAGTGAAGCTTTTGCTTTCTGTCTGACAGTCGATTCCACCATGCCATTATAAACTTCAATGTCGTCTTCGCTTGAAGCATTGAGTCCCACTGCTCCCATTCCAAACAATTTTGTAAGTGGCATGCGCAAATCTGCAGCTAATTGATAGCGCACTTCTTTCATAACATCAGAAAGGCCTGAAAATGTTAGACTTTTCTGTGTGTATTGATCCTCAGCGTCCATCACAAGAGCATGCTGAAAATTCTTCTGCCGATTGGCCATCTGAATTCGGGCAGCAACTTGCTCAGTTCCGCCCTGAGAAAGAAGTGTGTTAGTTAGGTTCTTAATGCCGTACACGTCAATTTTTGCTTCGTCCAATAATTCATAAATGAGATTGGTGCCTTTCATATATTGATTGATAGAACGCACACAAATTTCAACCACACTCATTCCCCAGCCACGAAGACGCGGTCTTAAAAAGGCCGGGGCAACAATGCCTTTCAATCTAATGACACGACTCTTATGAATTTTTTCTCCATAATAGGTGTAGAATTGAAAACGTTCGTCTTGGATTGCTTCGTCGTAGCCTTCGGCGTTTTGCATGTCATAATAGAGTTCCCACATGTCAACCGCATGGAACTCTAGAGGTTCGCCTTTTTTAATCGTCGACAAATCTAAGGGTGTCGAGGGGTCTTGTTCAGTGAAAATGAGAATGCCGGCACCGCCGAAAAGTCGATTCCATTTTAATGCTTGCGCAAGTCTACCCAAATCATCTTCCCGATCCACAACATCTTGCAATTGCAAAAGTTGCTCGGGAGAAAGCTTTCTAGAAAAAATTTCAACACCGCCCCTCATCCCATCATCCACAGGCACATCGACAATTGTCTGAATCATGCCAAGTTCACAATAGGCTTCGGAAAGCTGTTGAAACCAGTTACTAGCAAAATACCATCTTAAATTATCGAAAAGTGGATTGAGTTGACTGACTTGTTGGGTGCCAGGAAGTCCAAAATTGAGGCCAGGAAAAGAACCGCCTCCAAAAATCGCCGCATAGAGCCCATTGATGATGTTCTCTTTTTTCTCATTTTTCAATGACTTAACAAACTCCCGTTTTGTCGGTTGTTTTTGGCTATTTTTGGGTGGGCTTTTGGCTTTTTTCATTGTTCCACAATTTTAGCACATTTCCTTCACATTTGCTTTATAATTTGAGAGCACAATTGACCTATGACAATTCAAGAAGCACTGACAACTGGTCATTTCTTTAAGAGGCCTTCTTTTAACCATTGATATCGAAAAAAGGAGAAAGAATGAAATTTTATACATTTGCTCAAAATAATTCAGGAGGCAGCTTTGATATAGACGAGGAAAAAGGCCTTGGTCATTATGTCATTATTGAAGCTATCTCGGCCGAAGAAGCTAATTGTAAAGCGGAAACGATTGGAATTTATTTTGATGGCGAGAGTGACTGTGAATGTTGTGGAAATCGTTGGCATCCTGTAGATGAATCAGAAGCTAACGAAATTCCAAGTGTTTATGGCCGATTCGCTTTTGAGTATAAAGATAGCTGGACTATTCCTTCATTCATACATTATACAAACGGAACGATAATCGAATTTGGACGGTTGCCGAATCTATAGATTCGGAAGAGCGAATATTTTTCCAGACACAACTATAGCTGATTGGAGGGCTTATAGAAAATAGAATTGAGGAAAAACTCGCTCTCTATGACAAACTACAGATTTTGTTAAAAGAAGAGGAAGAAGAATGAAACAAAATTCCCATGAAAATTGTGGAAAGGGCGATGAAACCGGTCCTTTTGATTTCGATTGTGTTCATAGAGACACTCCGGAAGAACAAAAATGCGCCGAAGCTGGCTGCGGATTTTGTAAATCTTCGAACAAAGAACGGAAATCAAAAATGAAAACCCAATGTACTTGCGACTCAATTGACTTATTTAAAGGTGGATGCCTTTGCGGCTTTATTGAAAGACCAAAAGAAGAGGAAAAAGCAGAGGGAACAGGGTCGGGAGTTAGTGGGAAGGGGGCGGGGACCGAACCGTGTTGCGGTTTTTGCGGGGAATCTAACGAAATCTGCGAATGTTACAATGGGGTTATCTATGATTTCAATCCACAAGAAAGCCTATTTGAAACATGGGAACGAATTAGAAAAGAGAGGCAAAAATTATAAAACCTTAGGCAATTCCCGATTTTGTAATTTCTTGAGCTTTGCAGTAAATACTTTCTGCTTGTTCGCTGCAATCTTAAATCCTTTTCCGTCAAATTCGATCTTATTGGGATCAAATTTAATTTTCTTTTCCATCAATGCACCGATTCATAAAACATTTAAAATCGAATGACCACCAGCAATTTCATTAAATGCATTGCTCAAAGCATCAACACAATCATCATGACTGCCTTCAGGGAAATTCTCAAGCTCCTTCAAAAATTGATCGTTCCAGAGAGCTCTCACAAGCAAAATGTTGCCAGCCTCTGCTTGAGCAGAAACAGGCCTAGCACGCGTTTCTTTGTCTTTGCTGGGCTTTTTGAGTCGCACATTGAAACCGGCCAAAATGCGCACTAGATTTTGAGCATCGGCTTTTCCACTGGCCCCCGGATCTTCTTCTAAACTGATTGGGCAC
>Ga0335069_10001567_pt1 | contig 36610 bp, 34 predicted proteins | sample Lox_Sample_11_FD_206714 | JGI IMG/M metagenome (GOLD analysis project Ga0335069, IMG submission 206714) | Soil microbial communities from Loxahatchee National Wildlife Refuge, Florida, United States - Lox_Sample_1.1 | ecosystem: Environmental > Terrestrial > Soil > Wetlands | place: USA... | reverse complement strand
AGGGAGAGGTCAGATGGCACCACGAAGGACTGCCGTGATCGTGGGTGGCTCCAGCGGGATCGGACTCGCGCTGGCAAAGGCCATGAGCCTGCGGGGGGAGTCGGTGGTCCTGACCAGCCGCGACGCCGAATCGCAACACGCCGTCGTCGAGGGCGTCGAGCGTGGACCGCAGCAGCTCGACGGGTGATTCGTAACCGCCCGGCAACCCACGGCAAGGCCTTTCGAGGAATGGCGCCGTGCAGGCTTTGCTGGGCTATCGACGAACCGTTAGTGTCTCCCCCGGGGATGGTGGAAACCCCTCGCCTTCAGGCGAAGAGAAGGTGTTAGCTGTGGTCGCGTGCGACGGTACCGGTTAGGAGCGCACACGAAGTTCGATCTGAAGGTTCACCTGGTCTGGATTCCGAAGTACCGGAAGAAGGCCTTGGTGGGCCCGGTGGCGATTCGTGTGCGCGACGTGATACGGCAGATCGCGATCGAGCATGAATTCCAGATCATCAGCGGCAGGGTGGCACGCGGCGTGATTATCCGCTCCAGTCACCGCGGGTGCCTGGAGCGGGCAACTCCGAGGGATTCCTCCGACCTCGATGGGGATCCCCTCACCGCGATCATACGGATCTTAGCAGGTTTCCCCTGGTGGGGTGCGACCAATGCCGCATGGCCCTCGCGGACGCATCCGCTGACTTATGATGCGCGTGACAAGCGTCTGCTTCCATCTCAGAGGCAGGCGCTCCGTCTTTTGCCGCACCCCACGCGCTCGAAGTGTCTACGCCCAGATAGCTCAAGCCCGGGAAATGGCGTGGACGCGCGAGTCGGAGCTGGAGGGCTCTATCGTGCAAACCTGGCACCCGCGCCTTCGTTTCGGCCCTCGCGCCCTCACCTTGGCGGCCGGCTTCGCTGCGCTGGTCGTCCTCGCCGTCGCGACATTCGTCAGGCTCGGCGCCCCTCCGAGAACGGTGACGCTGGCGACGGGCCCAGCGGGGAGTACCTATGCAGCCATCGGTGAACGCTACCGGGCGAGGCTGGCTCGATACGGGGTCACCCTGAAGCTCCTGTCGACCGCTGGCGACGCAGAGAACCTGGCGAAGCTCGCTGACCCGCGGTCCGGCGTGAGCGCCGCATTCGTGATCTCGGGCATTCCAGGAGCGCGGGAGATTTCCGGGCTGGCGAGCCTCGGCACAATCGGCTACGAGCCCCTGTGGTTGTTCGAGCGTGTCACGTCGCGCAGGGTCGCGGCGGAAGGGCTTGCGGGAAAGCGGATCTCGCTCGGTCTGATGGGAAGCGGGACGCAGGCGCTGACGGAACGGCTCTTTCAAGTTACCGGCCTGAGCGCGCAGGGGGCGGAGGTGCTGCACCTCGCGCCGGCCGACGCGGCGGAGCGGCTACTCCGTGGCGAGCTTGATGTGATGGCTGAGGTCGCCGATTGGGACTCGCCGGATGTGCGCCGATTGGTGTCTGATCCGCGGGTCTCGATCTTCAGCTACCGCCGCGCCGACGCCCTGGTGGCCCTGAACCTGACCCTTTTCAAGCTGACGCTGCCGGCCGGAACCGGGGACTTCGCTGGCGGCAGGCCGCCCGAAGACATTTCTCTGGTCGCGCCCAAGGCCAGCCTGCTGGTGCGAGAGGACCTCCACGGCGCCGTCCAGTACGTGCTCGTCGACGCGGCGTCAGAGATCCACGCCCAGGCCGGGATCTTCCACAAGGCCGGGAACTTCCCAGCCGCCGAGGTGATCGACTTCCCGCTCAGCGACGAGGCCATCCGCTATTACAAGTCAGGACGGCCGTTCCTTCAACGCCACCTTCCGCTCCGGGCGGCCGTGCTGCTCCAACGACTGCTCTACGTGCTGGTCCCTCTCATCGGGGTCCTCTATCCCGTCGCGAGGGGCCTGGGAAGCATCTACAGGAGGTTGATGCAGCAGCGGATCCTCGCGTTTTATCGAGAGCTGCGGCTGGTAGAGCAGGAGTTCGAGGCGAGCAGTCCGGAGGCTGACCGGGCCGATTGGCTGCGGCGATTGGACGACCTGGAGCACCGGGCAAGCCGGGTTCACGCCCCCGTTCAATACGCGCAAGTGCTCTACACGCTAAAGGTTCACCTCCGGCTGGCCCGCGGCCGCCTCGCCGGCTAATCAACCTGGCCGACTGACTTCTCGTTCTGCGAGCCGCCGCCGCCGAGGCGAAGAGCGCCGAGTACGAGAACCTTCCCAGGTCCTTGAAGCAGCAGATCCTGGCCGGGCAGGTCGAGGTCTCCGAGCTTCAGAACAAGATGAGGGGTCGGCGAAGCTACCGCGACGGGAAGGCGGCGGTCGACGTCGTGGCCAACGTCTTCAAGGATCTGCATGGGAAGCGCGTGGTGGGCGCTACACCGACGACGTCCCGGTTACCGCCGGCGGGCAGTTCCAGGACGACTGAGATCTGTCCTCGGCGCGCGCCATCGCCGTCGTTGGCTACCTCGTGTCCAAGGGGGTCCCGCCCCACACGCTCGGCGCGGCCGGGTTCTCCGAGTTCAGGCCCGTCGCCCCGAACGACTCGCCCGCTAACCGGAGCCTCAACCGGCGCATCGAGATCGCCCTCACCGCGGGCTGCGAGCCGGGGGTCGAGATGCACCGATCGAGGCCCCAGCTGCCGGGCCCCGGAAGGCGACCTCGGGAACCACACTTCGGACGCCCGCGCCCGAGTTCGGTTCTCAGTGTCATGTCCGCCCCCTAAGAGCTGGTGCGAGTGCTCCCGCGGTTATCCCGTCGTCCGGGCGGGGAAATCGGACCAAAGACCAACGCCGGGTGGAACCCGCCGGCACGGGCCGGCCCGACTGCCATGGAGACGCGACGGCCCGCCCCGGAGGGAGTCGGGGCGGGCCGCGGGGCCGGAGGGACGGACCGGATCTGCCGTCAGTACCCCCAGGTCAGGCCCACGATCCCGGACATCCACTGCGCGTCATTGTACTGCCCGGTCTTGGCGGTGGTGTACGTGTACCGGATCGCGAGGTTCAGCGCCATGGTTGTGCCACCCGACGCGATGACGTAGAGCAGCCCTACCTCCGGGTCGACGATGAAGTCGAAGTTGCTCTGCGAAGAGTACAAGTTCGCGGCCTGCTGGTACGCGTAGTCCCAGCAACCGCCGATCCCGGCGCCGACATACGGCTTCAGCTTGCCCTTGGCCAGGTAGAAGTGGCCGAGCGCCCGGATGGCGAACATGTCGGCGTAGCGATAGGACGGGCCGGTCACGGTTCCGTTGGTGATGGAGTATGACGTATTGTCGTAGGTCTGTTCGAACCGGTTGTACGAGAAGGAGAGGCCGATCGAGAGGTTCTGGCGGATGAAGCTGCGGCCCTCGAAGGAGATGCCCCGGTAGCTGACGTTACTGATGTACTTGTCGAAATCACCGACCGGCTTCGAGATCTCCCAGTTGAGCCCCCAGAGCGTCTGGTTAGGGCGGAAGGAGCCCGTGGAGACCCAGGCGGAGTCCGGAGGTGGCGGAGGAGGCGGAGCAGCGCTCTGGGCGAGGGCGACGCGGGCCAAAAGGAGCGAGGAGGCGATGGCGATACGCGCGATGGCGTTTTTCATGTTGGCCTCCCGGCTACGGCGCGGACTGGATGTAGGGGGACTGATCGAAGGCTTGGACGATGGACTGCTGGACCCTTCCCCAGTTGATGGTGCTCGTGTTTGCGCACCCGGTGTAGTAGGACGCCAGCACGCCGTAGGATGCCGAGTGCCAGATAAGCGGGAGTTTCCCGCCCGACGTGGCGTTCTTCAGGTCGCCCATGTCGAGTACGAGGGTCCCAAAGCTGTAGCTTCCCGCGTAGGTCCAGCTCGGATAGCAGTAGTAGTACGGGTACCACCCGCAGTAGTAGCCACTGTAGTAATAATCCACGCTACCCAGATAGGAGGTCATCTTGATCTGGATGTCCGTCGCCGGGCCGGTGACGGAGTTGCCCCAATCGACCGCCGTGTAGCCCCTGGCCTGCATCTGCTGCGTGATCGTCGTGACGAGGTTCGTCCCGTCCACCGTGCACTCCGTCGTGACCGAGCCGGTGTTGTCGAGCACAGCGACCTTCGGGTCGACGCTGAAGGTCGTGTACGCATCCCAGCTCACGCCGCTCGCGTACTGCGTGGCCACCAGGGCGCCGTTCACCACCGAGTCGGGCGCCCCGTAGTAACACGAGGCGAGGAGCAGGGTGGCGAGCGCTGCGAAACGAGCTCTCATGGTTGTCCCTCCGAGCACGTGATCTCTAAACTGAACTGATAACGCCGTCGCGCAGGGTAAGGCTCTACGCGCTGGACGGTCTATCGGATTCCCGCAAACATCCAGCGTCTCCCCGATCCTCTAGCTAGCCCGGGAGGAAACACGGTCTCGTGAACGAGTTCCTCGAGCCCTCGGGGTGCTGACGAGCCCGGCGCCCACGACCTGGCCACGCTCTAGCGCACCGATAGGCCTTGGGGTGGGCAACTGCGGACCCGCGGGGCACCGTCATGTCGAGCCGCTGCAAAACCGTTCCGCGAACTCACGAGAAAGCGCAACATCCATTCGGCTCAACGCGGCGGCCAGGGCCTGCCACCCGAGTTCCTTGCAAGGCGACCCAGTCGCCAGGCAAACACTCAATCCCAGGAGATCCCCTCAACGACAATATGCGTTTCAATCGCCACAGGCGGCTCTTGGTCGTCTAATTGTCGTCGTCGTCGGCCGAGGGTCGTCGCAGCGTTTCCGATGGGAGCTCACCAAAACACCTCTTGTAGGCGCGCGAGAACTCGCCGAAGTGCCAGAAGCCCCACTTGAGCGCCTCGGCTGAGACGGTGGTCGAGCCGTGATTCGCCATCCGCAGCGCCTGGCGGACCCGGTGCAGCCTCAGCTGGACCAGATAGGCCACCGGACTCAGTCCCATGACTTCCCGAAAGGCGTACTCCAGGCTCCGCTCGCTTACTCCCGCGGCGACGCAGAGATCCTTCACGTAGAGGCAATCAGCGCTGTGCGCTAGGGCGTATTCCTCGGCGAGCCTTACCACGCGGCCGTGGACCTGGCGCGTCTGGTCGCCGCGCGTGTACTGGGGGGCCGTGGTCCCTTCGAGGGCGGCGAGGAGCAGCTCCATGAGCTCGGTCTGCGCCGCCGCGAGCGTCTCCCTCCGGCCGTCGAACAGCGAGGGCTGGCGCGCGGCGGCGGTCGTCAGTCGCTTCCCCCACTCGAACAGCTCGCGAGCATGAGACGGGGTCGCATCGAGCACCTCGACGCCGACCGGCGCGCGAAGGCGAGCCTCGCGCTGCCGACCGGCGAACTGCGACTCGAGCACATCCGGCGGGACCACGACGGTGACGCTTTCGTACTCGGGCTCGACGACGAACTCGACCTGGATACCCGGTTGGGCGGCCATGATCAGGTCGGGCCGTAGGGGCAGCAAGTTCACCATCCCGCCGGCCTGCGGCCCGAACACGACGAAAGCCAGCAACCGGTCGCGCAAGGTCGTGCGCGCCCGCACCCGGAGGTTCGTCGAATGGAGAACGACAAGGCTTTGGTCGAGACGGACGAGGATCCGCCTTGCCCGCAGAGGCTTCGTCTCCAGTTGCACCACCTCCTGGATGAGTACCTCCACACCCTCGCCGGCGGCCGTGGGATCGCTGATCTCGACCACCTCGACGACGGGCGCCGAGGCGCGTGGCCTCGTCTCACCGAACGGCCGCGGCGGGTTCATCGTTTGCGGGAATCCGATAGACGGTCCATCTCGTTTCTCCGTACTCTACCAAATAGGTCCGTGGAGCCTAACCAGAACCCCCGTCGCGACCACGTCGCGACCTAGCCGCTCGTTCCAATCGAAGACAGGCCATCGCCGCAAGGACAGGACAATAGTGGGTTTGCAAGAATTGTACCGGTGGCACCCGATCGTCGAAGGTCCGCGAAGACCGTCCCGAGCTGCCACGGTCGGCCTAGCGGTCGTCGTCTTCGCCTCGATCTCCTGCTCGACGCTGTCGTCGGCCGTCGGAAGCATCACCGGGTCCACCCAGAAGAAGGAGGCCGCCGAGAAGGTAGCTCACGTCCAGAGCGAGGTGATGTCCTTTGCAGACACCTACGTTGGCGTGGTGCTGGAATCGACCTCGCGGATTCCCGCCCCAGCCGCCGAAGACCAGGTGCGTCTCTTGAGCTTTCAGGTGCGCCAGGCCGGGGCCGCCTACGAGATCGCGTCCGGTACCAATCCGGTCGCGAACTTGCTCGACATGCTGATCTTGGTCACCGCGACCCGGAGCATGGTGGATGCCTACTGGGCCCCGAACGTGTTCGGGGAGGCTGGGCAGCCGCTCGCGGCGGCCCTGGCCAAGCTCGAGCCGGTGATCTGGGCCCACGCTTCCGACCTCTTGAACGCCGAGCAGCAGAAGGTGCTGCGGGACTTCATCGACGGCTGGGTAGCCCAGAACCCGGAGAATCACGATCCCTCCTCCGTTCGAATCGCCAATCTCTCGTCCAAACCCGGCTCGGCATCAGCAGGGCTCGGGACCCCGACCGACATCCTCAATTCGGTCGGTCTCACTATCTTCGGCGGCCTTGATCCGACCCTGATGGAAGTGCAGCAGGGCCGGGTGTTGGCCGAGAAGGCCTTCTACTTCGCGAAGCGCTGGCCGCGGGTGCTGGAGATGCAGACACGCTTGGTCACGCTGCAGCTCACGCTCCAGCCAGCTCCGTCTCGGCTCCTGGGAGACATGAACCGGGTATCGCTTGCTGCCGAGTCGGTGGCGCAGACTGCGGAGCAGCTCCCGGGGCTCGTGGATCGGGAGCGTGAGGCCGCCATCCGGCAGGTCTTCGACGCCATGCAGGCGCAGGGACCCCAGGCGCGAGCGGTTCTCGACGACGTGCGTCGGACCCTGGACGCGGGCACCGGCACCGCCAACGCTGTCCACGGGGTTCTTGGGGCGCTCGATCCCATCCTCGCCAAGGTCAGCGCGCCCTCGCCGAACGATGCCGCGCCATCGCCTCGCTTCGACATCAACGACTACAGCCGGGCCCTGGAGGAGCTCGGTGCGTCGGCCGCGAAGCTCGAATCCCTGCTCCTGGTCGTGAACCAGGATGCGTCGAAGGTGGAAGCGCTGATCGGCGATGCCGGTCGCGAAGCCTCGGAGCGTGGGAGCGCGCTCGTCCAGTTCGCCTTCCGGCGCGCGGCGGCGCTGGTCCTGCTCACCATCGGGGGGGCGTTGGTCGCTGCGCTCGTTTACCGCTGGGCGTCGATCCGGATGGCCCGCTCGCGGGCCGGGTGACAGGACCCCAACCACTTCCACGAGGCCAGCTCCCGTCCCAGGGACGAGGCCGACGAAATCCTGGACGTTTGCGGGAATCCGATAGACGGTCTGACGCCTCGCTCCGTACTCTACGGAATGCTCTCGCGGAGGCCGACCGGTTACCAGGCGCAATGCTGGCCGGTGAAGACGGGTTACCGCGGCTAGGACACGAGACCATGAAGCTGGAACAAGTGAGCGACAATTGCTTCGCCGTGCTGAACGAGAAGAACCGACTGTGTGATGCCAACTCGGGTCTCGTCAACCTGGGCGGCGGCGTGCTTGTCGACACCCAATCGGACCTGCCTCACTTGCGCGAGATGATCGAGCTGTTCGGCAGGGTGTGGCCAGGCATGCCGCGCAGGGTGGTCAACACCCACGAGGACGCCGATCACGTTTGGGGGAACCAGCTCTTCGAGGGCGCCGAGATCATCGCGCATCGGTTGGTGCCCGCCCGCATGCGGCACGTCGCCGATCCCGGTGGTTCCCAAAAGCTGCTTGCCAGCGCCGATCGCCTCGCGACGCGCCTATTGCTCAGGGCCATCCATCCGGGCGTCTTGGCCCTCGCCAGGCAACTGCAGCAGGACTACGACTTCCGCGGGATCAAACTGGTCGTGCCGACCACCGTGTTCGACGAACATCACGTCTTGGATCTCGACGGGACGGAGGTCCGGTTGATCTACGTGGGGCCGTGTCACCAGGTCGGCGACACGATCGTCTACGTGCCCAAGGAGCGGGTGGTGTTTGCCGGCGACGTAATCTTCCGCCAGTGCACGCCCATGGGTTGGGCCGGCACCTACGGGAAGTGGCTCGAGGCCCTCGATCTCATCATCTCGCTCGATCCAGAAGTCATCGTGCCCGGACACGGACCGATTTGCGGGATCGAGGGAGCGATGGAGATGAAGGCGTACCTTGAATATGTGCGCACAGAATCCAGTCGATGTTTCGGGCAGGGGCTGACCTCGCTGGAGGCATCGAAACGGATCGATCTCGGTCCGTACGCCGAGTGGCGCGGCCCGGCGCGCCTGTATGCGAACGTCGAACGAGCCTACCGGGAGTTCCGGAGCGAGCCGGCTGACATGCCCTGGAACATGGCGAAGACCTTCGATGCCGTCTACACGGTCGCGAGGGCAAGAGGCATCGAGGTCGAGTTCTGACCAAGGCGGAGCAACGGAGGACACTCGGTGAAGCTTATCCGTTTTGTGGCTGGTGATTCGAGCCCTCGATTTCGGCGTCCCGCGACCAGGACGAGATTTCGGTGCACCAGCATCGCGAGAGAACGAAGTGAAGAGAACATCCGTCGGTAGGGCCGCTAAACGACCGCCTTGGTTCCGAGTTCCCGCGCCAGTGCGGTTTCCGCGAGATTCGGTGATCGGGGATCGTGCTCTTCCGTTTAGTCTCCCCGCGGCGGTGCCTGCCGCGATTGCTCGGGCGCAGTCACAGGTGAAGCGGCCGAACATCGTCCTCATTCTCGCCGGCGACATGGGGCGCGCCGACATAAGCTCGTTCGGCGGCGAGATCAAGATGCCGGACTTGGACTCACTCCGGAGAGCCCAGCGCACTGTCGGCATCGACGGGGTGATGTGGCGGTCGCACGAGCGCGCCGCCCGATGCGAGGGCTCCGCCCGAGCGGCCCCCAGTTCACCTACGGCCTGAAGGCCAGAAGGGAGTACCATGGCACTCGCCACCTGGACTACCGCGCTCCTCCTCGCCCTGGGTGTAGGGGCTACCCCGGCACAAGCAGCCGGCCCTGGCTCCACACCCGCAGCCGCTGCCACGGCGACGCCGAAGGATCCGGATGCCCTGGCGCTCCTGAAGCGGATGTGCGACCGCCTGAAGGCGGCCAGGACCTTCACCGCCCGGGGCCGAACCTCGCTGGAGCTGCCCGTGGCCGACGGGGAACTGGCCACCTTCTTCACCGACTTCGACCTGTCCGTTCGGCGCCCTGACGGCCTGGCGGCGCGCCGGAGCGGCGACCTGCCGGAGTTCCGCTTCGCCTACGACGGCAAGACCATGACCGCGTTCGCTCCCGGCCTTAAGACCTGGGGCACGATCAGCGCCCCCGCCACCCTCGACGCCATGCTCCGCGCCGCGGGGGAGCAAGGGGGGCTGAGCATGCCTTTCGACGAGTTGCTGGTCGCCGACCCTTACGCCGCCGTCACCGCGGGGATGACCGAGGCCGTGCGGGCCGGGCAGGCCACCATCCGGGGGAAGAAGGTGGAGCATCTGGTCCTGTCGAGCCCGGCGCTCCACGTCGAGTACTGGATCGATCCGGGGACGGCGCTACCAGCGCGCTCCCTTGTGGTCTACGTCGACCACCCGCTGCGCCCTCACTTCCTCGTGGAGTACACCGAGTGGAAGCTCAACCCGAAGCTGGCGGGCGGCACCTTCGATCTGCCCAGGCCGCAGGGCGCCACCCAGGTGGACTTCGGCGAAGCCGCCAGCGCATTCCGGTAAAGGAGCCAAGCATGCGTACCAGCAACCGCATTCTCTCCGGCCTCTTGGCCGCACTGGCCGTCCCCAGCACCGCCGCAGCGGTCGTCGTCGTCCGTCACCCGGTCTACCGCCCCGTCGCCGCCGCAGTGGTGGTCGGGGTGATTGTGGTGGTGGCGACTAGGCCGCCGCCACCGACCCCGCCGCCGCCGCCGTCGGCCCCGCCGCCACCGGCCGTGACCACTCCCCTGCCCATCGATTCCACGATGTGGATGCTGCCGTCGGGCTGCCTAAAGGTGTCGGTGTCCGGCGAGGTCCTCTACCAGTGCGGGCCCAGCTGGTTGAAGCAGCAAGTGAGCGACAAGGGCCAGGCCTACTACCAGGTGGTGCCCCCGCCGCAGCCCCCACCGAAGTAAGTGGGCGGTCGCTGGAGCTGTTCTCGAGAGGACGCGGCCGTGCCGGTCGATTCGGACGATGGGGTGTCGGCGCCGATCACCAACGGCGCGGCGAGCGGCCCGATGCACCGCTACGCCGACATGTTTCTCATCCGCGCGGCAGCTCGTTGATTTGACCGAGCTATTGGGAGGAGGCTGCAGAAATGAAGATTCTACATCGTTCGGCGCGCGCCCTTGCAAAGTCCAGGGGCCAGCTGCGCCGGCTGTCGAAGGCACTCGGAGCCGCCGGAGTGATCGCCGCGTTCGCCGCGCCCGCCCTTGCCTCCGCCGCGGATGCACCCCGCCGGCCCAACATCGTCCTCATCCTCGCCGACGACATGGGGTACGCCGACATGGGCTCGTTCGGCGGCGAGATCCGGACGCCGAACCTCGACGGGCTCGCGGCGGGCGGGGTGCGCTTCACGCAGTTCTACACGCACGCGAGCTGCTCGCCCACGCGGTCGATGCTGCTGAGCGGCGTGGACACCCACCGGAACGGCCTGGGCAACATGGACGAGTGGACGGCGCCCAACCAGTGGGGCGAGGACGGCTACGAAGGCTACCTGAACGATCGGGTGGCCACGCTGCCGGAGCTGCTCAGGGACTCCGGCTACCACACCTACATGGTCGGCAAGTGGCACCTGGGCAAGGCCCCCAACCTGATCCCGGCCGCGCGCGGCTTCGAGCGCGACTTTTCCCTGCTCGAGGGCGCGGGCAGCTACTGGGACATGACCAACTTCACGGCGGCGTCGCCGCGGTCGGTCTTCACCGAGGACGGCCGCTACCTGACCCGGCTCCCCAAGGACTACTACGCCACCAAGACCTACACCGACAAGCTAATCGGCTTCATCGACGCCAACCGCGGCGACGGCAAGCCCTTCTTCGCCTACGTCGCCCACCAGGCGCCGCACGACCCGTACCACCTACCGCGCGACTGGCGGAGCCGCCACGTCGGCGAGTACGACAAGGGCTGGGACGTGGTGCGGCAGGAACGGCTGAAGCGGCAGATCGAACTCGGCATCACGCCCGCGGGCACGCAGCTCGCCGAGCGGATGTGGTTCCTGCCCGACCCCATAGTGCTTGCCCCGGCGACCCGGGCCATCCTCGGCAAGAGAATGGAGCTCTACGCCGGCATGGTGGAAAACATGGACTTCCACATCGGCCGGCTGATCGAGCATCTCAAGGAGATCGGCGAGTACGAGAACACGGTCTTCATCGTGTTCGGCGACAACGGCGCCGAGGGGAGCGACCTCTTCGCGATGATCGCGGGTAAGCCAGGCACCCGCGACTACCTCTTCGCGGCGACCCACTGGTCGCAGACCCACCCCAACGCCTGGGGCGATCCCGGCTCGTACGTGAGCTACGGCCCGATGTGGGCCCAGGTGTCGATGACTCCGTTCAGCCAGTACAAGGGCTGGCTCGCGGAGGGGGGCATCCGGAACGCGCTCATCATTAGCGGTCCGATCGTCAAGCGGCCGAGGGGGAGCCTCAACAACGGGGTGATGCACGTCGCCGATATCATGCCGACGCTGCTCGAGGTCGCCGGGGCCAGCTACCCCAGGACGCGGGGAGGGAAGGAGGTGCCCCCGCTCTTCGGCAAGTCCTGGGGACCGGTGCTGGCGGGCCGGGCGGAGTCGCCGCGGAACGAGCAGGACGTCCTCGCCTGGGAGATCTTCGGTAACCGGGCCGTGCGGCAGGGGGACTGGAAGCTCCGCTGGCAGTACCAGTCCTTCGGCAAGGGAGACTGGGAGCTCTACAACCTCGCGGCCGATCCCGGCGAGCGGAAGGATCTCGCCGCCGCGCGGCCCGACAAGGTGCGGGCGCTGCTCGCTCTCTGGGACGACTACGTGCGGACCAACGGCGTGATCCTACCCAACCGCTCGGTGTTTGAGACGCTCAAGGACCAGCTCCCGCCGCGTGTCCCGGACGACCCGGGCTTCCCGCCGCTCATCTACAAGCGGCAGTTCGTGCCGCCCGTCGAGCTACTCGCGGACCCCAAGCCCTGAGCGGCGCCTAGCCGATGAATGGTGAAGAAGGACGCATGTCTCTTGAAGACGACGGGGGTCCGATGAGCTCGGTTCGATCGTTCCGGTTGGTCGTCGTTGCAATGCTCGTCATGGGCGCGCTCTGCCCGACACAGACGCTGGCCCAGGTCCCGGCACGCTTCTACTGGAAGTCGCTGTCGGGTGCGAATGGGGTGCCGCTTATCGTCAACTCGTTGAACGGCAACACGAATCCGTTCGACCCTGCGCACAGGGTGGTGGGAGGAGCGAACCTCGACGCAATGCTGGTCCTGGGGGGCTACGCGAGGACCTTCCCCTTGCTCGATCGCGCGACCATGGCGGCGATCCTCCTGCCCATGGGGCGAGTGTCAGGCGAAGTCACAGTGGTGGGCCGCACGTTCAACCAACCGGCCGACGGATTCGGCGACCCGATGGTCGAGTTCGACATCAACGTCCTCGGCCCGCACGCGCAGAAGAGTATCCCCGACGTCCTGCGGTACGAGCCGGGGTTCTCCGTCGACCTGCTCGCCGACCTGGCGGTGCCGATCGGCGAGTACGACAGCAGCCAGCCGCTAAACCTCGGGCAGAACCGCTGGTACGGGCGCCTGGGCGCGCCCGTCGTCTGGCAGCTCGGCCCGTGGGTGCCGGGCCGCCGCACTACGCTGGAGTTCCTGCCGGCCTTGTGGCTCTTCGGCACCAACGACGACTACGTCGGGCACACGTTGACGACCGATCCGATGTTCCAGCTGGACGCGCACCTGACGCGCGACTTCACCGAGCATTTCTGGGGAGCGCTCGATGGGGCCTGGTATGTCGGTGGCAAGGCGAGCGTCGATGGTGTCCAGGGGGAGGCGCTCAACAACGTCGCGGTCGGGCTCACGCTCGGCTACGGGATCAACGACAACCTGAACCTCACCGTCGGCTACAAGTCGACCGTCAAGGACAACGCTCCCGAGGATCTTCGCTTGAACGGCCTCATGGTCTCGCTCCTGTACGGATGGCACCCGGTCATCGAGGGCATGCACCGGCTGGAGGGCGGGAAGTAGGCCCACGTCCCGGGCCGGGCGGCGCTGCTGTGAAGGTGTTCTATCCAAGGGACTCGACCAGAGCGGCTATCGAGTCCACAGGATGAGACGGAGCCTGGTCTCGCAAGGCGACTGCGTCAAGAAGGTTGTGCCCACGCAGACGGTGAAGCGGGCCACACCACTGAAGCTCGCGTAATCCGCCGCGCTCCCCCCGGGATTCGTGGAGTCTCCCTCGCTGAGCGAGTAGGAGTCCAGGATGCCGAGAACAAAGCCCCCTTACGACCCCCGCGTTTCGTAGCAGATTGTCGAGCCGGCTCGGTCGGGGCGGAAGGTCTCGAGCCTGGCCGAGGAGTTCACCCGCGCCTATGCTGCTTGAGTCATCGCTTACGTCGGCGCCTCGCGGCCGCACGACGCACGGCCTTCGCGATCCGCCAACGCTTCCAGTTGGCCACACCACCCGCGAGGTGTCGTACACCGCCGCGGGTGACCTCGACCTGAAGAACCTCGGTCGCATGAGCCACAACGAGGTCCCGGAGCCACTCCGCCATGGTTGGCCGGCGGGAAGCTACCGGATGCTCAGACAGGAGCGCCTGCTCCAGAGCGCCCCATTCAGCGTCTGCAAATCGTACGAAGACACCATGCCGACGGGGATGCTTGAGAGGTGGACGTCCCGGCCGAGGCACGGCTTCCTGATATCAGAAACTCCTGCTGGCCGACCCACCCAAGACAGGGCCGCACGACCGAGGGGCCACCACCGCTATACCGGAGGTGTAGAATATGTCGACGTAGCCTCTGGCTCACAGCGAAGCCAGAAGCGCTCCACGGCATCGGGTCAACTCCCAGGTGGTCTTCGACGCGGTTGTAGAGCTCCTTCGCGGAAGTCGCCTTCGGGTGTGTGATCATGTCCGCGCACGATGCTGGCGAGGTTCCACACCGAGCGGGGCGGCAAGGGGGGAGCCGTCCCGCTCAGCCTGGTGCTCGCGCAGGCCGACGAGCCAGTCGATCACGGCCAGTTCCCCAGCGTCCGTGCCGAGCCAGGCGATCGGCTTCTCTCCGAAGTAGGGGAGGAAGCGGTGGCGTAGCCACGAAGCGTCTGTCTTCCACGCGAAGGGTTCTGCCCGCCTTCGAAGGGGCAGCCAGGTCGCGTGGTAGAGCTTCTCGACCGTCAGGCCGACCCTGGCAGCAAGTTACTCTGGCTCCGGTGGACGGAGGACGGCAAGGAGCGAGACGACCGATCGCGCCGAGGCCGAGGCGCTCCTCTCCGAGATCGAGCGCCGCTCGAAGATGCTTCCCATGACGTCACCCCTTCTGGACAATGGCGCGGAGCTTCGCCGCCCGCTGCTGGCCCCATGCTCATTCAGGGTACCGAAGGCCACTGATGGAGGAGCGGCCAACCGCGGCGGCCGCCGGCGCCGGTCGAGGGTCTGCAGCTCTCGAGGGATCAGCTTCGGCCGCGCGGTACCATGGTCGTCGACGTAAAAGGACTGGGCGGAACGACAGCCGAGCCTTCGCCGGCCGGCCCCGATCGCGATCACGTTGGCGCTGCGCATCAGGACCGCCAGAACAGGTGCGCTGGAACGGCGCAGGACTTGCTCTGCGACACTGCCGTACCAGAGGCGCCGGAGGCAGGTGCGGCGGTGGGTGCCGGTGACCACCCGGTCGACCCCCTCTCCGCGTGCGACCTCGGCGATGCGCTGATCTTCAGCAAGGGTGTAGCTTTACAGAAGCAGTGTTGTCTACAACGGGTCACCCCGGGTTCCGCGAGGTCACTCGAAGCCGGATGAGTTTTGGATGAAGTTGGGATGATTCACAATCAAGGAGGCGGCGTGGCCGAGAAGCCCGATCAGCCTCCCTCGCCGTGGTTAACTGCGGACCAAGCAGCAGCCTATCTGGGGCTGCCATCGCGTGCCGCGCTCTATGGGGCGATCCGCCGCGGCCAGGTCCAGGTTCATCGGTTGGGCCGCCGAATGCGTTTCAGTGTTCATGAACTGGTCGCCGCGCTGATGGCTGGGCCCGCGATACGAAGTCGGTGCTAGCGTAGCGCTAGCGTCGCAGGTTCTGCTCCGACGGGCGTTCCGATTCAGCCGTGTGCAGGCGCGCAGCGCGTATCGCAGACCGAGCCCCCACTGAGGATCGGCGTCCAGGACGTCACATGAAGAGCTCTCACATGAAGGTGTCTGCGGACTTGAAAACCCGAGGCCAGGTCACGTCTGCGGCCGCTGTCGAGCCCCTCCTCCGAGTCGAGATACAGCGAGCATCGTCCGGTGGAGCGGGGCGTTACAGTGGTCCTCCATACGGAACCGGCACATAACCCCGTCGCGCCGCACGCTGGCGCGAGGAATCGAGCGCCGCAGCGACGACGTCGTTCAGCCGCTTGGTGAGCGTGTAGCCCGGGCTGATGCTGGTCAGGCGCACGCCGCGGGGATCCCGCTCGGCCGCGAGCCTGTACGGTGAATGGAGGACGCTCGCCTTGGAGCGTTGTGGCGGCCTGATTCCGGGGCCCGGCGGCGGCCACCGGCCACTTGCTCGTTCAGAGGCCTAGTGCAGGGGTGGCTAGTGGGCTCGGCCATGTTCGGCTTCTCCGGTTCGTGCAGCGCGTTTGGGCCAGTACGTGGAGGACGGTGGGCCTGATAGAGCGGCGAGCCTGCGCCACCCACCGTGGACCCAACGAAGAGGGAGCGGCGCGGCAGCAGCTGCTCTGGCGATCCCGCTCCCGTTCTCCGTCCGGACCGTCTACAGTTCGATCACCATGGCCAATGCACGCTCCCGCTTCGCGCTGTTCGTCGGCAACCGCGGATTCTTCCCGGCCTCGCTGCTCGAGACCGCCCGCCGGGAGCTCCTCGAAGTGCTTGAGGGGCTCGGGCACGAGGTGATCGCGCTCGATGCGGCCGCCACCCGCCACGGCGCGGTGGAGACCGCGCGCGAGGGTGAGCGCTACGCCCGCTTCCTCGCCGACAACAGGGAGCGCTTTGACGGCGTGATCCTCTCGCTGCCCAACCTCGGGGACGAGAACGGCGCCGTAGCCGCACTGCGCGACGCCGGGGTGCCGATCCTCATCCACGCTTACCCGGACGAGCTGGACCAGATGGCGCCAGCGACGCGGCGCGACGCCTTCTGCGGCAAGTTCTCGGTGATGGACGTGTTCTTGCCAAAACGGCGTCCCCTTCACGGCGCTGAAGCCCCACACCGTCCATCCACGCAGCGCCCGCTTTGCCGAAAACGTCGACACCTTCGACAGGATCTGCCGGGTGGTGAGGGGCATGCGCCGGCTGGTGGTGGGGGCGGTGGGCGCGCGCACCACCGCCTTCAAGACGGTCCGCTGCGATGAGCTAGCGCTCCAGCGCCACGGCGTGACGGTCGAGACCTTCGACCTCTCCGGCGTGCTGGCCCGGATGGCGACGCTGCCTGCCGGCGATGACCGCGTGCGGGCGCGGCTCGACCAGCTGCAGTGCTACACCTCGTGGAAGGGGGTGCCGGCCGCGGCCCAGGAGAAGCTGGCCCGACTGGGCGCGGCGCTGGACGTTCTCATCGAGGAGAATGGCCTCCAGGCCATCGCCCTGCGCTGCTGGGAGGAGATGCAGCGGCAGCTGAGCATCTCCCCGTGTGTGCTGCTGGGCGAGCTGAACGACCGGGGCGTGACTTCCGCCTGCGAGCTGGACCTGGGAAACGCGGTTACCATGCGCGCGCTGGCCCTGGCCTCGGGCCGCCCGGCCACTTGTCTCGATTGGAACAACAACTACGGCGAGGACGACGACCGCTGCATCCTCTTCCACTGCGGGCCGGTGCCGCAGTCGCTCATGGCCGGCCCCGGGCAGGTGACCGACCACGCGATCCTGGCCAACGCCTTCGGCCCGGGCTGCAGCTACGGGTGCAACACCGGACGCATCGCCCCGTCCCCCTTCACCTTCGGAAGCCTGCTCACCGAGGACGGCCGCCTGAAGGTGTACCTGGGGGAGGGTCGCTTCACCGCCGATCCCATCCCCGCCGACTTCTTCGGCTGCGCGGGCGTGGCCGAAATTCAGGGGCTCCAGGAGGTGTTGCTCACCATCGGTGCGGCCGGCCACCGCCATCACGTGAGTGTCGCCCCCGGGCACCACCGGGCGCCCGTGCTGGAGGCGCTCCGCAAGTACATGGGCTATGAGGTGACGGTCGTCTGAGCCGTCGGGGGCTCGCTCTACCTTCCGCGCGATGACGCCGGGAGCCACGCGGCCTGCAGGATCGCTCGCACACCCCGCCTCGGGGTGGCGGCCGCGCCTGCCCGTAGCAAAGGATCGTAAGGTAGACGATGACGGCCGCGGCCACCATCATCGGGATCGCAGGGAGCCTGCGGAAAGGCTCCTACAATGCCGCTCTGCTTCGCGCTGCGACTGAGCTCGCACCGGCGGGGCTGAGAATCGAGGACGCATCGATCCGTGGCATCCCCCTTTACGATGGCGACCTCGAGGTGGAGAGCGGGATCCCTCTCTCGTGGAGAACCTGAAAGGGAAGATCGCGGCTTCGGCCGGATTGCTTCTCGTCACCTCCGAGTACAACAACTCGATCCCTGGCGTCCTGAAGAATGCGATCGACTGGCTCTCCCGGCCCCCCGCAGACATCCCCGCGTCTTCCGCGGCCGACCGGTCGCTTTGATAGGCGCGAGCCCCGGCCGCTTCGGAACGGCGCTCTCGCAGGCCGCGTGGCTCCCGGTACTCCGGACGCTCGGAATGCTGCCGTGGTGGGGTCAGCGCCTTCTCGTGGGCGGCGCCGCCAAGGTGTTCGACGATGCCGGTCGGCTGGTCGACGAGCGTGTACGCACGGAGCTCGCGGGTTTCCTGACGGGGTTCGCCGAGTTCGTCGGCGCCAGGAACGTCTGACCGTCGATCGTGTGCCGGTGCCTGGAATGGTCAACGCGTCGACAGCCCGAGAGACACGACCTCCGGCGACCTCGCGAGCCGCGCCCACGACTCTTCCACCTCGGGCGGAATCTCCACGTGCGGGATGAACGCTCGACCTCTGGGGCCGTAGCCGTTCTCCGTGTCGCGCAGCCGGGGGATCTCCCCCAGGATCAGGGAGAGGAAGCGTTCCAGAGGCCAGAACGCGCCCTCGATGATGTTCGCGAACTTCACCACGCCGTCGGAGAGCGCGATCATCGGCACGAAGGTGGGACAGCTCAGGAGGCGCATGTCCGGGTCGGCCCGATGGGCCTTTTGAAAGCTCGCCACGGTCCGCCGTTGCATGGTCGGGTCCTGTACCAGAATCACGAACACTGGCCGGAGCCCGGCCTTCTCGAGCAGGGTCCGAGTGAAGGCGGCGTTCTCGCCGCAGTTCGTCGAGTGCGATTCCACCAGCACCGTCCGGGGATCGAGACCCCAGGTCTCCACGGCCATGGCCGCCAGGATCTCCGCCTCGGGTCGGCCGGCCACGGAGTGGTCACGGTAGCGGGGGTGCCGCGAGACGGCGTTACGGATTGCTGCCGTGGAGTGCCCCACTCCACCAGAGATGACGAGGTTCCGCGCCACGCCGCGCCGCATCGCCTCGAAGGCGCGCTCCGCGGTGTGGAGCACGGCGTTCGCCAGCAGAACGATGACGTCGGCTTTCTCGGGTGCTCCTGCCCGCAGAAGCTCGGAACTGGACAGGTCGCGCAATTCCTCCTGGGCGAGGAACGCCGCCAACGTGTTCACGTCGTCGATGATGCCCGGTCGACGGATCATCGCGCGTCGCTCGGGACGGCGGGGCGAGGCGGGTGCCGTCCCCGGTTCGAATGCCGGTGGTCCGGTGGGCTCAGCAGCTTGTCACCTGCATGGCGACGGCCCACCGCTGGGTCGACCGGGCCGGGAGGACGCCGATGGCTCCCATGGACTCGGTGGTCTCCCTGAAGTCGCTCAGGCAGTTACAGGGCTGGACGGCGCACAGGCGCGTCTTCTCGCGATCGAGCGGCCATCCTTCGCGATTGATCCACAGCCCGCAGTGCGGCGTGTTGCGGGTGTCGAACCCGAGCACCAGCGCGAGTCCTCGGTCCAGGTACTCGAGCGCCACCTGGCCGGCGGGCAGGTCCGTCAGGTAGAGCTTCTCGGCGTTTCCATCCATCTCGTCGATGGCGGAGAAGTCCACGCGCGCGCCGCTCCGCCGGACCGCGCCGTCGGGCCACCGGTATCTCGTCTTCGGCTCGAAGTCGCCGTTCTTCGACCAGTCCACCAGGAAGGTCGCGCCCGCGGGTACCCGGAGGTGGAGGCGGCCCTCGAGCCGGAGGTGCGGCTGCAGGGACCACTGGTACCGGAGATCGTGGTCGCAGAGGCTCTCCACCTCGTACATGAGGTTCGCTTCGTTTCCTGCCAGCAGTATCCGCCGCGTGAACCGGTACGGGAAGCGGAGCCCGGTGCAGGTCGAGGCCAGACACTCCCCCTCGAGACGGGTGGCCATGGGCTGGGTCCAGATCTCGCCCTTGTCGGGGAGCGGGACACCCTTCCACGGGCCATCGCCGTGGACCCCCACGCCGATCGCCGGAAACAGGTCGCCGATGCCGCAGTCGGTGGTCAGGTAGGGCGCGTCGTACGGGTACCGCACGATGCCCGTCTGCGGGTTCACGTAGGCGAAGTCGAAGCCGGAGGGCCTGTGGACGAAGGAGGTGATCTTGCCCCCCAGCTCGGGGATCACGACCAGGCTCAGCTCGTCGGTGCCCAGCTCCCACGCCTCGAAGCCCGCCAGCGTCGTGGTCCTGGCTTTCATGGCCTTCCTCTTAGAGCGGCTCGCAGCTCGCCTGGTACAACGACTCGATGTCCTCCACCCCGAGCCGGACGAGCCGGCCCACCGGGTCGTTCTCGCGGGCCACCCGCACCGCGATCTCGCGGAGCTTCGCGCGGGGAATGGGGGCGCCGGTCAGCTCGGGCAGGGTGCCGGGGGCATCCACGGAACGGAGCCACGCCACGTACCGCTCGATGCCGGCCGTCGCTGCCCTCGCGTCGTTCGTCTCGGACACCCCCATCACGTTCCGCGCGAAGCGGGCGAAGGGAGCCGGCACGCGCTGGGCCGCGAAGCGCATCCATCGGGGCGTGATGACCCCCAGGCTGGCCCCGTGGTGGATGTCGAAGTAGGGGACCAGGCCCTCGGCGATGGTATGGCAGGCCATGTCCGGGGGGCCGCGCCCGATCTTGGTGAGGCCGCCCCAGGCCATCACCGAGATCCAGGCCAGCTCGCCCCGGGCGTGCACGTCGGTGGGCCGCTGCTTCAGGCGCTCGAGGCATTCCATGGCCGAGAGGAGCAGCGCCTCCGAGAATCGCGACTGGAAAAGCACGTCGTCCCGCCCATTGAAGTAGAACTCGAACGTGTGGCTGAGGATGTCCATGCATCCCCAGCTGGTGATGGGGTAGGGTGCCGCCGCGGCGATCTCCGGGTCGATCACCGCCAGCTTCGGAAAGAGCGGCTCACCACCGCACCAGCTCTTGGAGACGGCGGCCGGATCGAGGATCACTGCCGTGTCGTTGAGTTCGGTGCCCGTGGCTGCGAAGGTCGGCACCATCACCGAGTCGAGCGCGCCGGTGATGGCAACCTTCTCGCCCCACAGGAAGCGGCGCGGGTCGCCGCCCATCACCGCGGTCGCGGCGATCACCTTGGAGCAGTCCATGCTCGAGCCGCCTCCCAGCGCCACCACGCAATCCACCTTCTCGCGCCGGCAGATGGCCGCGCCTCGCTCGACGCTCTCGATCCGGGGGTTGGAGTCGATGTCCTCCATCTCCACCACCTCGATGCCCGCGGCGGCGAGGGAGGCCCGGACGTCGCGGAAGACGCCATTCGTCCGGAACGGACCCTTGGCGCAGGCCAGCAGGACGCGGCGGTACTTCCCCCCGAGAGCCTCCCCCAGCTCCCGGAGTGCACCCGCTCCGAAGCGCACCCGCACAGGTCCGACGAAGTCGAAGCGATCCATACCAGTTCTCCTCCCGAGAAGCTGCCCTACGAGAATCAGCGCCTGCAGGCTCGCCGATGGGGGTCCCTACACGGCCCGCTGCGAGCGTGCTCCTTCATCCGCGCCGGCGTCCTGCACGTGCTGGCCGCGGCCCTGGCCCGCACCAGGCGAGGCTGCCTTCTCCGCGACCACCTTCCTGACGGCGTTTCGGGTGGCGATGTCGAACCAGACGGCTGCCAGGAGGATGAGTCCCTTCACGATCAGCTGCGCCGAGACGGTCAGATCCATGAGGCTCATGCCGTTGTCGAGCGAGGCCATGACCAGTGCCCCGACCAGCGCACCGGGGATAGTGCCCACACCACCGCTGATGCTGGTGCCGCCGATGAACGCCGCCGCGATGGCGTCCAGCTCCATCCCGCCGCCCGCCAGCGGGCTCGCCCCGCCCAGACGGGCCGTGAAGACGAACGAGGCAATGGCCACCATGCCACCCATGATCACGTACAGGATGAAGATGGTCCGCTGGAGGTTGATGCCCGAGAGCCGCGCCGCCTCGGCGTTGCCGCCGATGGCGTAGATCTGGCGCCCGAAGACGGTATTCCGGGTCACGAAGGTAAAGAGCAGCCCCAGCAAGATGGCGATCAGCACCGCATACGAGGCGCCCAGGTACAGGAGCACGATGGCCGAGACCAGGGCAATCGCCAGGCAGACGCCCGCCATCGTCGCGAGCTGCGCACCCAGCGACGGGACCGGGTAGCCACGCCGCAGCCGACGCCGGCGCTGGCGGAGCTGGAAGACGACGTAGGCGACCGCCGCGCCGACGGCAAGCAACAGGGTCGTATCGTTCTTCGCAAATCCCGCCTGCGGAAGGTAACCCTGCCCGATCACCAGGAAGTTGCCGTTGAGCGGGGTCTGGGTCTGTCCCTGGGTGACCCAGAGCATTGCACCCCGGAGCACGAGCTGGCTCGCCAGGGTCACGATGAATGCCGGGATTCTCCGGTAGGCGACCCAGAATCCGTGCCAGCAACCCACCGTCAGCGCAGCCGCCAGGGCGATCCCCATGGAGGTGAGCGTCCCCATGTGTCCGCGCACCTGCAGCGCACCGACGATCCCGCCGATGAAGGCCAGGAAGTAGCCCAGCGAGAGGTCGAGCTGGCCGGCCACCAGGATGAGCACCGTGCCGGTGGTCAGGATGGCGACCGTCGCGGTCTGGACGTAGAGATTGGACAGGTTGCGGGGGGAGATGAATACCCCTCGAGTGAGAATGCTGAACACCACCCAGATTCCCACCAGGGCGATGAACATCGCGTAGTTGCGCACGTTCCAGCGGGGCGCGCCGCGCGCAACGACGGTGGTCGAGGTCTGCTCGGTCATGACGCCAATCCTGTCGATGTGAGGCCGATCGAGGCAGAGAGGATCCGCTCCTGTGTGGCCTCTCGCCAGCCCATCTCTGCTCGCACCTCGCCGCCCCCCATGACCAGGATGCGGTCACACATCCCGAGGATCTCCTGGTGCTCGGAGGAGATGAAGATGACGCACACGCCGTCGTCGACCAGCGAGTTCACGAGCTCGTAGATCTCGACCTTGGCGCCGACGTCCACGCCGCGCGTCGGCTCGTCGAGGATCAGGACCCGTGGCCGGGTGAGGATCCATTTCGCGAAGCAGACCTTCTGCTGGTTGCCGCCGGAGAGGGTCGCGACACGCTGGTCCACCGAGGTGCACTTGATCCGGAGGGCGTCCACGCTCTCCTCGGCGATCTCCCGTTCCCGATCGTGGTCGATGATCCCCAGCCGCGAGATGCGGTTCGGGCTGGAGACGACGACGTTCTCCTTCACGTCCATCCCCAGCACCAATCCCTGTTCCTTGCGGTTCTCGGATAGATAGCTGATGCCGGCGCGGATGCTCTCGTAGGGCGTGGCCGGCGGGACCTCGGTTCCCTCGAGGAGCACCCGCCCCGCCGTCCGCTGGCCCCAGGCGCCCACGATGTTCATCGCCATCTCGGTGCGCCCGGAGCCGATGAGTCCGGCGATGCCGAGGATCTCGCCCCGGTACGCCTTGAAGCTGACGTTCTTCACCACGGGCCGATCATCCCGCTCGGGACCGTAGACGGTCAGTCCTTGCACCTCCAGCACGGGCTCGCGGGCCGAGCGGGGCTTGCGCGGGTACATCTGGGTCAGATCGCGACCCACCATCATCGACACCAGCTCGCTCTTCCGGATCGCGTCGATGGGTCGCGTCCCGATCACCTTCCCGTCCCTGAGCACGGTGACCAGGTCGGCAATCTGGTACAGCTCGTCGAGCCGGTGGGAGATGTAGATGCAGGCCACCCCTCGCTCGCGCAGCGAGCGGAGGATCGCGAACAGGGTATTGCACTCGGTCTCGGAGAGCGACGCGGTGGGCTCGTCGAGGATCAAGATGCGAGCGCGCTTGTTGAGCGCCTTCGCGATCTCCACGAGCTGCTGCTGCCCCACGCCCAGCTCCTTGATCTTGCGGCCGGGATGGACTCCCTCCATCGAGACGTCGGCGAGCGCCTTCCGGCAGACGCGGAACTCCTCGTCCCAGTCCACGACACCGTGCCGCGAGAGCTCCTGGCCCATGAAGAGGTTCTCGCAGATGGAGAGCTCCTTCGCGTTGGCCAGCTCCTGGTGGATGATCGCGACGCCTGCACGCTCCCCGTCGGCGATCGACCGGAATCGCTGCACGGCGCCGTCGATGAGGACGTCCCCGGTGTAGCTGCCCGCCGGGTAGCTGCCGGACAGCACCTTCATCAACGTCGACTTCCCGGCGCCGTTCTCGCCCACCAGCGCGTGAATCGTGGCTGCCTGCACGCCCACCGAGACGTGGTCCAGGGCCCGGACCCCGGGGAAGTCCATGGTGATGCTCTTCATCTCGAGGATGCGATCGGCCGACATCGTGTCACCACCCTCGGCGAAATCGGTCGGCCCCGCAAGCCGCGGGGCCGACCGGTCGGGATCCGTCAGTTGCCGTAGATGTCCTTGTGCGTCATGTACCCGGCGGTGATCAGGACATCGAGGTTGTCCTTGGTGATGGTCGTCGCCTCGCCCCAGACGACCGGGACCTCCTTCATCTTGTTGTTCACGGTCCCCTTGGTGTACTGCAGGAACGGCTGCTTCTTGGCGAGGGCCATGGCGATCTTGATGGCGGACTTGGCCAGGGACGCCTGATCGCGGAAGACGGTCATGGACTGGGTGCCCTGCACGATGCGCTTGGCCGCGTCGAGGCCAGCGTCGCCGCCCGTCACCGGGATCTTCCCCGCCATTCCCTGCGCAGCCAGGGCCTGGATGGCGCCGCCCGCCAGGTTGTCATTGGGGCTAAGCACCGCCACGATGTTGTTGTTGTTGGCGGTGAGCGCGTTCTCCGTGATCTTGAGCGCGTTCTCGGGCTTCCAGTCGGCCGCGTGCTGGTCCATCACGATCTTGATGTCGCCGCGATCGATGGCCGGCTGGAGCGCCTTCATGGCCCCGGAGTGGAAGAAGAACCAGTTGAAGTCCTCCTTCATGCCCCGCAGCACGATGTAGTTCCCCTTGGGCGCCTTCTCGAGCAGGTACTCGCCCTGGAGCTCGCCGGTGCGGATGAAATCGTCGGAGACGTGCGCGTCCAGGTCGGCGTTGAGGATGAGCCTGACGAACCCGACCACTGGGATGTTGGCGCGCTTCGCGGCTGCCACGGCCGTCGCGCAGGCGTCGGCATCATGGGGGGCGATGACGAGAACGTCGATGCCCTGCGCGATCAGGTTCTCGACCTGGCTGTTCTGCTTGGCCGGGTCGTTGTTCGCGACCTGCACCAGGACCTCGGCGCCTGCCGCCTTCCCCTCCTTGATGAGGTTGTTCCTGTCGCGGACCCAGCGCTCCACCTCCTGCGTCGGGAGGGAGACCCCGATCTTGACCGGGGCCGCGTGAGCGGTCAGGGGGGCCAGGAGGGATGCTGCAAGGGCTGCTACGACCGTGATTCTCAGCATGATGTGCTCCTCCTCATCGATTTGCTGCGACAGATGGACCTGCTTCCTGGGCTTCTCGCTTTCGTGAAATCAACGCTCACCGGTGTCTGGCGCGCCGGAAGGCCTCTTCCATGATGGCCTCCGTGGCCGTGGCCCCGAACCGGCTGCAGCCGACCTCGCGGACCTTGAGGGCCGTGTCGAGATCGCGCACTCCACCCGCGGCCTTCACCTGGACCCTGGAAGAGACGGCCTTCCTCATCAGCATCAGGTCCTCGAGCGTGGCGCCGCCCTTCGCGAACCCGGTCGAGGTCTTCACCCAGTCCGCGCCCGCCTCCTCGCACAGCTTGCACCCCGCGCGCTTCTGGTCGTCGGTGAGGTAGCAGTTCTCCAGGATCACCTTCACCAGCACGCCGCTCCGGTGCGCCACCTCGACCACGGCTCGCACATCTGCGCGCACGTAGTCGAGATCGCCACCGATGAGCCGACCGATGTGCAGCACCATGTCGAGCTCCTGCGCTCCGTCCGCGATCGCGCGCTCTGCCTCGAAGACCTTGGTGGCGGTGGTGCTGTTGCCGTGCGGGAACGCGACCACCGCCGCGACCTTCACGTCGCACCCCTTCAGCTCGCTCCTGCAGAGCGCGACGTCGGACGGGATGCAGCAGACCGTGGCCGTGTCGTACTTCCTCGCGATCTGGCAACCACGAATGACGTCCTCGCGCGTGAGCTCGGGGCGCAGCAGCGAGTGGTCGATCATCTTGGCGATGTCCCTGGGGGAGAACGTCATGCTGTTTCCTCTTTCGAATTCGCGTTGGGGCCCGCGGTCGTTCCGCTGGACCCAGGATCGCAGTACCGCGCCACCTTCAAGTCATCATGATGATGAATTCATCCGGTCATCATGTCAAGTGGGATGGGCGTACACCCCTCGCCGGCGGCCACCGAAAGGGGAACGGAGCCGTCCCGGATCGGCGGCCCGAGCCGCCACCCCGACTACCCGCCTCGGAGAACGGAAAGGAAACGTCGGCGGTTACACGCCCACACGCCGGCGGAAATCGGCCTTGTCCGCCAGCATGGTGATCCCGAGGGTCATCCGGTCTCCCCGGGCCAGAGAGCGCGTGTACTCGATGGGAGTGCCGTTCTCCAGGTAGGCGATGCGCTCGATCGCGAAGGCCGCCTGTGGCCTGCGCGGCCTGCACTCGAGGAGCTTGGCATCGGCGGGCCGCAGGATCACGGGCTCGTACGTCTCTTCGGCCGTGTAGGGGAACAGCCCGTACTGCTCGGTAAGGATCTGGTAGAGCGACCGGTTCTCCAGGTCCTCCTCCACCAGGCGCGGGCACAGGTGCACGGGGAGGATGGTGGTCTCGACGAGGATGGGTGCGCCGTTTGCCTTGCGGAGGCGCCGGATCCGAGTGACCCGGTCATCGGACTCCGACAGCTTGAGACGCGCGCGGAGTTCCGCGTCGGCAACCTCCACCCGCTGATCGAGGACGGTGGAGCTGGGCCGTAGCCCCAGCTGCTCCATGTCGTGCGTGAAGCTGTAGACCTTGGCGATGTCACGTCGCAGCTTCTGCGGCACGACATACGTCCCCTTGCCCTGCTTGCGTGTCAGGAGGTTGTCCTGCACCAGCCGGTTCACGGCCTCCCGGACCGTGATCCGGCTGACCTGGTACTCCTGACAGAGCTGCTCCTCGGTGGGGATCTGCTGGTTGGCGGCGTACTCCTTGCCGATGATCTTGTCCTTGATGATCGCCGCAAGCTGAACGTACTTGGGGATGCCATCGTTCTGCCGCGTCTCGAGTAGGGCGGGGCGCGCCGGCTCGCCGCGCACTCGTGAGTCCTTCATCGCCGCTCCGGATGGCTTCCACCGCTTCATGTTGTCCCGTTCTCGTTCCACAGGGTTATTATCATGTCATCATAACGACTAGACTCCTGTGTGGTCAAGGCGCCTTTTCGCCGGATAAACGCCCGCCAGCGGGTGGTCCCGCCCCTGAGTGCCAACGCGGGCGGGTCACGCTGTCGGCCTCAGGACGCGATCCGTCCAACGCGTAGCAGGTGGCGCTCGCCGGGACCGCCGCTGCGAAGAAGAACCACGCGTGTGCTCCATTCCCGGATCGGGACCGCTCGATCGCGACCGGTAACCCGACAGCACGAGCCGTCGAGGCGTATGCGCTCACGTCCTGTTGCCATCCGGCGCCATCGAAGTCGACCGCGACGAAGTGGCAGCGGTCGCCGTCGACGAGCGGGTACACCCCGGCAACGATCTCTCCCTGGAGGTGCTCGTACAGCACGCGATGAGTTACCGGGAAGAACTCCTTGTTCGTGCACTCGCCGCACTTCACCTTCGGCTTGCCGCATCCTCGCTTCCATTCCTTCGCGCAGTGGGGTGAGTAGCCGGATTTGCCGGTCCGAGCGTTCTCCCAGCGGCGAGGGTAGACGTCGGTTCGCCCTCGAAAGAGCTGGCCGAAGAGAGCCACCTTGTCCGCCTGCGTTGTTGGTGCAGGGATCTGCGATCCTGGAGCGGGAGGCACCGTGATCGGCAGCTCAGGTGCAAGGGCAGCAGCTCGAAGCGAGTCGATGCGCGCTTGGAGGCGGGCGCGCTCGCCATCGAGTTCGGCGAGGTGTGCTTCTGCGAGGGCAAGCTCGCTCGAGATGTACGGCCGTTCCGGCATTCGGGCGGATATTCTAGAGACCCACCCCGACGGTGTGTAGAACGGCCGGGGCCCACGTCACCGCAGGTCAGACCACCGCCCCCTCGGGTGCCGCGCCCGCTTGCGGGTTTAGGCCCGCGCCCGTATAATCATGACCGGAGCGTGGTCATGATTTCTGGTTCGGATACTGCTCTCAGCCTCAAGGAAGCGTCGGTGCTTTCGGGCGCGCCGGAGAAGTCGATCCGGCACGAGCTCGCAGCGCGCGTTGTGCGATCGAGTCGCGCGGGCGGCCGACGCCGGTTCAGCCCGCGGGAGGTCGTCTACTTCTTCCTCGTGAACGAGCTGCCGCCCGGGCTGGAGCTCGACAGGGCGCTTCGGTAGGAGCTGTTCGAGCTTCTCGCGGCCGACAAGGAGCGCTCGGGCCGGTGGCGGCGCGAGACCCACAGGCTCGTGCTCGAGGGGGATGTCCCGGTCGTCCTTCCTACCGAAGAGCTCGTGAAGCGGGTCGACGAGCGGATCCGGACGTTCCTGCGGGGGCGGAGCCGGGCGGTTTCTCGCCCGGAGGTCCTCGGCGGTGAGCCTGTGTTCGAAGGAACACGGATCTCCGTTCGGTTCGTCGGAGAGCGGGCGAAGCGAGAGCCCGTTGACGCGCTTCTCGAGGACTACCCAGCGCTGAACTCCGAGGACCTTGAGTTCGCTCGGATGTTCGTGGCGCTTGGCCGTCCACCGGGCCGTCCCAGGAAGAAGCCCAGGTTCGTGCGCGGTGACGGGTGAACCTCCTCATCGACGAGAACCTGAGCCCATCGCTCGTACAGCGCCTCGCCGCGAAGGGCGTTCCGGCGATCCACGTCGCTCACATAGGACTGCCGGGCGCGACCGAGTGCATTCGACCACGACCAGGTCGTGGTGACGATCAACACCGCCGACTTCCTCTTCCTGGCGGGATCGGTCGAGATCCACCCTGGCCTCATCGTCTTGCGCACCACCGCTGGGCTCTCCCGGGATGAGCAGTGGGCCTGGGTGGAGCCGGTCGTTGACTCGCTGCTCGGAGAAGACGAGCAACTGGTCAACAAGGCAGTGCTCGTGACCGGCCCGGGCAAGTTCGAGATCACGAGGCTCCCGAAGTAGCCGGTACCCGTTGACTTGTCGGCGGACGGAGCGTGAGATCGACCGGTGGACGCCAATCGTCGCGACCAGGAAGTCCGGGTGCGGGCGTTCGAGTTCCTTGGCACGCAGACCCGGTTGCATGGCGACGTCCTGCCCTGGTCGGTCCTCTCACGCGGATTCGACTTCGAGGGCACGCGCGTTCCCCTGATCGGGCCACAGGGAATCTTCAAGCCGGCGGTGCTGCCTGATGTGCCGCTCAGCATCGCGACAGCACCGGAGATTCCCGGAAAGAAGCGCCCGTACGACGACGGACTCGGCGAGGATGAGATTCTCCTGTACCGGTACCGTGGTACCGACCCCATGCACCGGGACAACGTCGGGCTTCGGCTGGCGATGGAACGGCGCACGCCGCTGGTCTACCTGTTTGGCATCGCGAAGGGCGAGTACCTGCCATCGTGGCCAGTGTACGTGGTGGGGGACGATCGCGACGACCTGTGCTTCCGCATCCAGGTGGACGCACGCGAGAGGCTGATCGGCGGTTCCGTGGATCTACCGCAGGTCGCGGAGGCGCGCCGGTCGTACGTGACCGTGGTTACCCTACGGAGAGTCCACCAGGCGACCTTCCGGCAACGGGTGTTGCAGGCGTATCAGCACCGCTGTGCGATCTGCCGGCTCAAGCATGTCGAGCTCCTCGAAGCAGCTCACATCGTTCCAGATGGTGATCCCCGGGGCGAGCCGGTCGTTCCCAACGGGCTCGCGCTTTGCTCGCTACATCACGCTGCCTTCGACAGGGACCTCTTCGGGATCCGGCCGGATCTCACCATCGAGGTTCGACGCGACATTCTCGAGGAGACCGACGGCCCGATGCTGCTCCACGGGTTGCAGGAGATCGACAACGAGCCGATTCTTGCCCCGCGGTCGGAGGTCCTTCGCCCGCGCCAGGACTTCCTTGAGATCCGTTACGAGGTCTTCCGGAAAGCGTCCTGACGCCAGGCGGCCCGCCACTGCGGTACGATGCTCTCGTGCGCGGCTACGTGGCCACGACCGACCACGACTGGTTCACGTTCCTGAGGGAGCGCCAGCCCGTGGACGAGGTGAACTTCTGGCAGCCGTCCGCCCACGGCTTCAATGCGCCGCCCGGGACGCCGTTCTTCTTTAAGCTCAAGTCTCCGCACAACGCCATTGGCGGTTTCGGGGTGTTCGCACGCTACGAGGCGGCTACCGTGAGGCTCGCGTGGGAGGCGTTCGGCGCCAACAACGGGGCAACGACGCCTTAAGCAACGTGCACTGAACTGTGGACGACGCCCTGCTCTCGGTCCACGAGGACGCCCTGGTAAGTGCTGCAGCGGAGCCCCCGGCACTCTGGGTAGAGAAGCTCTTCCGGCAGTCACTCCGCGTCTCCAGGCGGAAGCCGTTCAGCTGGACCGGAAGGTCACGTCGGGGGAGGTCATTGCGTTCCTTCGCGCCCGCGCCGGCGCGGTCCTTCGGCACGCGTCCACCCGCCTAGATGGTGGCTCATCTCCGCGGTTGATCGCGACACCTGTGGCCGAGATCTTCACGAACCCGGCGCAACAAGAGATCGCTCGGGAGTACTACCGGGACGTGGCGGCGTTCGAGGCCCAGCGAGCGCGTCGGTAGTCTTGTAGAGGCTGCTCGCGCTAGGAGGCGTTCTGGCCCAGGCCCGGTGATGGGCGGCCGGGCGACGGGCTGGGCTCCGCTCGCCACGATCAACCGGCGCCTCGCCTGCGCTCGGAAGTACTTTCTCCGCATCTCTCCGGGGGGCGGCCTCGACATCTTCGGCCGGAAGCTGGCCCGGCTCCTAACGGCGGCCTAGCAGGCTGTTGAAGAATCGGCTTTTCAGGCCCCGTTCGCCCTGAGCGTAGCCCGCCGAAGGCGGGCGGAGTCGAAGGGCGGACGGGGTTTCGGTCGTTTCAGGCTGGAAGCAGCTTGGATAGCCGGAGCAAGTTGTACGCGGCGGCCACGAAGCGGGCAGCGAGCTGGGTGCGAGCCAGGCCTCTGAAGCGGGTCTTCCGGAAGCACGCGATCGTCTTGGTCCAGCCGAAGATCTCCTCGACCCGTTTCCGGATTCGCTGACTCACGCGATAGCCGCCGTGCCGGGTGGTCCGGCCGTCCACTGCCGATCGGCGCCGCGTGTCGCGGGTCTGCGCGATGTGGGGAGTGATCCCGCGCTCGCGGCATGCCGCCACGAAGTCGCTCGTGTCGTAGCCTGCATCGGCACCGAGCGTCGCGGCTCTTGAGTTCGGCAGATGTTCATCGAGCATCGCCAAGGCGCCGGTACGCTCTCCGTAGCCGGTCGCTGGCTCCACCCGCAAGTCGATGAGGAGTCCGTGCCGGTTCTCCATCAGCGCGTTCGCGAGGTAGCTCAGTTTGGCTGGCTGGTTGCCCCCCTTGCGGGCGAGCTTGGCCTCCGGATCCGTCGTTGATTCGTGCGTCTCGTTGGAACGCTTCTCGCCGTGGAAGTTCACGGTCGGGTTGCCTGGGTCGTCTGGCGGCTTCCGGTTCCCCGGGTCCTCGCCCTTGGGCCGGAAGCTCTTCAACCCAACCCATGCCTCGATGAGGGTGCCATCGACGGTGAAATGCTCATCGCTCATCAGCCGCGCGGACCGAACCTGCCGCACGACTTCGCCGAGCAGTTTCTGCGCGACCTCGTGCTCGAGCAGCCGCTCCCGGTTCTTCGAGAAGGTCGAGTGGTCAAGGGACTCCTCCACCATGTCCATGTCCAGGAACCAGCGGAACAGCAGGTTGTAGTCGAGTTGCTCGCAGAAGTGCCGGTCGCTGCGGACGCTGTACAGCGCCATCAACAGGGTCGCCTTGAGAAGCCGCTCCGGTGGCACCGACGGCCGCCCTCCGGAGGCGTACATCTCATCGAACGTCGGCGAAAGGGCCTGGAGTGCCGCCTCGACCAACGGCTTGATACCCCGGAGCGGGTGGTTGCCCGGGACCCGCTGCTCCGGGGTCATCAGACTCAGCATCGTCGTCTGCGAGGTCTTGCGTCCGCGCACGGCAACCTCCGTGCGCGGACGAGATCACAGACTGGTCAGCCTGTCGATCCTTCGGCTGGGCTATTTCAACAGCCTGCTAGGCCAGGGCCGAGCTCGCCCGCCGGCACCCGGTAAGGCCTTCGCCCGGGCCTGGGCCCACCCCTCCCGGGCTCGGAAGTTCGGGAGGCGGCCCGGACGCCCCGAGCGTAATCACTGGAACCTTCCAGGAGGCGCGCGAATGGACTGCCTGCACGTCATCGGTGGAAAGCTTGTGCCGTCCGCGAGTGGCCGGACCTTCGTCAACGTGAACCCGGCCACGGAGGAGCCGCTGGGGACCGTGGCGGAGGGAGGGGCGCGGGAGGTGGACCTCGCGGTCGAGGCGGCCACGCAGGCATTTCACGCAGGGTGGAGGCGCACCAAGCCGAGCGAGCGCGCCGCTCTCCTCCGCAAGATCGGCGAGCTCATTCTGCAACGGAAGGACGAGCTTTCCCGGCTCGAGACTCTGGACACCGGGAAGCCCCTCTGGCTGGCCAGCACCGTGGAGATCCCGCGGGCGGCAGGCAGCTACACCTTCTTCGCCAACCTCATCTCCACGGTGGGGACCGAGGCCTACCCCATGGAGGCGGGCGCCCTCAACTACGTGGTCCGCCGCCCCGTGGGGGTGGTCGGCCTCATCAACCCGTGGAACCTGCCGCTCCTCTTGCTCAGCGCCAAGCTCGCCCCGGCGCTGGCCATGGGCAACACGGTGGTGCTGAAGCCGGCCGAGTGGACCCCGACCACCGCCACGGTGCTGGCCGAGATATGCGCCCAGGCCGGGGTGCCGGACGGGGTGGTCAACGTGGTGCACGGATTCGGCAAGGACTCCGCCGGCGAGGCCATCGCCCGCCACGCCGGGATCGGGGCCATCGCCTTCACCGGCGAGACCACCACCGGGAAGGCGATCATGCAGGCCGCCGCCGCCAACCTGAAGAAACTCTCTCTCGAACTCGGCGGGAAGAACCCGAACATCATCTTCGCCGACGTGAACCTCGACGAGGTTGCTGAGGTCGCCGCCCGCGCCGCCTTCCTTAACCAGGGGGAGATCTGCCTCTGCGGCTCACGCGTCTACGTACAGCGGCCTATCTACGACGCCTTCGTGGAGCGGCTCGTGGCCCGCGCCCGGGAGCACGTGGTCGGCGATCCGCTCCAACCCGCGACCAAGGTGGGCGCCCTGATCAGCCGCGAGCACTACGACCGCGTGCTCGGGTACCTAGAGCTGGCGCGCCAGGAAGGCGGCGCCATCCTAACCGGCGGCGCGCGGCCTAGGGGGCTCGAGCGCGGCTACTTCCTCGAGCCCACGGTCATCACCGGACTCGACCCGGCCTGCAGGGTAGTGCGGGAGGAGGTGTTCGGCCCGGTGGTGACGGTCGAGCCGTTCGACACCGAGGAGGAGGCGGTGCGCCTGGCGAACGACACCCGCTACGGACTGAGCGCCTCCGTGTGGACCAACGACGCCAAGCGCGCCCTCCGCGTGGGCGAGCAGATCGAGGCCGGGCTCACTTGGGTGAACACCTGGTTCCTCCGAGATCCCCGCACGCCTTACGGCGGCATGAAAGAGAGCGGCCTCGGCCGACAGGGGGGGCTCTTCGCCCTCGACTTCTACAGCGAGCAGTCCAACGTCTGCCTGAAGTACTGATGCGTCGCTTCGACACCCTCATTGTCGGAGGCGGGTCGGCGGGAAGCGTGCTTGCGGCGCGCCTCTCCGAGGACGGCCGGCGCTCGGTCCTCCTCCTCGAGGCCGGTCTCGACTGGCGCAGCGCCGAGGCCCCGGCCGAGATCCGCGACCTCAACTTCTTCCACGTTTTCCTGCGGCCCGAGTTCTTCTGGACCGAGCTTCGCGGCCGGCTCACCGACGCCAAGGAGCCGGAGCAGTACTACGTCGGCCGGGGGCTCGGGGGCGGCTCGACCGTCAACGCCATGTTCTACGTCCGCCCGCCCCTGGCGGACTTCGATCGCTGGGCGGAGCGGGGGTGCCGCGGGTGGTCGGGGGCCGAGGTGCTGCCCCACTTCCGGCGGGCCGAGGCCGATCTGGACTTCGGCCACCGACCCTACCACGGCCGCACCGGGCCCATCCCGGTGTGGAGGCCGAAGGGGGACGACTGGCGTCCGCTCGATCGCGCTTTGCACACCTCGGCGGCCGACTGGGGCCACCCCGAGTCGCCGGATCTGGACTTCAACGCACCGGAGGCGTCCGGGATCACCGCGGTTCCGTATAACGCCCGCGACCATGCCCGCGTCAGCACAAACGACGCCTACCTCGAGCCGGCCCGAGCCCGGGAGAACCTCACCGTGATCGGCGAGGCCACCGTCGACCGCGTTCGCTGGCATGGGCGGACGGCGGTCGGGGTCCGGGCCATCGTCCGCGGCCAGGTGGAGGAGTTCGAGGCCTCCCGGGTCGTCCTCAGCGCCGGAGCAATCTTCACGCCGGCCATCCTCCTGCGCTCCGGCGTGGGGCCGGGACCGGCCGTCCGGCGGCTCGGGGTCGAGCTCGTCTCCGAGCGCCCCGGCCTGGGGCGGCTGCAGGACCATCCCCTGCTCAGCATCACCTTCCGGCTGCGGGAGCGGTGGCGCGCCCCCTCTCCCGCGCCCCGGGGCTTCTTCTCCTCGATCCTGGTTCTCTGGACCTCGGACCACCCGTCCAGCCGGCCCAACGATCTGAACGTGCACTCCCAGAGCTTCATCGGGACGGCCGAGGGCTCCCGCGAGGTCGGCGGGCTGGTGCTGGGCCTGGGCGCCGTATACTCGGAGGGAAGGGTGGAGGTGGCGTCGGCGGATCCCAACCGGACCCCGTTCGTGCACGTGGGGATGCTCTCCGATCGGCGGGACCTGGTCCGGTTGCGCCAGGGGGTCCGGCACCTCTTCGACCTGGTCGCCCGACCCGGCCTTGCTGACGCCATCGAGGGCGAGGCGAGGCTGGCGCCTCGGGGAGCTGAGGGCCGGCCGGTGCGCTCGTTCACCTCCGACGACGATCTGGAGGAGGCTCTGCGCCAGCAGTGCGCGCAGTACTTCCACCCGGTCGGCACCTGCCGGATGGGCGCGCTGGAGGACCCGCTGGCGGTGGTCGACCCCGACCTGCGGGTGATCGGCACGGATGGGCTCTACCTGTGCGACGCCTCCATCATGCCCGAGATCGTGCGCTGCAACACGAACGCCACGGTGGTGATGATCGCGGAGAAGGCGGCGGAGGCGCTCCGTGGGTGAGGCGCGGCCTCCTGGGCCAGCCCCGGCCCACCCCGCCGCCTCAGTCGCGAAAGCCGAAGCGGACCATCTCGGCGTGAAGCTCACCATCCTCGATGCGCAGGGCCAGAACCCGAAGCAGATCTCGGACATGGAGGATCTGATCAGCAAGAAGGTGAACGCGCTCATCCTGAACCCGAACGACTCCAGCGGCGTCCTGACGGGCGTGAAGGAAGTGCACAAGGCGGGGATCCCAATCGTCGTCGTCAACAGCGTGCTGGATCCCTCTGGAGGTCCGTTCACGTTCGTCTCGACCTTCGCGTTCAACACCGGCTACAAGTCCGGCCGCGCTCTTGGTGACGCGGTCGCCAAGAAGTGGGGCTGGAAGAACGCGGTCAAGGCCGTCGTCCTGAGCGCCAATCCGCAGGAGCTCGAATCGGATCAGAGGAGATGGGGTCAGATCGCGGGGTACAATGACGTCATGCTGGAGAAGTACGCCAAGACCAACCTCAAGATCGCCGCGTTCGACTACTACCAGTGGCTTCCCGACGTCGCGCTAATGAAGATGAACGATATCCTCCAGGCGCATCAGGACGTCGATGTGGTGTTTGCCGCGTGCGACGGCGGTGCTCAGGGCGTGCTCCCCGCGCTCACCAACGCCGGGCTGGCCGGCAAGGTTCTCATCGCCTCCATCGACGGGCGCAAGTCCGTCCTGAAGTGGATCAAGGATGGCGACAAGGGTGTCGTCGGCGATGCCTTCAATGATCCTCGCCTGATGGGCAAGTGGGCCGTCTACTTTGCAGCCTATGCAGCCGCCGGCCAGCAGGGCCCCGCCACGTTCTACGTTCCCAATCCGCTCGTCACCCCGGAGAACGTGGACAAGTACTACGACGCAAGCTCCGCGTACTGAGTCGAACGCGCGCCGTACGGCCACGCATCGCCGTGGGGAGGCGAACGCCTCCTCACGGCACCTCTCTCGAGCAGGAACAACGGCGGGTCAACCGATGAGCACGGATTGTATCATCGAGACGAAGGGCCTCGGCAAGGTCTACTCGCGGGTTAGGGTCCTCGCTGACATCGATCTCTCCATCCGGAAGGGCGAGATTCTCACGATCGTGGGCGAGAACGGAGCTGGGAAGTCGACCCTGGTACGGATCCTGTCGGGGATCATGAACGGCGCAGAGGGATGGGAGGCTGACATTCGGCTGCGACTGCCAGACGGAACGCGGGTGCGCGAGCGGGTCAAGTAACCGTCTCTTCGCGCAGCGGGTCCATGCGCTGGGCGCAGCAGCGCGAGGCGGAGATCCTCCGGCAGGGCGGTCGCGATCAGAAGCCCGAGGCGGCCCCGGCTCCCACCGTGGAGCGGTTCGCAACGGACTTCCTCACCTACTCGAAGACCAACAACAAGCCCTCTACGGTGGACGCGAAGGAGTGGATGCTCCGGGTCCACCTGCTCCCCTTCTTCGGCGCCATGCGCCTCGACGAGGTCGGACCGGCCGAGGTCGAGGCGTACAAGGCGCAGAAGCTGGAGGAGGGCCAATGCAAGAAGTCGATCAACAACCACCTCGCGGCGCTGCGGAAGCTGCTCAACCTCGCCGCGGAGTGGGGGCGCCTAGAGCGAGCGCCCAAGGTCCGCGGGTTCGCGCACAGGGTCGAGCCCCTGGCCG
>Ga0335069_10001566_pt1 | contig 36623 bp, 29 predicted proteins | sample Lox_Sample_11_FD_206714 | JGI IMG/M metagenome (GOLD analysis project Ga0335069, IMG submission 206714) | Soil microbial communities from Loxahatchee National Wildlife Refuge, Florida, United States - Lox_Sample_1.1 | ecosystem: Environmental > Terrestrial > Soil > Wetlands | place: USA... | reverse complement strand
GTTTGCGCAGTACCGCGACTTCACGGGCCGCATCGACAAGATCAACGACAAGAAGATGATCGTGGACAACCGGCAGGGCGACAAAGTCACCTTCGACAAGGTTCCGGAGACGAAGGTCGACGACACGAACGAGGGCAAGAAGAAGGCGTGGAGCGATCTGAAGAGCGACGACTGGGTCACCGTGAAGTGGAAGATGGTCGACAAGCCGCGCAAGGCCTACGAGGTGGTCGTGATCCCGCCGAAGAAGGAGGCGGGCGAGGAGCAGCAGTAGCGGCGTCGGACGCTTGCGAGCGTCGCGACGTCGGATAGGTTCGCAGCATGGGCGCGGCGCCGCTCAGCCCGGAGCAGTATGAGCGCTACCGGCGTCACCTGGTCCTGCCGGAGATCGGCCTCGATGGACAGCAGGCCCTGCTCGATGCGCGGGTGCTCCTGATCGGCGCCGGCGGACTCGGCTGTCCGCTGGCGCAGTACCTCGCGGCCGCGGGCGTCGGCACGCTCGGCCTCGTCGACGACGACGTCGTCGACGCCTCGAACCTGCACCGCCAGGTGCTCTACGGCACGGCGGACGTCGGCCGCCCGAAGCTCGAGGTCGCGGCGGCGCGCGTCGCGGCGATGAATCCGGACGTGCGCCTCGAGCTCCACCCGGTCCGCCTCGATTCCGGCAACGCGCTCGAGCTCTTCGCGCGCTACGACGTGATCGTGGACGGCACCGACAACTTCCCGACTCGCTACCTCTCGAACGACGCCTGCGTGCTGCTCGGCAAGCCGAACGTGCACGGCTCGATCTTCCGCTTCGACGGGCAGGCTTGCGTCTTCGATGCGCGCCACGGCCCCTGCTACCGCTGTCTCTATCCCGAGCCGCCGCCGCCGGGCGCCGTGCCGTCGTGCGCGGAAGGCGGCGTGCTCGGCGTGCTGCCCGGTCTCGTCGCGCTGATCCAGGCGACCGAGACGATCAAGCTCGTGACGGGCGCCGGCGAGCCGCTCTACGGGCGTCTGCTCCGCGTCGACGCGCTGCGCATGGAGTTCGAGGAGTTCCGGGTGAACAAGGATCCGGACTGCGCGCTCTGCGGTGAGTTGCCGACGATCACGCAGCTGATCGACTACGAGGGCTTCTGCGGTGTGTCGCGTCGCGCGCCCGGCTATTCCGAGATCTCGGCGGCCGCATTCTCGGCGCGCCGCGCGCGCGGCGAGCGCGTGCTGCTGCTCGACGTGCGCGAGGCGGACGAGATCGCGCGCGCGCGCATCGAGGGCGCGACCTGGATCCCGCTCGGCGAGCTCGACGCGCGTGCAAACGAGCTGTCCGCCTGGCGCGACGGCCCCGTGGTCGTGCACTGCCACCGCGGCGGGCGCAGCGCGCGCGCGTGCGCGTTGCTGGCCGAGCGCGGATTCCGCCAGCTCCACAATCTGCAAGGCGGCATCGAGGCGTGGTCGCTGTCCGTCGACCCGTCCGTGCCGCGTTACTGAGGAGACCGTGGCCCGAAGCAAGCTCCCGGATCCGCTGGCGCGCCGGCACCTCGTCGAGCGCGAGCTGCCGCTGGCGCAGGCGCTCGAGCTCGCCGAGTCGTATCTCGGCGCGGGACGGCGCCTCGAGGCGGTCGATTTCCTGCGCAAGGCCGGCGCATCCGACCGGCTCGTCGCGTTGCGCGCCGAGGCGATCGCCGACGGTGACGCATTCTTGCTGCGACGCGTCGCGGACGCGATGGCGTCGGCGCCGACCCGCGAGGAGTGGCAGGCGCTCGCGCAGTCCGCCGAGCGCGCCGGCAAGGACCGCTACGCTGGAGAGGCGAGGCGACAGGCCGAGCGGGGGGAGGACTGACGGATGGCGTTGCGCTGCCGGATGTTTCGCGGGCTCGCGAAGGAGGCGGAGGAGGAGATCGACAAGGTCCTCGCCACCCATCGCATTCGCGTGCTGCACATGGCCCAGAGCGAGAGCGGCGATCACATCAGTGTGACGCTTCTCTTCGAGGAGCCCGATCCGCTCGCGGGTGACGATTTCTGACCGCGGGCGCGGCGCCCGAGAGGGCGATCGAGATCCGCGGCGCGCGCGTCCACACCCTCGCCGGCGCGAGCTGCCGCATCCCGCTCGGCTCTCTGACCGCGATCACGGGCGTGTCGGGGTCGGGTAAGTCGTCGCTCGCCTTCGACACGCTCTACGCGGAGGGCCAGCGACGCTACGTCGCGTCACTCTCGACCTACGCGCGGCTCTTCCTCGAGCGGCTGCCGCGCCCGGAGGTGGACTCGATCTCGCATCTCCCGCCCGCCGTCGCGATCGAGCGTCGCAACCGCGTGACGAACGCGCGCTCGACGGTCGGCAGCGCGACCGAGATCCTGGACCACCTGCGCCTGCTCTACGCGCACGTCGGGGTCACATGGTGCGGCAGCTGCGCGCGGCCGGCGCAGCCGGGTCGGGTCGAGGCGGTCGCGGCGCGCATCGGCGAGCGCTTCGCCGGCGGGCGCATCTCGCTCGGCGCGCCGCTGCCGGGCGTGCCCGCGAGCGCCGCGCGGGAGCTGCGCGAGCGGCTGGTGCGCGAGGGCTACACGCGCCTGCTCGACGCGACGGGCGCGGTCCACGACCTCGGCGAGATCGCCTCGCGCGAGTTCGATGCGCTGCGCCGCGACGGCTGGCTGCTCGTCGACCGGCTCGCGGCCGCGGCCGACGAGCCGACGCGTGCGCGGCTCGCGGAGGCGGTCGCCAGCGGCTTCGAGCGCGGCGGCGGGCGGCTCGCGGTAGTGACGCCGGAGGGAGAGGTCGCGGAGTACCAGAGCGGGCTCGCATGCGACACCTGCGGGCGTCGCTTCCCGGAGCCGACGCCGGCGCTCTTCTCGTGGAGCTCGCCGCTCGGCGCGTGCCCCACCTGTCAGGGCTTCGGCCGCGTGCCGGCGCTCGACCGCGAGCGGGTCGTGCCCGATCCGCGCAAGTCGCTCGCGAACGGAGCGATCGCGCCGTTCGCGACGCCGTCGGGACGGCGCGCGCAGGCGAAGCTCCTCGCCTTCTGCGCGCGCGCCGGGATTCCGGCGGATCGGCCGGTCGCGGATCTCGCGGCGGCCGATCTCGAGCGCGTCTTCCGCGGCGACGGCCCACGCTGGAAGGGAGTCGAGGGCTACTTCGCGAAGCTCGAGCGCAAGCGATACAAGGTGCAGAACCGCATGCTGATCGCGCGCTATCGGCGCTTCGATCCGTGTCCCGACTGCGGCGGCGCGCGGCTGCGACCCGAGGCGCTCGCGGTGCAGGTCGGCGGTCTCGACATCGCGTCGCTCTGCCGGCTCTCGCTCGCCGACTTCGGCGGTTGGCTCGCGAAGCTCGATCTCTCCGACGCGCGCGCGGCGCGCGCCGTGCGCCTGCTCGCGGACCTGCGCGCGCGCGTCGACACCGCGAACGCGGTCGGTCTCGACTATCTGACACTCGATCGCGCCACGCGCACACTCTCGGGCGGTGAGGCGCAGCGCATCCAGCTCGCGGCGGCGCTCGGCGGGACGCTCTGCGCCTCGCTCTACGTGCTCGACGAGCCCTCCGCGTCGCTCCACGCGCGCGACGTCGCGCGCCTGGTGGCGATCCTCCAGCGCATCCGCGACCAGGGCAACACAGTGGTGGTGGTCGAGCACGCGGGCGCGGTGATCGCCGACTCCGACCACGTGATCGAGCTCGGCCCCGGCGCGGGACGCCACGGGGGGCGCGTGATCGCGGAGGGCGACGTCGCGGCGCTGCGCGCGACGCCCGAGTCGCCGACGGGGCGCGCGCTCGCCGGCACGCTCGACGCGGCCCCGCGCGCGCGCCGTCCCGCCCGCGGACGGCTCCGCATCGTCGGCGCGCGCGAGCACAATCTGCGCGACGTGACGGTCGACGTGCCGCTCGGTCAGCTCGTCGTGGTGAGCGGCGTGTCGGGCGCGGGCAAGTCGACCCTGGTGCGCTCGGTGCTCGTCGGGCAGCTGCGGCGCGATCCCGAGCGCGGCGAGTGCGAGCGCATCGAGGGCGCCGAGGCGATCGACGAGGTGGTGCTCGTCGACGCGGCGCCGCCGGCGCGCGGCTCGCGCTCGAACGCGGCGACCGTCTCGAAGGCCTTCGAGCCGATCCGCCGCTCTTTCGCCGAGACGCGCGAGGCGCTCGCGAAGGGATTCGCGCCGGGCTGGTTCTCCTTCAACGTCCCGGGTGGCCGCTGCGAGACCTGCGAGGGCGCGGGCGAGATCGTCGTCGACATGCACTTCCTCGACGACCTGCGCATGCGCTGCGAGATCTGCGACGGCCGCCGCTACCGCCCGGAGGTGCTCGACATCCGCGTGCGCGGCCGCTCGATCGTCGACGTGCTCGGCATGTCGGTGGAGGAGGCGCTCGATTTCTTCGCCGGCGACGAGAAGATCGGAGCGCGGCTCGAGCCGTTGCGGCGCGTGGGACTCGGGTATCTGACGCTCGGCCAGCCGCTCTCGACGCTCTCGGGCGGCGAATCGCAGCGGCTTCGCATCGCGCAGGCGCTTCAGGAGGAGGCGTCGCGACGCCTCTTCGTGTTCGACGAGCCGAGCACGGGGCTCCACCCGGCCGACATCCGCGTGCTGATCGATTGTCTCGACGCGTTGCTCGCGGTGGGCGCGAGCGTGATCGTGGTCGAGCACGATCTCGACCTGATCCGCGCGGCCGACTGGGTGATCGACCTCGGTCCCGAGGCGGGCCCGCAGGGCGGGCGCGTCGTCGCGGAGGGGCCGCCCGAGCGGATCGCACGCGCGCCCGGGTCCCACACGGGCGCGGCGCTGCGCGCGCAGGGTCTGCGTGGCTGAGCGCGCGCAGCCGCCCGACGACATCACGCCCCGGGATTTCTTCACGTGCTGGGTGCCGGCCGCGGTCTCGGAGGACGAGTCGCGCCGGCGGCGCCTCGGCGACACCGCCGCCTCTCTGCTCTTCGTGCTCGGCGAGGGCGACGGAGAGGCCGACTGCTACACGCTCGAGATCGCCAACGGAGCGGTGTCGGGGCGAGAGGGACGCAGCGACGCGCCGGACCTGACCGTCCACGTCGACATCCCGACCTGGCGCGCGCTCAACCGCGGGGAGATCTCCGCACCCGAGGCCCTGCTGCGGAGGCGGCTACGCATCTCCGGCAATCTGGTGCTCGCGCTGAAGCTGCATCTGATCCTCGGCTAAGGTCGCGCACCGGTAGACTGGAATCGGGAGGACGTCATGCGCGCACGCAATCGAATCGGCGAATGGCTCGTGTTGGCGACGCTTTGCAGCGGGCTGCTCGCGCTGTCCGGCTGCGGCTACAATCGCATCCAGGGCGCCGACGAGAAGGTGAAGGCGGCGTGGGCGGAGGTCGGCAACCAGTACCAGCGGCGCGCCGATCTGATTCCCAACCTGGTCGCGACGGTGCAGGGCGCGGCCAACTTCGAGCGCCAGACCTTGGAAGCGGTCGTCAACGCGCGCGCGAAGGCGACCAGCATCCAGGCCACGCCCGAACTGCTCAACGATCCGGCCGCGTTCCAGCGCTTCGAGGCCGCGCAGGGCGAGGTGTCGAGCGCGCTCTCGCGACTGCTCGTCACGGTCGAGCGCTATCCCGATCTCAAGGCGAACCAGAACTTCCGCGACCTCCAGGCGCAGCTCGAAGGCACGGAGAACCGCATCGCGGTCGCGCGCAAGCGCTACATCGACAGCGTCGCCGAGTACAACCAGCTCGTGCGCTACTTCCCGACCAATCTGACCGCGCGCTTCCTGCTCGGCGCGCAGGTCCGCCCGACCTTCGAGGCGCGCGAGGGCACCGCCGAGCCGCCGAAGGTCCAGTTCTGATCGTGCTTCGCGCGGGGCTGCGCGCTGCGCGGCTCGCAGTGTGCGGCGCGGCTGTCGCGCTCGCCGCGGGGCTCGCGGCCGCGGAGGTCGCGGTGCCCGCGCTGACGGCGCGCGTCACCGATCTCGCGGGCCTCCTGCCCCCCGAGCGCGAGCAGGCGCTCGAGGCAAAGCTCGCTCGCTTCGAGCGCGAGACCTCGCACCAGATCGCCGTGCTGATCGTGCCGACGCTCGAGGGCGAGCCGATCGAGTCCTTCGGAATACGCGCCGCGGAGAAGTGGCAGCTCGGCCAGCGCGGTCTCGACAACGGCATGCTGCTCGTCGTCGCGAGCCAGGATCGCGAGGCGCGTGTCGAGGTCGGCTACGGGCTCGAGGGCGTCGTGCCCGATGTCGTCGCCAAGCGCGTGCTCGAGGACGTGCTCTTCCCACGTTTCCGAGCCGGCGACTACGCGGGCGGCATCGACGCCGCGACCGACGCGTTGATGCAGGCGGCGCGCGGCGAAGCGATCCCGGCGGAGCGGCGCCCATCGGCGCAGCTCCGCGCGCGAGGCGAGGTCGACCCGCTACCGACCGTGTTATTCGTCGCGCTGCTCGGGTCGTTCATCGCGACGCCCTTCCGGCGCGGCGCGCGTCCGCTCGGCGCGCTCGTCGGCGGCGGCGCGAGTGGGCTGATCGTCTACCTGATGCTCGCGAGCCTCACGTGGGCTGGGCTCGCCGCGCTGCTCGGAGCGTTCTTTGGTGCGGCCGGCGGACTCGGGGGCCGACGCCGCGGCGGCTTCGGGTTCCCCGGTGGCTACGGGGGCGGCGGATTCGGGGGCGGCTTCGGCGGAGGCGGATTCGGCGGGGGCGGCGGCGGCTTCGGAGGCGGCGGCGCCTCGGGGAGCTGGTGACGTGCGCCCGTCGCGACTCCTCGACGTGTCGGCGCGCGAGCGGCTCGCGGCCGCGGTGCGCGACGCCGAGCGGCGCTCGCTCGGCGAGATCGTGCTGGTGGTCGTGCGCGCCTGCGACGAGTATGGGGCCGCGCCGTGGCGGCTCGGCGTGCCGCTTGCTGCCCTCGTCTACTGCGCGCTGCAAGCGTTCGCCGCGCCGCTTCCGTGGTGGTGGTATCTCGCAGCGCAGGCGCTGGCGCTGCTCGTCGGTCACGCGCTCGTGCGGATCGACGCGTTGCACCGCCTGCTGCTCGGCCCGCACCTCGCGCGCGAGCGTGTGCACGAACGGGCGGAGCGCGCATTTCTCGAGAACGGGCTCACGCGCACGCATGGACGCACCGGAATCCTGATCTTCGTGGCGTGGCTCGAGCGCCGCGTCGTCGTGCTCGGCGACGAGGGCATCCACGGCGCGCTCGACCCGGGCGAGAGCTGGGAGGAGGTGGTCGACCTCGCCATCGCGGGACTGCGCGACGGGCGCGTCGTCGACGGGCTCGAGGCCGCGGTCCGCCGCTGCGGCGAGATCCTGGCGCGCCACCATCCGGTTTCACACGAGCGCAACGTCGACGAGCTGCCGAACGCGGTGGTGGTCGAGGACTGACCGCGCGCACGTGGCGGAAGCGGACGGGAATCGAACCCGCCGACCCCGCGTCGCCGCGGGGCCCATCGGATTTGAAGTCCGAGCCGGGCACCAGCACCGGGAACGCTTCCGGGGTCGATACTAGTGCGGCGTCGCGGACTTGGAGAAGTCCGGGAGCTCGAAGGGATCGCCAGTGTGGGGAATCTGTGGGGAATGATGCAGGCGGGAGAGCAGATCCGCCGGCACCTCGCCGGCCTCGAGCCGGATCGGCTCGACGTAGAGATCCCCCGTCGCCGGGAATCCACTTCGCGTAGTGCTTCTCCGTGACGCCCGTGGTCGAGTGCCCGAGCTGGCGGGAGACGTAGAGCAGAGGAATTCCGGCGGAGACGAGCTGCGACCCGTAGGTGTCGCGCAGATCTTTCGGCGTCCGACCCGGGAGGTCGGCCCGCGCGATGATCGACGCCCAGGTCGACTCGCGGAAGCGACGGGAGTCGACGCGAGCGAAGAGCAGGGCGTCGCGAGCGGGCCGCGGCTCGCGAGAGAGGTAGAGATCCCCGAGTGCGCGCCGCAGGCGTCGCGATAGCTGCACCTTACGCTTGCGTCCGCTCTTCGGTGCCGTCTCTTCGTCGCTGTCGCGTGAGAACGAGGCTTCGATCAGCAGGTGACGGCGCGGGTCGTCCTCGTCCACGCCCCAGGCGATCGCGCGCCAGCGGAGCGCGAGTGCCTCGCCGAGCCGGAGACCTGCGTCGAGGAGGACGAGCACGAGAGCGGAGGTCTCGAGGCTCTCGGCGCGGGCCTCATCCACGAGGCGGGCGATCGAGGTGGCGTTCTCGATCGGGTTTGCCTTTGAAGTCTGCTCGGCGCGACCCGCCTTTGTGCGACGTCGGCGCGCGAGCTGGCGCCGGAACACGTCCACAGGGTTCTCCCGGAGGTACTTCAGCTCCACCGCGTAGTTGAGGACGCCCGCGATCGAGGCGAGGTAGCGGTGTCCCGTCGGCGCTTTGCGACCCTCACCTTGAATCTCGACGTTCCACCACTCGCGAAGCGTGGACGGCTGGATCAGATCGAGAGGCTTCGCGCCGAGGTGACGCAGCACCGGACCATCTAGCTTAAGGTGAGATTCGCGATCGGCCTTCGTCGTGCCCGCGAGGTGCGCGACATCCTCGGCCAGGTAGCGCTTCGCGAGATCCGCGAAGGTCGGCATGGTGCCGGTGAACACGTCACCGGACGCGATTCCGCGTTCCTTCTCGTACTCGTCGCGCCAGACCGCCGCGAGCGCCTACGCGTTCGTCGCATCCGACGGAACGCCGGTGTTCTCCCGGAAGCGGCGCTCGCCGATGCGGCGCTCGTACCAGATGCGGTCTCGGTAGACGTAGAGGCCGCGATATTTCGGTCCCTTCGGCTTCTTCATCGGGCCTCCCGGGGATAGCTTGGCAGGATCATGGGAACCGTGAACCGCAGGCGAGTGACCGTTGTGTCCCTCGACTGGGATCCGCCCTTGCCACCTAGCGCAACGTCTTCGGTGGTGACGGCTACGTCAAACTCGATCGGCTGAATTGGTGCGCATGCCGTATTCACGCTCTGGCGAGACCACTCCACCCAGTCCCGCGGCGCCCGCGTGAGCCCCCTTCACACCACGAGCGATGTTGAGGAGTGTCCGCGTCACGAACTCGTCTAGGTCCATTTCAGCTCCTCTCCGCGCGTGCAGCAGCTCGCAGCGCCACCCGGCGGACGTAGCTAGAGACGGGCTCGCGACCTGCGGCCCGCAGAAGCTGCTCGAGCTGTGCCTCGCTGACGCGCACGAGGATCGTGCGGGCGAGGCGGTCCGACTTGGGCATGGGGGGCCGGCCAGGTTTCGAGCGGGGCATCGCGGGTCCTCTTCTCTCAGTCTCTCTAGTAGTCTCAAGGTATATCATGATTCACATAGTGGCAACGAGAAAACGGTAGGACGGTCAATCGACGCCCTGTGACCGCGAAGCAGTTTTTTGGGGCACCCCTGCCACCCCCCTCGACCGCATCCGACACGGCTCGCCGCAACTCGATAGCTTCCCCATTCCTTCCCTTCGCTATGTGGAGCAGGCGCGCGGAGAGGCGGGGGAGAAGGGGAAAAGGTGCCCTCGCTCCCCACTCGGCTCCCCACACTCGGAGCGAATCACCTTCCGAGTCGATGGGTTGCGCGCTTAACACCTCGGATCGCAGATCCGCTCGGGTCTCTGACAGCCGTCGAGGGAGAAGTGGGGAGAAGGGGGAAAAGGTTGATGCCCTGCGCTAGTCCGTCTCGAGGTGACGCAGGAGTGCGCCAGGGAGCGCGCGGCGCTGTCCTCGTCGCGTCGTCGCCGATCGGTTGCGCGAGACAGACGCGCCACGTTGCCCGCAGAGCGACGATCGTCACCGAGGCGGGACCCGGAGGCCGGGGAAAGCGATCAGCGCAGCTCTGGAGCGCTACGGAATCCGTAGCGGTCAGTTGCTGGGCAAGTTCTACTTTTCGGTACGCTCATCGGCGTGGATCGCGCGCCCGTCGCTCTCTTAACGCCGGATGAAGTAGCGCGCAGGCTACGCGTCTCGCCCAGGACCGTGAAAGACTGGCGGGGCGAGGGCTGCGGGCCTCCGTTCATCAAGTTGGGGCGTTTGGTGCGGTACAGCGTGGTCGATCTGAACGCTTGGCTCGAGATGAACGTGCGCTTGCCGCTTACCGCTCAACAGGCGGACGAGCGCAAGCGGCTCGAGAAGGCGCAGAAGGTCGCCCGCTAGGCGAGCGGCGGAATCCGTTCAGGCCGGGATCTGCGCGCGCTGAGCTCTTGCTCGTTCACGCCTTTCGGGTCTGCCGTCTAGACTCCCGGGCCGCGGCGCGCGATTCGGCGTAAGAGGCGGTTCTGGTTCGCTACTCCCATCTCCGCATCGGATCCCATCGCACCTCGACGAGGCTGCCGCGCAAGGGGGCGAGGAGCATGGACGACCGCAGATCTGGCATGACGCGTCGCTCGTTCATGCGCGCGGCCGGGTTGGCAACGCTGGGCACGCTGTCCGCGTCCACGATCCTGAGCTGCGCGAGTCTCACGCGACCCAGGTGGCGCGCGGGCAACCCGTTCCAGCTTGGAGTGGCGGCAGGATCTCCCTCTCCCGATGGCTTCGTGCTCTGGACGCGGCTCGCACCGGATCCTCTCTCCGCAGATCCTGCGAGACCCGGAGGAATGAGCGGCGGACTCGTCGCGGTCGCGTACGAGGTCTCGAGCGCACCGGACTTCCGGAACATCCTCCGCAAAGGGATCGGAATGGCCGATCCCGAATACGCGTACTCCGTGCACGTCGAGGTGACGGGGCTCGCTCCCGGGCGCATGTACTGGTACCGCTTCATGAGCGGCGATGCCTCGAGCCGAGCGGGGTGCGCACTCACCGCTCCGTCGCCCGGTGCAGCGGTCGAGCGTCTCTGCTTCGGATCCGTTTCGTGTTCCAACTACGAGCACGGCTACTTCTCGGCCTACCGCCACCTCGCGGACGAGCATCCCGATCTCGTGCTCTTCCTGGGCGACTACATCTACGAGTACGTCGATCCGAAGCCCGATGCCGTCCGCCACCACAGCGACGGCGTGCCGTCTCGGGATCTTCGCACCTATCGCAATCGCTACGCCCAGTATCGCCTCGACCCCGACCTCCAGCGGCTGCACGCGGAGTCGACTGCGCTCCTCACCTGGGACGATCACGAGGTACAGAACGACTACGCGGATCAGTGGTCGGAGACCTTCGACGATCCGGCGGCGTTTCTGATCCGTCGAGCCGCCGCATACCAGGCGTACTACGAACACATGCCCCTGCGCAGCCCGTCTCGCCCGAGCGGTCCGTCGCTGCACCTCTACGATCGCCTCGACTGGGGCAGTCTTGCCCGGATCTTCCTGCTCGACGGTCGTCAATACCGCTCGCGCGAGGCGTGCTACGGCGCTCCCGACCACGGCGGCGGCCATCTGGAGACGGACGTGAGCTGCCCGGAACGCCTCGAGCCCGTGCGCTCTCTCCTCGGCGCAGCCCAGGAAGAATGGCTCTACGGAGGCCTGACGCGCTCCACCGCTCGCTGGAATCTGCTCGCGCAGGATGTCCTGATGGCGCGACTGCGCCAGGGAGATCGCTATTGGACCGACGACTGGAACGGCTATCCCGCGAACCGCAGCCGTCTGCTTCGCCACATCCACGAGAGCTGCGTATCGAATCCCGTGGTGCTCAGCGGCGACATCCACTCTTTCTGGGCCAATGATCTGAAGGCGGATTTCGACGACCCTCGCTCCGCGACGGTCGCCACAGAGTTCGTGGCCACCTCGATCTCGTCACACGGCGTTCCCTATGAGCAATTCCTTCGATACCTGCCGGACAACCCGCACGTGCGCTACTTCGAGAGCCGGCGGCGTGGCTATGTCTCCGCAGAGGTGACGCCCGAGAAGATGACGACCCGGTTTCGGGCAGTCGACGACGCGACCGATCCTCGGAGCGACGTCTCTACGCTCCAGACTTTCGTCGTCGAGACGGGAAGGCCGGGACCGCAATCGGCGTAGGATGGGCACAGCTTCGCCGGTCTCTTGCGCGCATCGCTCACCTGTGACCAACGACACCGCAGGCCGCGGGTCGCTGATCCGCCCTGGTCGGGACCCTGCTAGGTTCCTCTCTCGTATCCGGCGATAGTGGATCGCGCCCGCGCCTGCACGCCCCCGCGTAGGACATGGCTCACCTGCGTCGTTCTCACTTCCTCGACTTCGCCGGCTCGTCGGCGATCCTCGGGCTCCTGCTCGCGCTGACCGGCTGCGCAGGCAGCGCCGGTCCGGCGCGCCGCGGCGAGGAGGACGTGCTTCGTGCGACCCTCGCCAATGGTCTGCGCGTCGTCATCGTCCGCAACACGCTGGCACCCGTCGTGGCGACCTCGGTCAATTACCTGGTCGGTTCGGACGAGGCGCCTGCCGGCTTTCCGGGCATGGCTCATGCGCAAGAGCACATGATGTTCCGCGGCAGCCCGGGCTTGGGCGCCGATCAGCTCGCCGACATCGGCAGCATCATGGGTGGCAGCTTCAATGCGAACACACGCGAGAGCCTCACCCAGTACCTCTACACCGTCCCCGCGGATGATCTCGATGTAGCCCTCCACATCGAGGCGGTGCGGATGAGAGGGGTCTTGGACACGCCAGAGGAGTGGGACAAGGAGCGCGGTGCGATCGAGCAGGAGGTGGCGCAAGACCTCTCCAGCCCCGAATACGTTGTCTATGAAAAGATCCGCGCGGCCCTGTTTGCCGGCACGCCCTATGAGCACGATGCACTCGGAACGCGGCCGTCTTTCGACGAGACGACGGCCGAGATGCTGAAGCGCTTTCACGATGCCTGGTATGCGCCGAACAACGCCATCTTGATCGTCGTCGGCGATCTCGATCCCCCCTCCACGCTCGACAAGGTCCAGGAGCTGTTCGGCGGGATCCAGCCGAAGACGGTGCCTGCGCGGCCCGCTCTCGCACTGCGGCCGGTCGAGCCGGACTCGATCCGCATGGACACGGACCGCCCCACCAGCACCCTGGTGATCGCGATGCGGATGCCCGGGCTCGACAGCCCCGATTTCCCCGCGCTCGAAGTCCTCTCCGACGTCCTCGGCAGCCAGCGATTCGATCTCTACGGCCTCGTGCCGCAGGGCAAGGCGATCGAAGCGCGCTTCGAGCTCGATCCCCTGCCGCGAGCGGGGATCGGCTTCACGACCATCGTGTTTCCGGCTGCGGGCGATCCCAACGCGATCGAGAGCGCTGCACGGGCGATCCTGGCCAACGTGGTCCAGGACGGCGTCCCCGCGGATCTCGTCGCAGCCGCGAAGCTGCAGGAGCGGCGCGCCGCGGAGTTCCAGAAGAATTCGATCGAAGGTCTCGCGTCGGTCTGGGCCGATGCCGTGGCACTCTACGGCCTCGACTCTCCAAATGACGACCTGGTGCGCATCGAGCGGGTGACGCCGGACGACGTCGACCGCGTGGCGCGCAAGTATCTGGATCTCGATCACGCCATCTCCGCGGTCCTGATTCCCAAGGGCTCGGGCAGGCCCGTTGCTGCGGGCGGCGGATTCGGCGGCCAGGAGAACATCGCTCTCGGTGAGGCGAGCGCGACCGAGCTTCCGGATTGGGCACGCGCGGCCATCTCACGCCTCTCGGTGCCCCCTTCCACCACTCATCCGGTCGTCACCACGCTTCCGAACGGCGTCACGTTGATCGTTCAGCCCGAGACGGTCAGCGACACGATCGCGGTCTACGGCCACATCGAGCACCGTGCCGAGACCGAAGAGCCAAAGGGCAAAGAAGGCGTCTCCAGCGTTCTGAGCGAACTCTTCTCTTACGGTTCCGAGCACCAGGACCGGCTGGCCTACCAGCAAGCGCTCGACCAGATCGGTGCCAAAGAGAGTGCCGGCACCGATTTCGCGATCGAGGTCCTGGCCGAGAATTTCGACCGTGCGGTCGCGCTCCTCGCGGACAACGAGCTGCATCCCGCGTTGCCGCAAGAGGCGATGACGACCAAGAGAGACCAGCTCGCGCACGTCGTGGCGGTGCGCAACAAGACCCCGGGCTACCTGACCCGCCGGTCGCTGCGGGAGGCGCTGTTTCCGAAGAACGATCCCAGCCTGAACGACGCAATGCCCGAATCGGTCAGCGCGCTCACTCTCGATGATGTCCGCTCGTACTACCATCACGCCTACCGCCCTGATCTCGCCACCATCGTCGTCATCGGAAAGACCACACCCGCGCAAGCCAGAGCGACGATCGAAAAATATTTCGGTTCATGGTCGGCGAGCGGCCCCAAACCGATCACGGATCTGCCGTCGGCGCCGCCGAATCCGCCGAGCCAGGTCGCCGTTCCCGATGCCAGCCGCGTGCAGGACGTCGTCATCATCGCCGAGACCCTGGGGCTGACGCGCGGAGATCCCGACTACTATGCGCTTCGTCTCGGCAACGCGGTTCTGGGTGGCGGGTTCTATTCGACGCGCCTCAGCATCGATCTGCGCAAGAATGCCGGCCTCGTCTACTCGGTCGCTTCCGAGCTTCAGGCCGGCAAGACGCGCAGCGTCTATTTCGTGCACTACGCCTGCGATCCCGCGAATGTGTCCAGGGCGGGCGATCTCGTCGCCAGAGAGCTCGCGGCGATGCGGGACGCGCCGGCCACGGGCGACGAACTCCTGCGGGCCAAGGCCCTGTTGATCCGGCAGATTCCGCTCGGCGAGGCGAGCGTCGAGGATATCGCCCGAGGGTTCGTCGAGCGCCGCGATCTCGACCTCCCTCTCGACGAGCCGCGCCTCGCAGCGCAGCGGTACATCGCAATCGAGGGCGCGGAGGTTCGCGCCGCGTTCGAGAAATGGGTCCGCCCAGGCGACCTCGTGCGCGTGAGTCAGGGTCCGGCTCCGCAATAGGGATCGCGTCCGATCGGGAGCTGACACGCCGGAGCCGCGCGCCGAGCCCCGCGCCATGTTTTCAGCGAGCTGCCGCGAGCCACCACCCTCGAGGACTTCGAGGCGTTGCGGGCCGAGATCGTTGTCTTGCCGCGCGTTGGCGGCCTTCATCATCGATACACCTGGCGTGAAGCCGCCGGATCGGTTGCTACGACGCCGGCGATCAGCTCGTCAGAGATCGCGAATGAGTTTCGAGAACAGGCAGGTGGCGCCGCTCCGCAGGTCTACTACCACCTGATCTCTACCGCCACCGACCTCGGGGTCTTCGACGTGACGGTCAACCCGATCTGTTGCGAGTTCCCTAGCTCGGCGACGGAAACCGCCGTCACTGCGGTGCCGGAGCCGCTCACCGCGACGATGTTGGGCGTTGGCCTCGCGGTACTCGCGTGGCTGCGGCGAGCTGGCCGAGCGCAAGCGGATCGCGCGAGCGCAGCGTGCAGCTGCTGAGACAGTCCGGACCGCCGAACCTCGCGAGTGATGCGGGTCCGCCGCAACTTCAAAGCGGAAGAAGCGCGTCCGTCAGCGTGATCGACGTCGAGATCTGGATCGAGGAGAACACGCACCAAAACGGCGCCAAGCGCCTTCGGAGCGGCATCGGTGATCTAGCCGGGACGACTCGGCTAAGACATCCGCGCCGCATGTTCCTCGATCACCTCTTCTGGGGTCTTTGCCTTCTTCCCCAGACTCCCTGCCAAGGGGTGTCCTGCACCCCGCGAACTGGCCAACGTAGTATGACCCTCCTTCCATCGAAGGAGGAGCGATGCGTCGAGGTCAATACAGCGTCGAGCAGATCGTCGGATTCGTGAAGCAGTACGAGAACGGCCGCTCTGCCAAGGATCTGTGTCGGCAGTACGGCTTCAGTGATCAGACGCTGAAGCGCTGGAAGGCGAAGTACAAGGGGATGCACGTCGAGGAGGCGCAGCGCCTGAAGGCGCTGGAGGACGAGAATCGCCGCCTCAAGCACGTGGTGGCCGAGCTGTCGCTGGACAAGCGGGCGCTGGAAGCGGCCCTGGGAAAAAAGTGGTGACGGTCCGAGCGCGCCGTCATGTCGTCGCATACTGGCGCTCGGAACTTGGCCTCTCGCACCTGCGAGCCTGTGCGTTGATCGGCCTGCATCGCTCGACCAGCCGCTATGCGAGGCGGCGCGACGAAGACAAATCGCTGCGCGCGGCTTCGCCTCTGGGCCGCCCGGCGTCCACGCTGGGGCTATCGGCTGCTGCACTGGGCACACTCGGCCAGGAGGGCTGCCACGTCAATCACAAGAAGATCTACCGGCTGTATCGCGAGGAAGGTCTTCGCATCCGACGTCGTCGGCGGAAGCACGTCGCGACGGCGCCGCGTGAACGACTGCCTGCTCCGCATGAACGAGCGCTGGTCGATGGACTTCATGTCGGACGAGCTCGAGGACGGCCGCGCGCTGCGGCTGCTCAACATCGTGGACGACTTCACGCGCGAGTGTGTCGGCATGGAGATCGATCGCTCGCTGCCGGCGGATCGCGTGATCGATCGGCTCGAGCAGCTCGCCGAGACTCGAGGCCTGCCGCAGACGATCGTGGTCGACAACGGGCCGGAGTTTGCGAGCAAGGCGCTGCACGCCTGGGCGTACCGCCGCCAGGTCGTCCTGCACTTCATCGATCCGGGCAAGCCGGTGCAGAACGCCTTCGTCGAGCGCTTCAACGGAACGTGTCGTCGCGACTGCCTCGACGCCCACGTCTTCACGGACATCGACGATGCGCGCAGGAAGCTCGAGTGCTGGCGCAGGCTCTACAACGAGCAGCGCCCACACAGCGCGCTCGATCAGCAAGCGCCGGCGGACTTCGCCCGGAGAGCCCGGGGGCTCTGCCCCCGGACGCCCGTGTGAACAAGAAGGTCAGGAACGAGATGAAGAAAAACCGGAAGAAGGGTCACACGTGATTGGCGAGAGTCGGGGTGCAGGACACCCCGTGCGCGCGCTCCCCAGACTTGCGGTGCCGCTCCACAGCAGCGCCGAGGTCCAGAACGCCGAGAACATCCAGAACGCGTCCCAGCCCGGCGAGCTGACCCACTGGCCCGTTCCCGCGCGCAGCTGCGGAGTCGTGATCACCACGACAGCCATGGCGCGACGTCGAGTCTAGAGCACGCGTCTCGGCTCGCCGCGCAGCCGACCCGCGAATCCCCGCTGGTGTCGTCGACGTCGTGGCTCAGCAACACGGTCGGCCGACCTGCCGTTTCAGTGCGGACGGCGTCCGGACGAATTGCGGGTGTAGTAGATGGGGGGGCCCGTGCCGGTCGATCCGGAGCGATTGCGCGAGGAGCTGCGCCGGATGCGGGTCCTGATCGCGAAGGACCCGGCGATCCGAGGCCGCTTCGACGCGGATGGAAACGGCGTGATCGACGGCGATGAGTGGGAGCAGGTCCGACAGCTGGTGATCCATCGCCTGGAGCACGAGGAGGCGGAAGCCGCGACGGCCGAACGCCTGGCGGCGAAGGCAGGCGCGCGCGTCGCCGCGGCTCCAGCGATCCCCGGCGCGATCGCGCAGGCCATCCATGAAGGTGACCTCCCCGCCAGCCGGGGATTGTCGCCGACGCCCGAGAACATCGGTGATGCAGACGAGATCGTGCTCGAGCGGCAGGGTGGTCTGGGTGCACTCCTCGGAAAGATGGTCCGCCGGCGCTACGCGGTATTCGCGGCGGATGGCTCACCGCTCGCGACCCTGGAGCAGGTCGAGAACCAGCTGATTCAGGAACTGACCAATCAATCCATCTTCGAGGTTCCAGACCTCCACTTCCGCGTCGTCGAAGCCGGGAACGGCAACACTACGGTGTTCAGCCGCGCCCGAGGACTGGCGCGCGATCGCATCGATGTGATCGACCATGCCGGCCGCTTCCGCGCCGCCGTCGAGTGGGAGTTCACGCTGCTCGGCAGGAAGCTCGTCGCGCAGCCGGCCGGCGAAGGCGGACCGGTTACGGTCAAGGGCAGCATCTTCCACCCCTTTACCCTCGAGATTCTGGACCTGGTGGACGATCCGATCGGTCGCATCGAGCTCGGTTGGTCCGGACTGGGCGCCTTCCTGGCCGGAGCCCATCGGGCGCGCATCTGGGTGAAGCCGGGTGAGGTGACCCCGGATCAACGCTGGGGGCTCCTCGCCGCTGCCCTGCTCGCCGACCTCGAGGCCGAGTCGCACCGCTGACGGAAATCCTGCCCGTCCTCCCAACTGGCCCTAGCTGCATCGAAGTCGTCATCGTTCAGGAGCGATCGAATCCGGGACAGGTCACATGCTCCCATCTCGAGGACAGGGGAGTCGTGATTCAAGGTCGTGTCGATCCTCGGGTCGGCATCGTCATCAAACTACGAGGGTGATGCGGCGCGCCGGGATCGCGTCCGCGTAGACGTCGAGCGTGGGCGAAGCTCGGCTGTGACCGAGGACGCTTGCGCCGCGCGGGTCCTCGAAGCGCTTGATGCGCGTCCGCGACCATCAGATGATGTGCCGCTCAGATGCAGGAATCCCGTCGCCGGTTCGTTGCCCGCGCGCTCGAGAGTGCCCCGGCGGTCTGGGTCGCGTTCGTTCTGCTGGTGGGTGCGGGCTGCTGGTGGGACGCGCACCGGCGTGTTCCCTGGGACATCCAGGTGCTCGACGCCATGGAATACGCGGACATCGGCCGTCACCTCGCGCGCGGCGAGGGCTTCACGACCAGCCTGATCTATCCCGCGGAGCTCGAGTTCGGTGTTGGCCACGAGCATCCGTCGCTGGTGCGCCCCCCGGTCTGGCCGCTCATGCTGGCGGCCGGCTTCGCGCTCGGCGGGGAGCGTGACGACGTCGCGCAAGTCCTGCTCGGGGTGCTGCAGCTGGCCACGATCGCCGCTGCGCTCGCGCTGTCCTGGACCCTGGCCGGTGCCGTTGCTGGCGTTGCGGCAGGCCTGGCGGTGGCGACGAGCCCGGAGATGCTCGGTCTCTCCATGCTGAACGGCGCCGATCCGGCGCTCGCGCTCTGGTTCGCGCTCGGCTGGCTCGGCGTCGCGCGCCGCATCGATCCCTTCTGGGTCGGCGGCATCTGCGCGCTCGCCTATCTGACTCGCTACAACGGTGTCGCCCTCTTCGTCGCGGTGGTCTGCGTGATGGTCGCGAGCGGCGGCCGCGCGGCCTGGCGCGACGTCGCGCGCTGCAGCTTCGGCTTTGCGGCGGTCTCGCTGCCATGGTGGGTTCGCAACGCGCTCGTCGCCGGCGATCCCTTCTTCAGCCTGTATCGCTGGGGCGCGTACTTCTCGCCGACCGCGCGGATCGGCAACACCAAGACCTTGTTGAACATGCTGCAGCCCGACATCCACAGCGAATTCGCTATGGACCCCGTCACGAAGCTCCGCGTATCGCTGCCGATGATCCTGCTGCACTGGCCGCCGGCGAGCGCGAACCTGTCGGCATGCGTGGCCCTGGTGCTCGGGAGCGTGCGCAGGGATCGCCTGGCCTGGGGTGTCCTGCTGCTGGCGGTCGCCACGACGTTGATCGTGGCGATCGCGCTGCCGCGGGGTCGCTACTTCGTCCCGCTGGTGCCGTCGCTACTAGGGGTCGGGGCGGCGTGCTGGCTCCGCCATGGTGGTCGCCTGCGTGGGGTCGGACTCGCGCTGCTGCTGCTTGCACCGGTCCTGCCGACCTTCCCTCAAGAGGCGGCGGATCTGAGCCTCTATCGCGCGGCGCTCCGGGGGCCGCCCACGAAGTCTCCTCGCATCGAGCCCGAGCCGTGGGCCGCGTGCGTGAAGGCTGGAGATCTCGTGCTCGCAGAGGACGCGTCTCGGGTGGTGTGGGACACCGGCGCCGTCACGATCTGGATGGCCGCGAGCAACGCGGACTTCTGGACGATCCTCGAGCGCTACCCGGTGGACTCCGTATTGATCGAGAGCCGTCGGGACTTGCTGACGGGGCGCTTCCGGCAGGAGTTCGTGGCGCCACCCGAATGCGGCGGCGCGCTGTATCGACGCCGGACCCCGGCTCGGAAATAGAGAGAGGGCCTCGTGGTCGGACGATGCACTTGCGGCGCTGATGCCGATCTCCTTGCGACCGTCTGGGCTCTTCGATCGACTCTAGAAAGTGTCGACTGCCAATTGGGTGCCAACGGGGCGCAAGGCTCGGGCACCGCTGGACGGCCGAGCCGACGATGAAGAGCGCGCCTGCGCTTGATCCCCGCGCGGCGAGCCAGAGGGCCAGCGCGAGCCCCGTCGTGAGCGGGCAGATCCCGCTCGGAACGCGCATGGAGGCGCGAGACGCTAGCGGGAACGGAGCGCTCGCTGCAGTGCCGGAGGCGATCGGACGAAAACCGGAGAGGGATGCGCGTCTCGATGAATCGCAGCGGGAGGCGAGGGCGCTCGTTCCGCGCGGCGAACCGACTACCCTCCGGAGCGATGTGGTGGTGGGGCCTTGCGCTCGGCGCGCTCGCGTGGATCACCGCGGCGCCGTGCAGCGCCGGTGTCGTTGCGACCTGGCTCTTCGACGAGCCGGTGCAGGCGTATCCGTCGACGATCCTGAATGACGCCGGTCCGAACGGCTTCATCCTCGCGCTAGGCCGCGGGGCACGGCTCGCCGATGGGCGCTTCGGCAACGCGCTCGAGCCCGCCGAGCCCGAGCCGCTCGAGATGCACGGGACCGCGATCGATCCGAGCTCCGCGTCCGCGCGCGAGTTCGGCCTCGTCCCTGTGGAGCCGGCCGAAGGTCGCACGGTCCAGCCGATGTGGTGGCCGACCGCCACCTTCGCCGCGCTCATGACGAGCGGGGAGAGGCACCTGCGGTCGCCGGGATTCGCGAACGCGACAGACACGAAGCTCGACCTCGGAAACTTCGACTGGACGCTCGAGCTCTGGTTCCTGCCGGGGCCGGGCGGCGACGGCGGTGTGCTGTACGAGATCGGCGAGGGACCGCGCGGCGAGAACGATCGCGTGACGCGCCTCTCACTCGCCGCGGGGCGCGATCACTTCGAGCTCACGAACCAGCCGTCGGGCGCGGTCGTCTCGATCCCGACCGATGCGGCGGCGCTGCGAGAGGGATCGCCGTGGCGGCATCTCGCGTTCGTGTACGCCTCGTCCGACGGACAGCTCCGCCACTACGTCGACGGACGACTCCAGCCGCTGCCCGCGCGAGCGCGCCTCGCGGCGCTTTCCCACGGCGACGAGGCCTATCTGAGCATCGGCCGCGACGCTCGCTTCGAGCGCCCGCTGCCGGGGCGCCTCGACGAGCTGCGGGTGAGCGACGGAGTCGTGTATCGCTCGGACTTCGAGCCGCCGGGCAGCTTCTCGGCGCGGGCCGCCGGGCGCGTGCCGGAGACGCGGCACCTCGCGGGTCCGCCGCTGCTCTTCGGTCCGCGCGCGCTCCGCGCGAAGGTCAAGGAGCTCGGCAGCCGCAAATACCTCTTCCTCGACGATGCGCTGATCGCCGAGCGACACGGCGTCGAGTTCGAGGCGAACCCGCCGCGCCGGATGGAGAAGGTCGCCGACGAGGTGCGCGGACACCTCTCGGTGCTCGAGGACGACCACGGCCTGATCCGCGTCTACTACACCGGTCCCGACGACGAGCTCGCGCTGCTGACGTCGCGCGATGGCATCCACTTCGATCGCCCCGACGTGGGTCACGGCGAGCACCACGGGCTACGCAACATCGTGCTGCCGAAGCCCGTCGGTCGGGGCAGCGTGATCTTCGATCCCGAGGCTCCCGCCTCGCGGCGCTTCGTCTACGTGAGCGGTCTCCGGCGCCAGGGCATCTTCGTCTTCACCTCGGCCGACGGGCTCTGGTTCGAGCAGGGCGAGACGGCCGCGCTTCCGTTCTCCGCGGGGTCGCAGTCGGCGCTCTACTACGACGACCAGCGCCAGCTCTACGTCGCGCACCATCGCTCGGACTATGGCGCGACACCCGGCGGCGCCACGCGCCGACGCTTCGTGCTGTCGGAGGTGAAGGACCTCGACGGGCCGTGGCCCTTCGAGCCCATCACGCCCGCGCGCACCCAGGAGATCGGGAAGCGCGAGGCGATCCAGTCCTCGGTGCTCGATCCCTGGTTCCTCGATAACGGGCCGCTCGCGCCGCCCGGTCTCGGCGTCGAGCTGCCGACCGTCTTCGCGGCCGACCCGCGCCTCGATCCGGTCGGCACCGACGTCTACGTGACCAAGGCGCTGAAGTACCCCTGGGCGCCCGACGCCTATCTGGCCTTTCCGGCGATGTACTTCCACTACGAAGGAGATGGTCCCGAGACGCGCCAGATCCTCGGCCGGCCCGAGCGCAACCGTGGCTCGGGGGTGATCGAGACACAGCTCGCCGTCAGCCGCGACGGGGTCGACTGGACGCGCCGACCGCGACCCGCCTACGTGTCGATCGGAGGCGACGGCAGCAACCGCGAGCACATGCTGTTCGTGGCCCAGGGGATGGTCCGCCGCGGCGACGAGATCTGGCAGTACGTGGGGGGGCACGGCGGCGGTGGGACCGCATATCACTCACGGCACGGCGGCGAGAATCCCGCGCCGCTCTACCGCTACGTCCAGCGCCTCGACGGCTTCGTCGCCGCAGTCGCGGAGTACACGGGCGGCGCGATGAAGTCCAAGCCCCTGCGCTTCGAGGGAAATCGGCTGCGGCTGAACGTCGACACCGGCGCGGTCGGCTTCCTGCAGGTCGGCTTCGAGGACGAGCACGGGCGCCCGGTCCCCGGCTACTCCGTAGACGACTGCATCTACGTCAACGGGGATTTTCTCCACACGCCGGTGGAGTGGCTCGAGAAGGGCAGCGACGTCTCCGCGCTCGAAGGTCACGTCGTGCAGCTCGTGTTCCGGATGCGAGGGGCGCGGCTCTACGCGCTCCAGTTCCTGCGGGAGAAGTCGGCGCAAGAGCCGCCTGCGCCGGCCTCCCTCACCCATCCGGACGAGGTTCGGGCGCCGAATTAACACGAGAAAGTTACACCTCCTCGGGCGGACAGGAGTAGGATGCCCTCGGGCCTCCGGGCCGAATCCGCACTTCCCACCGAGGAGAGTTCCATGAAGCGAAAGTCGATTCTCTTAATCGCTCTGTCGCTCTTCGTCGCTGGCTCCGCCAGCGCGAAGGTGATGGACACCTGGACGCGCATCAGCCTCCAGTTCACGAACCTCGGCCGCGCCGAGGCGTCGGATACGGGAATCGGTGTCACGACGCTGACCACGACCGCATCCGGCGATCACCTCAACACCCTGTCGGAAGGCTTCGGCCAACCGAGCACGAACAACTTGAACGGGGCCATCCCCGGTCTGTCGCTCAACACGATCCTGCCGGTCACGGATCCGATCGTGTCGAACGGCGCCATCGTGTCGGTCCGCCTGACGGGCGTCCGCGGGGGCTTCATCGGGGGTCCGGATCACAAGCCCGGCGTGTTCGGTCCGGTCTCGGGCGCGATCCACAGCACCTCGACCCCGTCGCCCAGCATCGGTACCGCGCCCTCGCAGGGCACGGTCCGGATCTGTCTGTTGGTGCCGGGCTGCGCGGGCAACCTGCCCCTCAACGTCAGCCATACGGAAAACGGCGTCGCGTTCGGCGGCGGCGTTGGCGGCATCCTGACGATCGGCCAGCTCGGCACGATCCGGATCTCGATCATCGGCGCTCCGTACACGGTGAAGACGATCAGCGCCTTCAACCGCACCAACAACGGTGCCATCCACACCTTCACGGAGAAGGGCTTCGCACACGGCCCGCTGTCGAACACGTCTTCGACGGGTCAGACCTCGGGCGTGCTGCAGGTCGTCAGCACGAACCACACCACGACGACGGGCGTGCCGGGGAACAGCGACATTTCCGGTCAGTTCTCCCGCATTCTCGTGCACTTCATCCCGGAGCCGGGGCTGCTGCTCCTGCTCGGGTCGGGCGCCGTCGGCATGGCGCTGCTCGGCCGCAAGCGGATCCGCAAGTAGAGCCAAGGCTCGAACGCCCGGAGTTCCGAGGCGGCGTCCCGCGTGAGCGGGGCGCCGCTTCTTCTTCCGGCGACCGCTCCGCAGCCGATGCGGCCAGATCCGGCGTAGCACCTTATGCTGCGGCGCTCATGCCGGGGGAGCGCCACGCCGGACTCACAGCGGTCGCGCTCTGCGCGGTGACGGCACTCTTCGCCGTGCTCGTCTTCGCGCGGCTCGGCCAGCCGCTCTTCTGGCACGACGAGGCGGAGACGGCGGCCTTCGCGCAGCGAGTCGTGCGCTTCGGCTATCCGAAGGTGCACGACGGCCAGAACACGCTCTACTCGCTCTGGTCGGGATTCCGCCGCGAGGGCATCGGCATCGACGAGAAGACCGACGCCTACACCGGATCGCCGTGGCTCCAGTACTACGTGGGGGCGCTGGGCGTCGCTGCGGGCGCGGGCTCGCGGGATCTTTACACCCGCACGGCGTGGGTGCGCGGGCCGTTCGCGGCGATCGGCTGCGCGGGACTCGCGTTGCTATTCGCCGCGCTCTGGCCTTCGCTCGGCGCGGACCGCGCGCGACGCCTGGGGCTCGCGTCGGTCTACGGGCTGGCGCTCTGCGGGTCCGCGCTCGTGTGGCTCCACCTGCGCGAGGCGCGTCACTACTCGCTGACCTTGCTCGGCACGGCCGCCTTCTGCTTCGCGATGCTGCGGCGCCATGCGCAGGCGCGCCTCGGCTACGCGGCGTACGCGGCGCTCGCGTGCGGATCGCTCCTCTGCCTCTTCCACAGCTTCCACCCGGCGGCGCTCGCCCTCGGTGCGAGCGGCGGCGTCTGGCTCGCGTGGCGCGCGCAGGCGCGCGGCGGTCCGATGCGGGAGCGCGCCGGCTGGCTCGCGCGGGAGGCGGCTCCCTTCGCTGCGGCGGCGCTGCTGACCGCGCCGCTGCTCGGCTTCTTCGACTTCTTCGCGCAGACGCAAGGCTGGGCCCGGCGCTACGGCGAGCCGTCGCGCTGGCTCGAGAACGCGGGTTTCGTCGCGTGGACCTTGCTGCGCCACGACTGGCTGTTGCCGGCGCTCGTGCTGCGCCTCACCGTGGAGGCGCTCGCGCGGCGCGGCGCGGAGCCGGCCGACGCGGCCTTCCGCGCACGTCTGGCCGCGGCCCGCTTCCTCTCGCTCGCGATCGTCGTCTACGCACTCCTGATGACGGGCATCCCGTTCCTCTTCGAGCGCTACTTCGTCGCGCTCGGGCCACTGCTCTGCGCGGCCGCGATCCTCGACCTCGCGAGCGTGCTCGACATCGCGCGCGGCGCGGCAGTCGCGCCGCGACGACTTGCGCGCGCGGCGCTCGCGCTCGCGACGGTGACCTTCGCCGGCGGATTCCTGCTGCACGAGCCCGAGCTCGCCGGGCGCGTCGCCGAGATCCGCCGCCCCTATCGCGGACCGCTCGACTACGTGATTCCGTATCTGGCGGAGCGCTATCCGGACACGACCTCGCTCGTCGTGGCCACGAACTACGAGGAGCCGGCCTTCATGTTCTATCTCGGAAGCCGCGTCCTCGTCGGCTTCTACGCGCCCGATCTCGAGCAGGACATGACGCAGATTCCCGACGTGATCGTGCCGCGTCCATGGCCCGATCACATGGACGAGCTGCGCTGGCTGTCGACCCGCGCTCGTTATGCGTCGCACTCGTTTCCGGTCGGGAATCTGCGCTGGAACAACACGCCGTCGCTCTCGGCGCGCGTCGGCGCGAGCGCCGGCCACCGCTTCCGGGATCCGGTGATCGGAGAGGACGGCCCCGAGCTCGTCATCCTCGAGCGGGTGCGCGAGCCGACGACGGCGACGGAACCCGGCAGCGCGCCGGCAGCGCCTCCAGCTCGCGCAGCAGGCGAGCCGCGAGCATCGCGTGCGCCTCGGGCCCGGGGTGCGGATCGTCGGGTGCGGCCCAGAGCTTCCGGTCCTTGCGGCCGAGGAAGTCGTCGATCGCGCGAACCGTGAAGTAGCCGCGCTCGCGTCCCGCGCGCTCGATCGCGTCGTAGTGCGGATGGTAGGGGTGCAGCGCGTTCAGGAAGTGGAGCTGCGGGTGGATCAGCAGCACGGCGCAGATGTCGCGCGCCTTCGCCGTGGCGGCGAGGCGATCGAGCGCGGCGAGGGTCGTCTGCCAGGCCTCCGGGTTGTGGAACCAGTTGTCGTTCAGCTCGTAGAGCGGCGTCCCCGGCGGCGCGTAGAGCACCTCGCGCAAGGAGCCGATGCGCGGCGCGAGCACGCGCCAGAGATACGAGGGTGAGGCCGCGAGCGCCTGCGCGACGTCGCCGAGCAACGGCGCCGAATAGCGGTAGTGCTCGTTCTCGAGGTCGTTCAAGGTGAAGCCGTAGATCACCAGATCGGGGTCGTAGTCGAGGGCGAGCGAGTGGAAGCGCTCCACCACCGCCACCGCGTCGAGGCCCGCGAGCCCGAAGTTCAGCACCTCGGCGTCCGCGCCCTGCGCGCGCAGCGCCGCCTCGAGGCGCGCCGCATAGGTGTCTTCCTGGCGGACGTTCCACCCCATCGCGAAGGAGTCGCCGATCAGCGCGATGCGGAAGACGCCGGGCGGCTTCTCTCTCGCGCGCTCCGGGCCGCGAAAGCCCGCGCTGTTCGTCTCGAAGAGGGCGCCGCGGTTGCGCGCGTGGAGGTTCGGCCGCGAGAGATCCTCCTTCGTGCGCAGGTCGGGCAGCACTCGCCACGCCTCCGGCACGTCGTCGACGTAGGGCTGCGGCGGCTGCCACAGCGCGCGGGCTGCGAGCTCGCCGGCGACGAGCGCGAGCGCGATCCCGCCGGCCGCAAGCAGCGCCAGCCCGCCCGCGCGCCGCAGCCATCCCATCATGGCGAGAGCAGCCGGCGCGCCGCCTCGGAGATCCACGAGCCGGGCAGCGCGTCGCCCGCGTGCGTCCAGTAGGCGAGCGAGAGGTCCGTGCGGGCCGGTGCGAACACGGTACCGGTCGTGAACACGAAGCCGCCGAGCGCGGCGGCCACGAGCGAGAGCGCCACGGCCGCGCGCCGCGCGGGCCGCGGAAGCAGCGCGCAGCCGCGTGCGAAGGCGGCGCCTCCGGGCGCGAGCAGCGGCAACAGGTACGAGCTCTTCGCCGCCGCCAGCGAGGGCGCGAGCGCGGTGAAGGCGACGAACGAAGTCAGTCCGAGCGCGCACTGCGCGACGAGCGGCGCCTCGAGCGCGCGTCCGCGCGAGCGCGCGCAGCGGAGCACCATGTGTCCGAGACCGAAGACGGCGACGAGCGTCGGGACGAGCCCGGAGTAGAGCAGCGCGACGCCCCAGCCGACGCCGTCGCGCGGACCCGTGCGGTTCGCGCGGAGCCCGAACGGATCGAACCACAGGCCCGCGTACGCGAGGCACGGCACGCTTCGCATCGCCGGGTTCAGGCCTGCCCAGATGCCGCCGTCCGCCACGACCGCGACGTAGGGGTACCGCCCGCAGTCCCACGGGATCGCGAGGTAGTCGGATACGCGCCGCGCGCCCGCGGAGAGCCGCTCCTCGCTGGAGCGCATCGGCTCGCGCTCTCGCGTCATCGGCAGGAGGCTCCCCGTGGCCGCGAGATTTCGCAGGTACGCCGGCCCGGCGACGGCGACCGCGCAGGCGGCGCAGGCCGCGGCCGCGCGAAGGCCCCGGCGATCGAGCCCTCGCCGCGCGAAGGGCACCGCGCAGGCCGCGACGCTCCACAGCCCGGTGTACTTCGACGCCGCGGCGAGACCCGCGAAGGCTCCCGCGGCCACGGCCAGCCGGAGACGCCGGGGATCCTTCTCCAGCCGCACGAGCGCCCACAGCGCCAGCGCCGACGCTCCCGCGCAGAAGCCCTCGTTGCCGATCATCGAGCCCGCGAGCTGCGCGACCGGCAGCTCGGCGCACATCGCGGCGGCGCAGAGCGCGAGCGCGTCCGAGGCGCCGAGACGGCGCGAGATCCCGAAGACGGCGACGACCGCCGCGAGCAGGCCGAGGAGCGAGGGCAGGCGCAGCGCGACCAGCGAGGCTCGCGGGCCGAAGGGCTCCGCGAGCGACCACGCCGCCGCGCCGACGAGGTGCGCGGCCGGCGGATGGAAGGTCGACCAGCCCGAGAGCGGATGCGGCAGGCCCTGCTCCCGTATGGCGAGCGCGTAGCCCGCGTGGCCGCCCTCGTCGTAGCCCCAGAACGCGCGCTGAGCGGCGGCGTTCCAGATCCCCTGCGCGGCGACGAGCGCGAGCAGCGCCGTCAGAGCGACCCGTGATTGTGTCGGGCTCACTGCCGGGGCTCGGGAGCTTCCGAAGGGGGCGCCGCGCCGCGCGGCTCGCGCGCCATCGCCTCGGCCTGCTCGCGCAGCGCGACCGCCAGGTTGTGCGAGGTGCTCGCGCGGCCCGGCTCGCGCGCGAGTGCCACGCGGTAGTGCAGGATCGCCTCGTCGATGCGTCCGGAAGCGAGGAGCAGATTGCCGAGATTGTTGTGGGCGCTCGCGTGATTCGGATCGCTGCGGAGCGCCAGTCGATACTCGCGCTCGGCGCCTTCGGGGTCGCCGTCGCGCTCGAGGGCGCGGCCGAGGCCGTAGTGCGCCGACGCGAGCCGCGGCTCGATCGCGAGCGCGCGCTCGAGCAGGGCGCGCTGCTCGACGGGATCCGCGTCGAGCGCGTTGGCCCAGTTCGAGTAGGCGATCGCGTTGTCGCGCGTGACGGCCGCCGCGCGCGCGAACAGCGTCGCGTCGTCGCGCCACCACGCGAGCTGCGCGCGCGTCGCGGCCGCCAGCGCCAGCAGCGCGGCGAGCGCCGCGACGGGCAGCGCGGTCGCGATCCGGCGGAAGGCGTTGGCGTCCGCGATGCCCCAGGTCATCGCGACGACCGGTCCCACCATCGGCAGGTAGGTGTACCGATCGGCGCGCGCCTGCGCGCCGACCTGCACGAGCCCGATCACCGGCAGCAGCATCACCAGGAACCAGAGCCAGCCAGCCAGGAAGACCGGGCGCGTGCGGACCGCGCGCAGGCAAGCGAGCGTGATCGCGCAAAGCAGCGCCGCCGCGCCGAGCGGCTGCCACCAGCCCCAGCCGCCCCGCGGGTGCGGGTACAGAACGGCGAGCTGCGTCGGCCAGAGGAAGTCGCGCAGGTAGAGCACCGGGGAGACCAGCGCGTTGGCGACGCGATCCTGCGGCGGCAGCACCTCGAGCGTCGTGAGCGAGCCGCCGCGCCACTGCGCGAAGAGCGCGATCGCGCCAATCGCGCCGCAGAGCGCGATGAGCGGAGCCTTCTCGCGAAGCCGCGCAGGCAGGTCGGCTGTGGTGCGGAGGCGGCCGAGCGGCCAGAGATCCACGAGCAGCAGCACGATCGGCAGGGTCATCAGCATGGATTTCGAGAGCAGGCCGAGCAGCGCGAGCGCGAGCAGCGCGGCGCCGCGCGCCGCGGACGGGGCGGCCGTCCAGCGGCCGTAAGCGCAGAGCGCCGCAAAGAAGAAGACGCCCGAGAGGACGTCCTTCCGCTCGGCGATCCACGCGACCGACTCGACGCGCTGTGGGTGCAAGGCGAAGACGGCGGCCGCGAAGGCCGCGCGTCCGGGAGCGCCGGTGGCGCGCGCGAGCCCGCTGAAGAGCAGCACGGCGGAGAGCGCGTGCAGCGCCACGTTCACGAGGTGCTGCGGCCCGGGGTCGAGGCCGAAGAGATCCTCGTCGAGCATGTGCGAGAGCCACGTGACCGGGTGCCAGTTGCCCGCTGCCACGTTGGTGAAGGCCCATGCGACGCCCGACGCGCCGAGGCCCGCGCGCACCTCGGGGCGCTCCGTCACGTAGGTCCGGTCGTCGTAGTCGAGGAAGCCGTGGTGGCGGACCGGCGCGAAGACCCAGAGCGTGGCGACGACGAGGGCGGGAGCGAGCAGGCGGCGCACGGTGGACTGGGCTCGCGGCTGCGACGCCGCACGGCGGCATTCTACCTGCTCAGAAATAGCCCCGGAGCCCCGCGACTCCCTCGACCCAGCCGCGGCCGAAGTCGCGCTCGTAGCTGCTGCGCAGCTCGAGCGCGAGGTGGTGCGTCAGGGTTACGCGCTGCGCGAGCCCCGCGGAGAGCGCGGTCGTGACGTCGCCGAGCGCATAGCGAGTGGCTCGTGCGAAGAGCTCGCCGCGCCAGAGGTCGCCGGGCGTGGAAGCCAGGATCCCCGCGGAGCCGCCGGCGCCGAGCGCGGCGTCGTGATCGAGCTCCGCTCCGATCTCGCCGGTCGCCTCGGCTAGTGCGTAGAGAAGCGCGCCGTCGCCGAGGTCGAGGGAGAGACCGAGTCCGCCGCGGTTCCGAAAGACCGACGCCTGCTCGACGCCGTCGCCGTGGCGCGCGGGCGCCACGCGCGTACGCAAGCCCGTGTCGACGCGGAAGGAAAGCGGGCGGAAGATCGAGTCCCACGGCGTCAGCGAGACCAGGTCCAGCGGCACGAACTCCTGCACGCGGGCACGGCCCGTCGTGGGATAGACGCGCAGCGCCGTGTCGAAGAACTGGATCTCCGCGCCGCGCACGTAGCCGCCCTGTGGGTCGAGCTGATCGTGGAAGGCAGGGCGGAAGCGCAGCTCGAGGTAGGGCTCGTCGCCGAGCGCGCCGGCGGAGAAGGCGGCGCGCATCGTGTCGTGCCCCTCGTCTGGACGCCATGCCGGGCGCGGCGGCTCCGGTGCCGCGCCTCGCACCCCGACCTCGCTGCGCGCCAGCAGGATCGCGCGCGCGCGGCCCGCGCTTCCCTCGCGCGCGACGTCGTGCGCGAGGTAGCGGTAGCGGAGCACGTCGTAGGCGACGTCGAGCGTCGCCGCGCGCTCGGCCGGCGGCAGTGCCTGCACGGCCGGTGCGTCGGGCGCGACGTCGCCGGACGCGATCCCGAGCGCGAGGCCGCGCTCGTCGCGCGAGAGGCGCGACGCGGCGTCGCGCAGGCGTGTCGCGGCCGACGGGCGATAGCGGACGTCCGTCACGAGGTCGTGGCGGACCGCCGCTCGCACCGTGTCGGCCGGAATGACCCAGGGCGGGAGGAACTCGCGCTCGCGCAGCGCGGGGCGCGCGGCCTCGAGCAAGGCCAGCAGCTGCTGCGAGCAGTTCTCGTCGAAGTAGTAGTAGTCGAAGGCGATGCCTTGGAGCTCCCAGAGGTGCGCGAGCAGCAGGTCGAGCTCTTCGGGCGAGAGCGCGAGCTGATACTCCCAGATGTCGCGGTTCTCCCAGTCGCCGTAGGACTTGACCTTCTCGTAGTACGGATCGACGGAGAAGAAGCCCTGGTAGCCGCCGGTCAGTCCGCGCGCGGCGTAGACGATGCCGCTGTCGTTGCCGGTGGCTCCCGAGAAGTTGACCGCGAAGCCGAGCAGATCGCGTCCGCGCTTCGTGTCGATCCGCAGCAGCGTGTGTCCGAACATCGAGGCCGGGTTGTTGAGGAATGCCTCGGCGAAGACCAGGGTCGCGCCGACCGGATCGAGCGCCGCGCGGAACTGCTCGTAGGCGGGGCAGGGTGGCTCGGGCAGCGCCGCGAGCCCGAGCTCGCTGGCGAGCCACGTGCGGCGCGCCGGGTAGCGGCAGCTCGGATGGGCGTCGGGAGCCGCGGGGCTCTCGGCGAAGAGCGCGGCGAGGGTGGCTTCGAGCTCGGACTCGGGGCTGCGCTTGCCCTCGGGCGCGACGAAGAAGGCCGCGCCGTCGGCCTGGCTGGTCCAGCCGCTGCGAAACGGCATGCGGCGGTAGTGCACCAGCGCGCGCCACATCAGAGTGTCGGCTAGGTGGCGCGCGCGCGCTTGCGCGATCGCGGCGGCGTGGCCCTGCGGCGCCGGCTCGGCGTTGGCGGTGGCCGCCGCGCAGAGCGCGGCGGCCACCGCCACGAGAGCGACCCGAGAGCGATCAGCCCTGCGAGGCGTAGACCGCAAGCTGCGGCTCTTCGGCCATCAGCTTTTCCAGCGAGGCGAGCACCTCGAGCGACGTGGTGTCGTCGTTCGCGAAGATGCGAGCGAAGTTCCGCTGGGTGAAGGCGTAGAAGTCCGCGCGGTCCGAGTCCTTCACGCCGATCAGCCCGGCGAAGGTCGACAGCACCTCGCCGTCGCCTTGCGCCATGTCGTGCGCGAGGGCGTCGAGGTTGGCCGCCGCGAACTCGCGCACGTGCGCGTCCGCGACGACCTTACCGCCCTGGTGGCAGCCGAGCGTTCCGAAGGTGATGCCGAAGGTCTGGAGGCCGAAGCTGCCGTTGGTCGTCGCGCCGAGGACCTTGGGCGCGACACCCGAATTTCCGGCCCAGATCTGCGTGCCCGGGCCGCAGCCGATGTCGGGATCTCCCGCCATCGCTGCGACGGGAGCCAGAACGAGCAACGCCATGAGGGCGAAGCGAGCCATGGGATTCTCCTGTTGCGGGCTCGCGACCGCGCAGTTCAGGAGAGGCGGGCTTCCCGTCACTCCGATCCGCTGGGTGGTCGAACCCAGCCTCGAATGTCAGTCAAGCCGGCAGCGGGCTCAATACGGTGAAAACACCACGCTTGATCGCGAATTTCACGATTGCGATCGGTAAGGGTCTTGCGCATCGACTCGCGATGCTGTCGATTCCCGCACGCGATCGGTTCGTGGCATGCGGGGGTCGCATCCACGGGGGGCGATGCGAAGAGGGAGCGATCGCGACCGGTGCCCTCTTCAAACTTTTTCGTGAAGAAGGAGGACGGAATGCGAAAGCTCGGTGCGCTCATGGTGCTCGCGGCGTGTCTGCCGCTGGCTGGATGTATCTCGGTGGCAACACCGGCGATCGGCATCCTGTTCACGGACGTGACGTACGCCGCCGACGGCCAGGGCGCGATCGGCGCCAAGGAAGGCAAGGCCTGCGCGCAGTCGATCCTCGGCCTGATCGCGCAGGGCGACGCGAGCATCGAGGCGGCCGCGAAGAACGGCGGCATCAAGACGGTGTCGACGATCGATCACTCCGCCAAGAACATGCTCGGAATCATCGGCGACTATTGCACGATCGTTCACGGCTCCTGAGCCGCGCGACGAATCGGCGGCTCCCGGCCGCGAGGCCGGGAGCCGCATCGCAGCTAGCCGCCGAGCGCGTCGAGGGCGAAGCGGCCGTCCTTCACCACCGCGTGTAGCTTGCCCGGGTCCTTCAGCACGGCGATGTCGACCGACGGATCGCCGTCGACGACCACGAGGTCGGCGAGCTTTCCCGCCTCGAGCGTGCCGAGCTCGTGGCCGCGCCCCATCGCCTCGGCGCCGTGGCGGGTGGCCCATCGCAGCACGTCGAGCGGCGCGACGCCGAGATCCTTCACGTAGAACTCGAGCTCCGAGGCGTAGTCGCCGTGCGGCAGCGACAGGACTCCGTAATCGTCGCCGACGAGCAGCCGCACGCCGGCCGCGTTCGCGCGCGGCACCATACGGCAGGCGTGGTCGAACTCGCGTCGCACCACCTCGATCTGCTCGGGCGTCGCGATCGGCACCTCACCCGCGTAGTCGAGCAGCCGCTTCACGAAGAAGAGCGCCGGGCACAGGAAGGTCCCGTGCTCGCGCATCGCCTCGACGCAGGCGTCGTCCATCTGGTCGCCGTGGTCGATGATGTCGACGCCCTCGCGGGCGCATTCGAGAATCAGGTCGCGCCAGGCGCAGTGGGCGCGCACGCGGCGGCCGCGGTGGTGGGCCGCGTCGAGGATCGCGCGCAGCTCGTCGGGGGCGAAGCCGCGCGTGCCGGTGTCGTCCGCGACGCCGTGCCCTCCGCTCGCGAAGATCTTGATGATCTCGACGCCGCGCTTGATCTCCTGGCGCACCGCCTTGCGGAACTCGTCGGGACCGTCGCAGAAGCGCTGCGCGCCGAGGTTGCCGAGACGCCACCAGTACTTTCCGGTGTCGTTGTAGTCCCCGGTGGTGTCGAGACCGACCCCGCCGGCGAGGAGCCGCGGGCCTTCGACCAGCCCGTCCTCGATCGCGAGCTTCAGCTCGGCGTCGATGTTGTCGTTGACCACGCCGGCCGAGATGATGCTCGTGAAGCCGGCTCTCAGCGCGGTCAGGACGTTGCGCGCCGCGACCAGCATCAGGTAGCCGGGCGGCTTCTCGAGCCCGAGCGGCTCGGGCATGATCGTGATGTCGCGGTAGGTCGAGTGGAAGTGCGAGAGCACCATGCCGGGCATCAAGGTGCGTCCGCGCAGGTCGATCGCGCGGTCGCCGGACGCGGGCGCGACGGGCGCCGCACTAACCGACGCGATGCGCGAGCCCTCGACCACCAGGGTGCTGCTCGCGCGAGCGGGATGGTCGCCGTCGAGCAGGTTCGCGTTCCGGAAGACGAGTCGGGTCATGCCGCGGCGCCGCTCTTCAGGCGGAAGGACGCGAGCAGCTCTTCCTGCTTCGCGGCGACCGCCTCGAGCGCCTTCTCCTTCACCGACTCGAAGCCGCGGACGTGCTCCGGCAGCCGCGCGATCTCGATCGCGACGTCGAGGTTGTCTCGCGAGAGCCCCTCGCAGAGCTCCTCCACGCGGGCCTCGTAGTCGCGCGCAAGCTGCCGTTCGAGCCGCCGGTGCGCGACCCGCCCGAATGGGTCGAAGGGCGTGCCGCGCAGGAACTTGAAGCGCGCCAGCACGCGCAGGAAGGAGAAGATCCACCGCCCGAAGGCGATCTTCCTGGTGCGCCCGGTCGTCGCCTCGCGGCGGTCGAGGAGCCAGTCGATCACGGGCATGTGCGGCGGCGCGAGGTGGAGCACCACGCGATAGTCGCCCTCGAACTCGGCGTCGAGCTGCTTCTGGAACTCGCCGTCGGTGTAGAGGCGCGCGACTTCGTACTCATCCTTCACCGCGAGGAGCTTCGCGTAGCTCTGCGCGACCGCGCGGGCGAGCGGGCCGGCCTCGCCGCAGAGCTCGCGCTCGCGCGCCGACACGCGCGCGACGAGCGTCTGGTAGCGCTGCGCGTAGGCGGCGTCCTGGTAGTCGCTGAGGAAGGCGCTGCGGCGCGCGACTAGCGCTTCGAGCGTGTCATACTCTTGTGTCGCTTCGCGACCGGACGGACGCGCGGCGCGCTCGACCGCTGCGAGGTCGTGCGCGGCGAGCCGGCCCCAGGCCAGCGCGCGCAGGTTCGTCTCCACAGCGCGGCCGTTCAGGTCGATCGCGCGCTCGAGCGCGGCGAGCGACACCGGCAGGCGTCCCTTCTGGAGCGCATAGCCGAGCAGGAAGGGGTTGGTGAAGATCGCGTCGCCGAGCAACGCTGTGGCGATCCGCGTCGCGTCGACGAAGTGGCACGTCTCCGCGCCGGCGCGCAGCGCCGCGCGCATCGGGTCGCCGGAGAGGTCGAGATCCGGGTGGGTCGCGAACTCGAAGGTCGGGGCGACGTGGCTGTTGACGACCGCCGCGCTCCGCGCGGGAGAGAGCTTCGACAGGTTCTCCGGGCTCGCCGCGACGACGATGTCGCAGCCGATCACGAGGTCCGCCGAGCCCGCGGCGATGCGCGTCGCGTGGAGCTCTTCGGGCCGCGCTGCGACGCGCACGTGGCTCGTGACCGGGCCGTTCTTCTGCGCGAGCCCGGTGACGTCGAGCACCGACGCGCCCTTGCCCTCGAGGTGCGCGGCCATCCCGAGGAGCGCGCCGACGGTGATGACGCCGCTGCCGCCGATGCCGGTCACGAGCACGTTCCACGGCTCGGCGAGCCCGGCCTCCAAGGGCGCGGGCAGGTCGCGGAACAGCGCGTCGCCGCCCGTGTCGCACCCGCTCTCGGCGCGCCGCAGCCTCGCTCCGTGCACCGACACGAAGCTCGGACAGTGTCCGAGGAGGCAGCTCCGATCCTTGTTGCACGACGACTGATTGATGCGGCGCTTGCGTCCCCAGTCCGTCTCGATCGGCTCGATCGCGATGCAGTTGCTCTGCACGCTGCAGTCGCCGCAGCCTTCACAGACGCGCTCGTTGATGACGACACGCTCGTCGGGATCCGGGAGCTCGCCGCGCTTGCGCAGCCGCCGCGCCTCGGCGGCGCAGGTCTGGTCGTAGATCAGCGCGGAGACGCCCTTCACCTCGCGAAGCTGGCGCTGCACGGCGTCGATCGTGTCGCGGTGGTGGAAGGTGACGCCGTCCGGGAAGCGAGCCGTCTCCGGGTACTTGTCGGGCGCATCGCCGACCACCGCGATGCGCGCGACGCCCTCCGCGCGGAGCTGTCGCGCGATCTCGGGCACTGTGATCTCGCCGGCCAGGGTCTCGCCCTCGATCGGCTGGCCGCCGGTCATCGCGACCGCGCCGTTGACGAGGATCTTGTAGGTGAGCGTGACCTTCGCGGCGACCGCCGCGCGGATCGCGAGCAGGCCCGAGTGGAAGTAGGTGCCGTCGCCGAGATTCTGGAAGATGTGCGGCGTGTCGGTGAAGGGTGCGGCGCCGATCCAGTTGGCACCCTCGCCACCCATCTGTGTCACCGCGAGCGTGCGGCGCTCGGGCAGCCACACCGCCATGCCGTGGCAGCCGATGCCGCCCTGCGCGACGCTGCCCTCCGGGACGACGGTCGAGCGGTTGTGCGGGCAGCCCGAGCAGAAGGCCGGCAGGCGCACGAGGCCCGACGCCGCGGCCGGCGGCGCGATCGCGACCGGCGCCCGCAGCCGCGACGCCAGATCGGGGGCACAGCGCTCGAGCCAGCGGCGCAGCACCGCGACCACCTGGCCGGGCGCGAGCTCGCCCTCGGAGGGCACGAGCGGGCGGCCTTCGAGATCGCGCTTGCCGAGCAGGCGCGGGTGCGCGGGCTCGTCGTAGAGGAGCCGCGCGAGCTGCTCCTCGAGCAGAGGCCGCTTCTCCTCCACCACGAGCAGCTCGTCGAGCCCGGCGGCGAAGCGGCGCGCGCCCTGCGGCTCGAGCGGCCACACCATCGCGACCTTGTAGATGCAGAGGCCGAGCGCGTCGGCGAGCGCGTCGTCGATGCCGAGCTCGTCGAGCGCCTGACGCACGTCGAGGTAGGCCTTGCCGGTTGTCGCGATGCCGAGGCGCCGGCGCGCGCCGCCGAGCGCGACGCGGTCGATGCCGTTGGCGCGCGCAAAGGCCTGCGCGGCGGGCAGGCGCTGCTGGTAGAGGCGCGCCTCGACCTGGAGCGGGTAGTTGGTCCAGCCGATGTGG